>ERZ780157.3012-NODE-3012-length-14749-cov-4.923983_pt1 | contig 14749 bp, 10 predicted proteins | sample MGYA00511169_ERZ780157 | MGnify/ENA primary metagenome ERZ780157 (study PRJEB29588, sample SAMEA1965149) | human gut metagenome | biome: human gut; feature: human-associated habitat; material: faeces | place: Denmark | collected 2008/2010 ... | reverse complement strand
GGTTGCCGCTGTATCCGTCATTCTATCCGCCTGCACATCAGGCAAGGAGAGCAATGCATCGTCAGCCGCACCGGGTCTTTCGACTTCGGCTCAGGAAAGCACCGGAAGCTCGTCGGGAGATATAAGCGGCTCGGAAAGCAATGATAAAAACAGCACATTATCAGCAAAGGGTCTAAGAAACGCTATAGCAAAGGCATACGGCGACAAATATCTGCCGGATCAAACTATGGATACGGAAATGCTTGAAAGTGAGTTCGGGCTTAAAAAGGATATGTATGATGAGGTTGTAGCGGAAGCGCCGTTAATAGGTTTCCACCCGGACAGGCTTGTAATAGTCAAGCCGAAAAAGGGTAAAGAAGCCGATGTAAAGCGTGCGCTTGAGGACGCACTGCTTGTTATGAAGGAACAGCAGATGCAGTATCCCGTAAATGTTGCAAAGGTAAACGCAGGTAAGGTGCTTGAAAAAGACGGTTATTACTGCTTTATGATACTTGGTCAAACAGACGATACAAGCGAAAATGACAATGATGCGGCAAAGTTTGCGGAAAAGCAGATCGACATCGGCGTTAAAGCCTTTGATAATTATTTTGCGTAAACGTGTAAGCGATTTTTTTGAAAATTAGTGTTGACAAATTGCAAAAACAGTGCTATACTCTAAAACGATAACAAGAATGCGTTGACGAGGAAGTCGGCGGGAAAAGCCTCACAGAGAGCCGTTGGAGGTGTGAAACGGCAGGTAATACCGCAAAAGATAATCACCTCTGAGCAGACAGGCAGAAACAGCAGTAAGCCTGTACGGGTACTCCCGTTACAGAGTAGCATATTGACGGATATGTACAGAGCGGCTCGTTATTCACGGGCAATAAGAGTGGTAACACGGAGACTTCAAGCCTTCGCCTCTTGAAACGATAAGTTTCATAAGGCGGGGCTTTTTTATTTTATCAGCTACCGAAAAGTGCTTTGTATCATTGAAATCGCAGAATCATTTATAAAGCAAAGACAGGAAAGGAAAGAAGAAAGATGTTGACATTAGACAAGGTTTATCATGCGGCTTTTAAACTGAAAGAGGTAATAAGACCTACCGACCTTATTCACGCTCCCCAGATAAATCCCGATGCGGATGTTTATCTCAAGACGGAAAATTTACAGGTGACAGGCTCGTTCAAGGTAAGAGGTGCATACTACAAGATTTCTACCCTTACAGACGAGGAAAAGAAGCACGGCGTTATCGCCTGCAGTGCGGGAAATCACGCTCAGGGTGTTGCTCTTGCGGCGCAGAGAAGCGGTATCAAGTCGATAATATGTCTGCCGGACGGCGCTCCCATTTCAAAGGTCGAGGCTACAAGAAGCTACGGTGCGGAGATATGTCTTGTTGAGGGTGTATATGACGATGCATACAACAAGGCTTTACAGCTTCGTGACGAACACGGCTATACATTTATTCACCCGTTCAACGATGAGGATGTAATTGCAGGACAGGGAACGATAGGTCTTGAACTGCTTGAACAGCTTGACGATATAGACGCTGTTGTAGTGCCTATCGGCGGCGGCGGACTTATTTCGGGCGTTGCTTTCACTATGAAGTCATTAAAACCCGATATAAAGGTATACGGTGTTCAGGCGGCAGGCGCACCCAGTATGCAGACATCTGTCAAGGACGGCAAGATAGAGTGCCTTGACCACGTTTCCACTATAGCAGACGGTATCGCAGTAAAGGAGCCCGGCTCAAATACATTCGAGCTTTGCAGAAAGTATGTAGATGATATTGTAACTGTTACGGATGATGAAATTTCGACCGCTATACTTACACTTATCGAAAAGCATAAGCTGATAGCCGAGGGTGCAGGCGCAGTTCCCGTTGCGGCAGTAATGTTCAACAAGGTTCCCGTAAAGGGCAAGAAGGTCGTATGCCTTGTATCCGGCGGTAACATTGATGTAACGATTCTTTCAAGAGTAATCAAGAGAGGTCTTATAAAGTCCGGACGTACCTGCCAGCTTAATATTGCACTTATCGACAAGCCCGGTCAGCTCAAGGGCGTATCGCAGATAATCGCAGACCTCGGCGGTAACGTTATATCCGTTCACCACGAGCGTGCAAACGAGGGTGAAGATGTCAACGGTTGCTATCTGCGTGTTGAGCTTGAAACAAGAAACTATGAGCATATCGCTCAGATAAGAAAAGCACTTACCGATGCAGGCTACAGCATCGAGTAATAAATCAAAGGAAGGTAATGACAATGGAAAAGATTCATACAGACAAGGCACCTGCCGCAATCGGTCCTTATTCACAGGCAATAGTTCACGCAGGTGTGCTTTACACATCGGGTCAGATCGCAATCAATCCCGAAACATCTGAGGTTGAGGCAAAGGACATCGAGGGTCAGACACATCAGATATGCCGGAATTTAGGCGAAGTTTTAAAGCAGGCAGGAACGAGCTTTGAAAATGTTATCAAGACGACCTGCTTCTTAGCCGACATGGGCGACTTTGCAAAGTTCAATGAGGTATACGGTCAGTATTTCACATCAAAGCCTGCCCGTTCTTGCGTTGCGGTAAAGGCACTGCCTAAGGGTGTTCTTGCCGAAGTCGAGGTTATCGCTAAGGTCTGATAATATCATAGTTACGCTTACCGCATCGGCTTTTGCCGGTGCGGTTTTTGTTTTGCCAGAGGCAAAACTTGCGGCAAATTGCCGCTGTGCCTTGACGGCACATTAAAATCGTGTTATAACAACCTCAGCCTGAAATCGTTTTGCAACGATTTCGCCGCATAATATGCAGCTTGCTACGCAATGGCTGAGAACGTTTTAGCATTAAATAGTTTTGCTTTGCAAAACAGTGGCGTACCGCCACTGTGGCTTGACAGCCACTTAATTTAATGCTATAATAACAACGAATAAGCGGTGACTAACCGACAGAATTAACCAAACTGAAAGGCGGTACTTTAATGCCAGACATTCACGAATCGGGCGAGAACTATCTTGAAACTATCCTTGTTCTCAGAGAAAGAGGGGTAGATGTACGTTCTATTGATATAGTACACGAAATGGAGCTTTCAAAGCCGAGTGTAAGCCGTGCTATGAGCATACTCAGAAGCGGCGGTTTTATCGAGGTGGACAAGGACGGCTATATAACGCTTACAGAACCCGGAGAGGAGATAGCACAGCGTATATATGAACGTCACAGAGTACTTACCGACTGGCTTATCGGTATAGGCGTAGACGAAAAAACGGCCGCAGAGGATGCGTGCAAGCTGGAACACGATATAAGCTCCGAATCTTTCGACAAACTGAAAAAGCATATAAAAGAAAAGCACGTTGCCGCAGAAAATGTGTAACGATTTGGTTTTATATCACGGTTGCCTTAAACTAACTTACATACGGCGGTTACGGGAAAGAAAAGAGGAATGTCAGAGTGGAGCAGGAACAACCGAAAATTATCGACGCCAACAGTATAATTACACAGGACAACAAATTATATCACGAGTTTGTGGAGTGTATATCGTCTGCGCTTGATGCGAGAGATCCATACACGGGAGATCATTCGAGGAGGGTCAGCGATACGGCTACGGTGCTTGCAAAAATGCTGGGACTTGCGGATGACGAAATACAGGAAATACATATAGCCGCTCACCTGCATGATATAGGAAAAATCGGAATACCCGATTCCATATTGCTGAAGCCGGGCAGACTTGACGATGAAGAATGGGCGCTGATGAAACAGCATCCGCAGATAGGAGCGGATATACTGTCAAAGTCGCCCAGCTTTTCGAGAATATCCGCAATAATACTTCATCACCACGAAAGATATGACGGAAAGGGCTACCCGTTCGGTGCAAAGGCGGATGAGATTCCAATCGGCGCAAGAATAATCGCCGTGTGTGATTCGATTGATGCAATGGCATCGGCAAGAGCCTACAGAAAAGCGCTTCCGCTTGATATAGTCAGAAATGAAATAGAATTTTAAAAAAGCGGAAATTAAAAATAACGGAAACAGATATTGAACAAATGAAATAGAAAAGAATATCGGACTTATGTACGATCCTGCGGTGGCAAAGAAAATGCTTGACAACTGGAGTATAATAAAAGAGATATACGGACACGGCGAGCTTTGCGGAGAGTGTCATTTCTGCCGTGATAACGGCGAGGAAATCTGAAAGAGGGTCTTTTTTATGAAAACGTTGCAGCAGATTGTTGATGAGAGCAGATCTATAGTGTTTTTCGGCGGTGCGGGAGTGTCTACCGAAAGCGGTATCCCCGACTTTCGTTCACCAGACGGATTATATAATCAGAAATATGATGTACCTCCCGAAGAGCTTTTAAGCCACGAATATTTCTTTGAGCATACCGGAAAATTCTTTGAATTTTACCGTGAGAAAATGCTGTGTCTGGACGCAAAGCCGAACAAGGCGCATTTAAAGCTGGCTGAGCTTGAAAGGGCAGGAAAGCTGACTGCGGTCATAACGCAGAATATTGACGGGCTTCATACGGCGGCAGGAAGCAAAACGGTTTATGAACTGCACGGAAGCGTTCACAGAAACTACTGCCTTAAATGCGGAAAAAGCTACAGCGCAGAGGATATTCTCAAGTCAGAAGGAGTGCCTCGTTGCGAATGCGGCGGAATAATAAAGCCTGATGTTGTGCTGTACGGCGAAAATCTCGACGACAGGACGGTAACCGGTGCGCTGGCGGCGATAGAAAGCTGTGACACGCTGATTATCGGCGGAACTTCGCTTACCGTATATCCTGCGGCGGGATTTATACGTTATTTCGGCGGCAGAAATCTGGTGCTTATCAATATGTCTGCCACTCCTTATGACAGCAGAGCAGACCTTGCCATACACGATAAGGTCGGAGAGGTGCTGGACAAGATAAATGTAAACTGACAAATACCCCTTGCAAATTTACTGCAAGGGGTATGCTTTTATTCTCCGTCAAATTTCAAGTTCCATTGTTTGCGGCAATTGTCCATAATTTCAAGGACGGCTCTTGTCTGCCACAGCGGATTTATATCGCTCTGCTTTTTGTTTTTGTCAAGACAGCGTTCCACCTCACGCACCTCATATTCATAGCCGTTGCAATCGTGAGTTATCAAAGGCTCAGCAACAAGGTTGCCAAGCTCATCATACAGCTTTACCGAGCAAGTGCAGAAGAACCAGTTACCGAAAACTATTCTGCCTTTGTCGCCGATTATGCAGGCGGAATTGTCTTTAAGAAAATCAAAACCGATATGCGAGTCGGCAAATTTCCCGTTTTCATATCTTAACAGCAGGGAAGCGTCATAATCTACGTTGCTTTTTCCGATATATGCGTTTGTTACTGTCTCTTTCGGTTTGTATCCCAGAAAGTCGCAGGCGAATGTCAGCGGATATACGCCAAGATCAAGCAGAGAACCGCCGCCGAGTGAATTTGTATAAAAACGGTCATACGGGTTGTCGGGATTGTAAGGGCAAAAAGATGACAGATCTGCACGGACAAGCTTTATGTCACCTATTCGTCCGGAGGCTACCCATTCCTTTGCCTGCCTGAATGCAGGAATAAACTTCATCCACATTGCCTCCATAAAGAATACGTTGTGTTTTTGGGCAAGTGCGATAAGCTCGTCAAGCTGTTTGCAGTTAAGGGTTATCGTCTTTTCGCACAGCACGTTTTTCCCTTTTTCGATACACATTTTTGCGTTTTCGTAATGCTGAGCCATAGGTGTGGCAATGTAGACAACATCGACATTTTCATCTGCCGCCAGCTGTTCATAACTGCCGTAATGCTTTATCGCACCGAATTTTTCAGCGAAGCCCTTTGCTTTATTTTCACTTCTTGACGCTACCGCATAAAGCACGGAGTTTTCATTGCTGTTTATGGCTTCGGCCAGCTTTGCGGCGATAGATCCGGTTGCGATGATTCCCCAGTTTGTTTTATTCATATAACGCTCCTTTAATAGAATTACTGCCGTGCAGTGAACGCTGCACGGCAGTATGTTATTTATTTACGTTGATACAGCTTTATGCTTTATATCGTTTACGCTTCCGAAGGCTCAAGAACCGCATAATTGCCGTCGTCACGTCTGTAAACTACGTTTATCTCTCCGGTCTTAGCGTTTCTGAACATGAAGAATGCGTGTTCAAGCATATTCATCTGAAGTATAGCCTCATCCTCCGACATAGGACGGAGATTGAACTTTTTATGTTTAACTACCTCGAAATCAGCCTGTTCTTCAACAACATCGTCAAAACTGCCCTTGAATGAGCTGTGAAGCTGTTTTTCAACTCTTGTCTTGTTTTTACGGATCTGTCTTATGATACGGTCTATGCAGGCATCAAAAGCATCGTTTTTGTCTGCCGCTTTCTGCTCTGAACGGAATATAAGTCCTGCTGTGCGGACTGTAACTTCGCACGTTATCATATTTTTCTGCTCGGAAAGTGTTACCTTGCAGTCTGCGTCACCTGAGAAGAAACGATCGAGCTTAGCTTCAATCTTCTTTGTTGCGTAATCCGAGAACGCCTGAGTAACCTGAATCTTCTTCGCTGTAATGTTTACTGTCATATAACTTTCATTCCTTTCGGGGCGATATACGCCTTGAACTTTATTTGCAAGCGAAACCGTTTGCAAGAGTCTGAGGGGTGATACCCTTTTGACTTGAGTTAATTGTATCATATTTAGCTAAAATATACAAGCCCTTTTTGGAGAAAAACTTAAATTTTATCTATTCTGTGCAAAAAAGTCGCATAAAATTCAACGATTTATCAATTGACTGTCACATCGTAAAATGGTATAATTAATAAGTAAAATGGTCGAAAACAAACGTTTTTTACCGTTAAAAGACATTCAGCCAAATTTTACATATACATCAGGAGGAAGTATGAATAAAAAACTAATGAGAATCTGTGCTTCGGGTACAGCACTGGCAGTGACTGCAAGCGTGTTGTCGCTGTCCGTTTATGCCGCACCTGCTAAATACAGTGCGGTGGAGCAAGGTTATATAACATCTGTTAAGGATCAGGGAAACTGGGGTACTTGCTGGGCTTTTTCATCAACAGCCATAAGCGAGGCTTCGCTGATAAAGGAGTTCCCGGATAAGTTCAACGCAGAAAATACAGACCTTTCGGAAAATCTGCTCTCTTATATGCTGAGTCATCCGGCACTTTACGGTCAGCTCAATTCTTCGGGCGATACTGCCACCTACAATGCAGGATCTACATATTATCTTGAATACGGCGGTAATGTATGGGCTGCGGGTCTTGGCCTGATGAACGGCATAGGACCTTACAATGAAAGCAGTGATTATCCTTACAGCGAGTACAATACGCCGAGCATTGCCGAAAAGAATTTTACCGAATCCGAGTATTATGAGGTAAGAAATTCTTCTGTTGCAAAAATCACGGGAGTGTTCCAGGCTCATATCAACAACAACAGTGACAACGACGAGTTCAAACAGCTTATTATGGATTACGGTGCCGCTTCATTGAGTTACAACGAAAACCATACAGATAATAAGTTCGGAGAAGATGGAAGCAGTTACTATTATAATCCTAATGAATATACTTCAAATCATGCCGTAACGGTTGTTGGATGGGATGACACCATTCCGGCGTCTTCTTTCAAGACAACTCCTGCAGGTGACGGTGCATGGCTCATCAAGAACAGCTGGGGAGAATATTCAAGAGATAACGGATATTTCTGGCTGTCATACTATGATAAGTCGATAAGCGGTGTCGGCATTGCCTATGACTTTACGGTCGATGGCGCTGATGATTACTTTGATACTCGTTACAGCTATGACGGCGGAAACAGCGTAGCCTCATTCGGCTATTCCAGACCTGATATATACGGTGCGAATGTGTTCACCGCAGATGAAGATTCGTATGTTACGGGAGCTGCAGCCTATACTTCCGCAGGAAATAACATCGAGCTTAGTGTGTATACAGGTTTAAAGAATGCAAGCGATCCCACTTCAGGCACAAAATCCGCCGTTGCCACAATGAGCAATGTCAAGTACGAGGGTTATTATTCGCTGAAGTTCGATACTCCCGTAAAGGTGAAGAAGGGAGAATCTTTCGCAATAGTAGCAAAAATAACCAAGGATTCCGGCACAGTCAGAATTTACAGTGAATACGGCTACAGTATGTACGGCCTTACATATGACCTTAAAGCCAACAAGGGCGAGAGCTTCTATACATATAATCCTTCGTACGGATGGTTTGATTGCACCGACAGCGGAAAAAATAATCTGATGATAAAGGCTTATGCCGTTTCCGATACCGAATGCACAGAACACACATACGGCGAATGGATAATCGACAGGGATTCAACCTGTACAGCAACAGGTGAAAAGCACAGAGTATGCTCAAAGTGCAGTCATATTGAAATGGCAACAATCGAAAAGAAACCTCACAATTATATCACTTCAGTGGTTGCGCCGACATATACAACTGAAGGATATACGATACATAAGTGTTCGGTTTGCAACAGCTCCTATATTGATAATTATGTATCAAAGCTGACTCTTGACGCTGTCGGTAATGTACGCAGGGTATCAGGAACAACATCATCTGTCGGAATATCGTGGGATAAGAATGCGGCTGCAAGCGGATATGAGCTTGAGATATATAAGGGCGGAAAGTGGACGCAGATACTGAGAACGTCAGGTAACGGCACAGTATCGTATAATGCAGACGGTCTTGCCGCAGGCAGTGTTTATACATTCCGCATAAGAGCATACAGAAACGAGGGTAGCTCGGTAGTATACAGTGATTACACAAGACTTGCGGCAGGCACAGCGGTTACAAATGTGGCAACGTTTGCAAAGAAATCCGCCACAAGTTCTTCGCTCACTTTACAGTGGTCCAAGAACGCATCTGCAAGCGGCTATATTGTTGAACAGTACAAGGGCGGAAAATGGACGCAGATACTGAAGACCGCTGACAACAAAACGGTTACTCATACAGTAAACGGTCTTGCAGCGGGAAAAACCTATACGTTCCGCATTAAAGCATATAAGACAGTAGGTTCAACCGTTCTTTACAGCGACTACACAAGACTTGCGGCTGTTACCGATAAGACTACGCAGCCGGGCAATGTAGCTTCATTTGCAAGGAAATCCGCTACAAGCTCTACACTTACTTTACAGTGGGCTAAGAATGCGAATGCGACCGGTTATGCTATTGAAAGATATACCGGCGGCAAGTGGGTTGAAATTCTGAGAACCGCTAACAACGCAACGGTTACTCATACGGTAACCGGTCTTGCGGCAGGCACGACATACACCTTCAGAATCAGAGCGTTCAACGGTTCTGCATACAGTGGCTATACAAGACTTGCGGCAACAACACTTCCTTCAAACGTTACATCGTTCATAAAGAAAAGCGGTACTGCTTCCACGCTGAATTTACAGTGGGCTAAGAACAATTCCGCTACGGGCTATGTTGTTGAGCAGTATAAGGGCGGTAAGTGGACGCAGATACTGAATGCGACATCCAACGCAACGGTTACCTGTCGTGTATCGGGACTTAAAGCAGGCACAACATACACATTCAGAATAGCCGCATACAAGACAGCAGGCGGCGTTACCGAATACAGCGGTTACACCAGACTTGCGGCGGCTACCGAGTGATAGGTATAATTAAAACAGCAACGGGTATCGGCACTTACCGATACCCGTTTTATATGTTGTGATTTTTTGATTTATTATATAAAATAGCATAAATTTACGGCAGGTATTTAATCGGGATACCTGCCGTTTGGTTATTGCTTATGTGACGTCCGTCATAATTTCGTCAAGCTCGGTCACCGTCGAGCCTTTGAAAAGTACAGCGTCATTATCACGCAGATTCAGCTTTAAAAATTCTGTAAGAGCCTGTCTTGTGTTCAGCTTTATTACGAATTTGCTTTTTAAATCGGCGGTTTTCATCAGTTCGGCGGCGGTTTCACCGTAGCAAACCGTAATATCTACGCTTGCCTTGTTGACGATATTGCCGACCTTCCTGTATATTTCAAGTTCATGCTCGTCACCGTCACCTACTTCAGACAATACCGCTATTCTTCTTGAATCGGGAGGAAGCTGCATGGTGCAGAGTTCCTTAAGAGCCGCACCTACGCTTTCAACAGCCTCGTTTTCAAAATCGGATATTACATAAATACCTCTTTCATTGCGTACTGTTGTAAGTCCTGTTGACGGGCGGTATTTTTCGATTGCCGGTATAATCTGCTTTGGCGGTATGCCCATAATTTCGCCCAGTGCAAATGTTGCCAGAGCCTGATATACGCTGTGCTTATCATCGGAATAAAGCTCGATATGATAATTATCCGCACCGTGTATTATATCAAACGAGATTTTATTATGGGAAAGCTCTATGTTATCCGCATAATAATCAGCCATTCTGTTATCAACGCCGATGGTGATAATATCCTGCGGTATGGTGAATATGCCTGCGAGATTCTTATCGTCAATATTTATGATGACCGCACCCGATTCGTTCATTCCGCCGCACACCTTGAGTTTTTCTTCAATAAGCTCAGGCTTTGTCAGTTCCCTCGGATTTTTGGATACGACAGTGCTTGTAAGAATAGCAACATCAAAGTTGGCTGTCTGCGAAACACGTTCAACGTTTCCTCCGTTTACGCACGAAACATTGATGACAGCCGCCTCGGTTTTAGGTGTAGAAGCAAACATTGCGTGGAGCATTGAATTGTAGTTGTTCGTAACGGAGATTGAATGCACGGTTTCCATCTTGCTCGAAAGCATTTGTTCTATCATCGAAAGGGGATTTATCTTTTCGGGACTGTCCATAACAGCTACAGTCCACATTCCCAGTGCCGACTTTATAAATACTGCGGTCCGGCTGAGAGCGGTATCAAGATTCGCCACAACGATATTCGGAATCTTCTCTATAGGCTGAGTTGTGATAACAACAGCCGCACCCTTTTCAAATGCCGTGACAGCCGTTTCCTTATCGGCGGCAAAATACGCACATCCGGGTTTTATTTTCTGCTTACCGAAGGCAAATGATGTGATCGGAACGTCTGCGGCATTGCGAAGCTCAGCATTAAGAATTTCACACAGCTTTCCTACTGTGGTAATGGATTTTTCCGCTTCGGAATTCTGCTGTTCCGGTTTTTTACCGCTGAGCGCTTCATAATTGTTGAACGTGAAGTCGAGCAGTGTTATTGCGTCATAGAAAACGTATTTCATCTGCTTTGTGTTTTCCGCTCCTAGTATTATTGCAAGCACTTCTTCTCCGAATTTGTTTGCGGGCGGCAGGGCAGAGCAGGCAAGGCACGATTTTGAGCGAGCCGTATATCCGCTTTTTATGCCGATAGCCGTTTCATATCTGTATCTTCTGTTACCGCTGTTAATAAGAAGATTCGTATTCTGCAGATCCCTTGAGCCGTTTTTATTCGTTGCCGGGATTGTATATTTATCGGTAGCCGCTATTGTTCTGAACATTCTGTTGGTCATGCAGTAGCGGCAGATGATGGCAAGGTCGTATGCGTTTGAATACTGCTCCGCTGTAAATCTGCCGTCAGCGGTAGTCACAGTTGTATCCGCCGCACCGATAGATTTAGCCTTCTCCTGCATCATTGCGGCAAACTTGTCAAGGCTTCCGCATATGAATTCCGCAAGAGCAAATAAAGAGTCATTGGCTGAAACCAGCATCATCGAATAAATTAAATCAAGTACAGATATTTTTTCTCCTGCTTCAAGATTGATAGACGCCGAGCCTTTCCAGTTCGAAATCTGCTTTATGACGCTGTCCGATACTGTTACGGTATCATTAGGATTACATTTTTCCAGAGCTATTATAGATGCCATTATTTTAATAAGAAAAGCAGGCGACAGTTTCATTCTGGCATTCTTTTCAAGCAGTATGCGACCCTCATGCTGAGTAACAACGATTGCCGCCTGAGCATTTATCTCGGGCATTTCGGTTTTCTGAACAGCTCTGACTTCTGACATTAAGATTCATCCTTCCGTAGTTAGTTTATGTGAATTTCAGTATCCGTAAGCAAAATTCAACATATTAATTATAGCACCGGAAAACAATAAATGCAATGACTTTTGCGATTATTTTAACTTAATTCATAACGCAAAATGACGAAAAATATTTGAAGGAAGTTTTGATTGGAGTGATAACCAAATATTATTCGCAGGAACGTGAGAATTATTTACAAATTTAACGGTAATGCTTGACATTTTCGGGTTTTGGGTATATAATGATAATGAATAAAAGTATACTTGGTTAAAGAATACACACCAGTTTACAGAATTTGTAAGTTAAACAGTAATCATTCTTGATTAATGAAATATTAACGGGAGGTCTTTTAGATGCTTCAGAACAGCTACGACAATTACACACAGAAGCCGCAGCTCAACGCTAAGCTGAAAGTGCTCAGAAAGATAATCGCATTTGTATTTGCGATAAATATGCTGATCACCAGATTCTTCGGCGGACCTGCAGGCACTCAGCTCAGACAAGCTGAGGTGTTCACAGACAGTTCTGCTTCGCAGACATATGTGACCGACAGTGTTTACAGCACCGATTTGCCTTCGATTTTATCAGCGGAGGATTTTGACACTTCGGTAACCGCCAGCCAGTCTTCTGTATACAATAATCTCGTCGGAGATGTTTATAACGACGTATTCGGCTATGCTGCAGGCTTTACTCTGTTTACAGAGGGAGATTGCAACATTATGGGCGCAGACAGCGGTGGACGTATTGCGGCAGGCGGAGATTTCACAGGTCCGGGTTGGTATGATATAAACCATCAGGATCCGAACAGAAATGATCCTAACGGATGTGCTTCTCTTATCGTAGGCGGCACGCTGAATAATTTCTGCACCAATAACGGTAACGTATGGGCAAACAACATCGGCGAGAATTACAGCAATTCAAATTATAAAACTGTAATCGGCGGCGTAAACAGCGACGAGTGCAAGTTTAATTTTGCCGATACGTTTGCATATTTACGTTCATCATCCGCACACCTTGCAGGATTACAGGCAAACGGAGTATATAACGGTGCATACGGAAATATTACGCTTGACGGCTATGATAAAGGCGTGAATATTTTCACCATCGATATGTATACATGGAATTCGATGGCGGGTAACGGCGGATACGCTCTTAATATCAATGTTCCCGAAGGCTCGACAATACTTATTAATATTACAGGTGGCGAAGGCGACAGCAGCACAACTCTTAACCTTGCTATGCACAGCCTTATTGTAAACGGTCATCATTTACAGAATAATGAGCAGACAGGCAACTTGCTCTTTAACGTTACCAATGCGGCGACTATTAACATAAACGGCTTTAACGGTTCAATTCTTGCACCCAACTCTGACATAAACGGCGGTGGTTGGCATCATGACGGTAACATCGTTTGTAAGTCATTCTCCGGTAATACAGAGTTAGGCAGTAACCCGTTCAATCCGCCTTTCGACGATGATGATTTCGATTACGGCGATGATGATACCGATACAGACACGGATACTGACACAGACACAGATACGGACACTGACACGGATACCGACACAGATACCGATACCGATACAGACACAGATACCGATACTGACACTGACACAGATACCGATACTGACACTGACACAGACACGGATACAGACACTGACACGGATACCGATACAGACACGGACACAGATACAGATACCGATACTGACACAGATACTGACACAGATACAGACACGGATACGGATACCGATACGGACACAGACACTGATACCGATACTGACACGGATACAGACACTGATACCGATACTGACACGGATACGGACACTGATACCGATACTGACACAGACACGGATACAGACACAGATACTGATACAGATACAGACACAGACACAGATACCGATACTGACACCGATACAGATACAGATACCGATACAGACACTGATACAGATACGGATACTGACACTGACACTGACACAGATACGGACACTGACACTGATACAGATTCTGACACCGATACAGACACAGATACGGATACTGATACTGATACTGACTTAGACACAGATACTGACACAGATACCGACACGGACACGGATACCGATACTGACACAGACACTGATACAGATACTGACACGGATACAGATACCGATACTGACACGGATACAGATACCGATACCGATACGGACACTGACACTGATACAGATTCTGACACCGATACCGATACCGATACCGATACTGACACAGACACGGACACTGATACTGACACAGATACTGATACGGATACCGACACAGATACGGATACAGATACTGATACGGACACAGACACAGACACAGACACAGATACCGATACAGACACAGATACTGACACGGACACAGACACAGATTCAGACACAGATACCGATACTGACACTGACTCGGATACCGACACTGACACTGATACTGACACAGATACGGATACTGACACGGACACAGACACAGATACTGACACGGATACAGATACCGACACGGATACTGACACAGATACTGATACTGACACTGATACAGATACTGATACTGATACGGACACAGATACCGATACAGACACGGATACTGACTTAGACACAGATACTGATACGGACACGGACACAGATACCGATACAGACACGGATACTGACTTAGACACAGATACTGATACGGACACGGACACAGATACCGATACAGACACGGATACTGACTTAGACACAGATACTGATACGGACACGGACACAGATACCGATACAGACACGGATACTGACTTAGACACAGATACTGATA
>ERZ780157.2995-NODE-2995-length-14840-cov-6.781265_pt1 | contig 14840 bp, 11 predicted proteins | sample MGYA00511169_ERZ780157 | MGnify/ENA primary metagenome ERZ780157 (study PRJEB29588, sample SAMEA1965149) | human gut metagenome | biome: human gut; feature: human-associated habitat; material: faeces | place: Denmark | collected 2008/2010 ... | reverse complement strand
AAAGTTTTCTCCCTCCCCGCACCCCTCCCTCTTTCAAAAACTTTTCAAAGGAAAGGGAAAGTGGTAAGGGGGTGTTTTTTATTTTGAGGCGCAGACGTTGTTGTTTTCAAAGTCGCCCCTCTATGCGTTATCCTACATACAAAAAACGCGCCTTCTATGGGTCATCCTGAGCATAAAACGCACAGCGTTATGCGAAGTTTTGCGCAGTGTTGAACGGAGCAAAACCGAGGAGCGAAGCGACGAAGGGATCTACAAAAAATAGCGCTTGGCTTGCCAAAGGGAGTGTTGCATTTTATGAGAAGAAGTTTCAAGATTCTTCACACGCTTCGCGGTTCAGAATGACCCGTGGAGGGTGACGGAGGCGAGGCTTCACGGTGAACCTCGCCTTTGTCATTTTTTTCATTTTTCTTCAAAAAACAATTTCTGTGCCTCAAAATAAAAAACACCCCCTTACTACCTTTTCCTTTTTCCGAAAAGGTTTTGAAGTGAGGGTGGGGGTGCAGGGGGAGGGAGCGAAACTTTTGGCAAAAATTTCGCTCCCTCCCCCTGCAAATCCATCAATCACCCTTCCACAACCTCATAGCCGGCGGCGACGATGGCGGCGGTGAGGGGTTGGGTGGAGTCGAGGGTGGTGAGGACGGTGGCGGTTTTATCGTCGAGGCTGACGTCCACCTTTTTCACGCCCTTCACGCCCTCGAGGGCGGTTTTGACGTGAGCAACGCAACGGGGGCACATCATGCCCTCAACGTGGATCACGTAGGTCTTTTCTTTCTTGAAAAACATGTCAGAATCTCCTTTTTTATTTGTAGTTGAATGTTGATCGGCAATGGGGTCCGAGGTGGGGGCGGTGGAATTTTGTGCGATCGGGTCTGCCGTTTTTTGCGCGGACGGGTGCGAAAATGCGGCGCGTGTGTGCGTTTTCGGAAGAATCCGCAGGCGGCGCAGACGCAGAGCGTTGAGCACAACGAATACCGACGAGCAGCTCATCGCGGCAGAGGCAAGCATGGGGCTGAGCTGCCAGCCGAGCAGGGGATAGAAGGCACCTGCCGCAACGGGAATACAAACGGCGTTGTAGAAAAGCGCCCAAAAGAGATTTTGCTTGATGATGCGAATGGTGGCGCGGCTGATACCAAATGCCTGCGAAACACCCGTGAGCGAGGAGCCCGAGAGCACCACGTCGGCGCAGTCCATCGCGATCTCGGTGCCCGCACCAACCGCAATGCCAACGTCGGCGCGCACAAGCGCGGGGGCGTCATTGATGCCGTCGCCGATCATCGCGCAGGGAGAATGCGACGAAATTTCGCGCACCATACGCTCCTTATCCTCGGGCAGGAGCGAGGCGTGATAGCCGTCCAGGTCCGCCTGCCGCGCAACCGCTTCGGCAGTTTGTTCGTTGTCACCCGTGAGCATCAAACAGCGCACACCGAGCGTGCGCAGCGCTTCAATCGCCTCCCGCGAGTCGGAGCGGATGCGATCGGAGATGCCCAACAGACCAACGGGGGTGCCGTTGAAGCTGACCAAAACGGCGGTTTTTCCGCAAGCCTCCAGAGCCGCAAAATCTTCAAATATCGAGGACGTGTCGTCTTTTTGCAAAACGGTACCTGAAAACCCGATTGCAGAGGGCGTCTTTTTTTCGTTTTTGCTTACCCGTTCGCGAAATGCGGCGTCGGGCTTTCCAACGTAGCAGGTCAGCTCTTCTATCCTGCCGATCGCACCGCGACCAACAAGGGTCTCAAAATCGGTCACGTCCTCGCAACCGATCGGATAGAGGGCGGCAGGGGAGAGGGGAGCGGACGAATTCGTTTTGGTCGGATCGCAGGCGTCCCCACAGCCATCGGTCGGGCGTGCAGACTCGGCGGCACGCACAACGGCGGGGGCGAGAGGATGCGAGGAAAGTCGCTCCACGGCGGCGGCATAGGCAAGCACGCGGTCGGGGTCCTCGCCGTAGGTAATCAGCGCGGTGAGCTCGGGGTTGCCCTCGGTCACGGTGCCGGTTTTGTCAAACACGGCGGTTTTGATCGAGCAGAGCTTTTCAAGCGACTCGGCGTTGCGGAACAGAATTCCGTTCCGCGCGGCACGTCCGACCCCAACCGTGATGGCGGTTGGAGTGGCAAGCCCGAGCGCACAGGGGCAGGAGATAACAAGCACCGAAATGGCAGATCGCAGCGCCTGCTCGGCATTTTTCGTGGCAGCGAGCCAGATAATCAGCGTGAGTGCCGAAATCGCCATCACAGAGGGCACGAAAACCGCGCTCACGCGATCGGCAATGCGTGCGATCGGTGCCTTGGATGCGGCGGTGTCCTCCAAAAGACGGATGATGCGTGAGAGAGAGGTCTGATCTCCAACACCGGTCGCGCGGACGGTCAGAGCGCCCGTCATGAGCACGCAGGCGGCACGAACGGGGGAGCCGACCTCCTTTTCCACGGGCATGCTCTCGCCCGTGAGAGCCGATTCGTCGGTGCTGCCCGATCCCGCAATCACCTCGCCGTCGATCGGGATCAGCTCACCCGTGCGGATCAGCAGAATATCTCCAACGGCGATCTGATCCACGGGGAGCGAGAGCTCGGCACCGTCGCGCAGGACGGTTGCATATTTCGGTGCAAGGGTGGCAAGCGAGCGAACGGCGTCGGACGCCTTGTCCTTGGCACCCGATTCGAGCAGCTTGCCCAGAGATACCAGCGTGAGGATCATTGCCGCCGACTCAAAATAGAGATCGTGCATCCATGAGTGGATCACGTCGGCGTTTCCCTCCGCACCGATCAGGGAGAGGATCGCAAAGAGACCGTACACAAGCGCGGCACCCGATCCGACCGCAATGAGCGAATCCATATTGGGTGCGCGGTGCAGGAGAGCCAAAAAGCCGCTGCGGAAAAATTTGAAATTCAGAATGATAACGGGGAGAGTCAGAAGAAGCTGTGCGATTGCCATGGGGAGTGCGCCATCGGTCCCCGTGAGTGCTGTGGGGATCGGGAGCCCAACCATGCCACCCATGGAGAGATACATCACGCCGAGCGTGAAAATTGCCGAAAGAATGAGCGCAACGAGGCGCTTTTTGCGCTCGCCGCTGGTTTTTTCGGGCGACACGGGCTCGGTGAGCAGGGCATATCCCGCCGCACGCACCGAAGCTCCAAGTCGCTCGCCCAGCACCTCGAGCTCGGCATCAGTCGGGTCGCCGTCGAGCAGGATCAAGACCGAATTGGTCAGAAGCGAGACCGTGATCTCACCCTTCTCACCCACAACGCCGCGCACCGCACGCTCCACGTGCGCCACGCACGCCGCACAGCTCATTCCCTTGATTCCGTAGTGTATTCGTTTCATTGATGACCTCCTTTTTTTCAAAATACCACACAAATGACCGCATTTGCGCATGTTATCGTTTATCTCTCATGCTCCTTTTTTCCGAGGTCATTCTGAACCTAAAACGCTTGCGCTTTTTCGCTCAAGAATGACTTTGGAAAAAGGTTGACATAATGTCTGATCACATTAAAAAAATTAGACCGTCAGAGTATCACATTCCGCTTTGCTCCATGGCAATGTTGTTTTCCAAGCATTGCCATGATTCCACAAAAGAATCCAGATCCTTCGCACACTGCGTGGCTCAGGATGACCCGGGGAAAGGGTGCGCGAGAGTCATGATGGTGCGAAGAATGTTTTTTTGCTCATTTGAGCATTTTACTTCATTTTTGTTACCCACCAGAGTCATTCTGAGCCGCGAAGCGTGCGAAGAATCTTGAAACCTTTGTAGGGCGGGGGCTTGTCTTCCGCCGTTATAAATGGACCGTCTGGGATCACATTCTGCTTCGCTCCATGGCAATGTCGCTTTGCGAGCATTGCGCCTGTCCCTACAAGAATAAAGAATGACTACCGGAAAGAAAATGTGAAATATGGTGATGAAATGAAAAACACCCCCTGACCGTGAACCCCTTCTTCGGGAAAGTTCTTGAAGTGGGAGGGGGTGCAGGGAGGGGGGCGAACAGCCGACGCGGGACAAAAGTGCCTGATGTCGCGACGCCTATCGGCAGTACCTGTATCTTGAGTCAGAAAACTTCCCCTTGACGCCTTGATACATCTTTGGGAAAGCTCTTGAAGGGGTGCAGGGGGAACTTCTCTCGAGAAGTTCCCCCTGCGAAAAAATATCAATTTTTAAGACTATGGATAGGAGCGGGGATTCTGCCGCCGCGTGCGATGAAGCGAGCGGGAGAATAGGTGTTGAGGGGCATGATGGGAGCGGTGCCGAGCAGACCGCCGAAGGAGACGCTCTCGCCTGCCTTCTTGCCGTAGGCAGGGATAATGCGAACCGCAGTGGTCTTGTTGTTGACCACGCCGATCGAGATCTCGTCGGCGATAATGCCGTTGATCACAGCCTCGGGGGTGTCGCCGGGGACCGCGATCATGTCCAGACCCACCGAGCAGACCGCCGTCATGGCTTCGAGCTTTTCGATGGTGAGCGCGCCGCGCTCTGCCGCCGCGATCATGCCTGCATCCTCGGAAACGGGGATGAATGCGCCCGAGAGACCGCCAACGTGGGAGGACGCCATCACGCCGCCCTTCTTGACTGCATCGTTGAGCATGGCGAGCGCCGCCGTGGTGCCGTGCGCACCGCAGGACTCAAGACCCATTTCCTCAAGGATGTATGCCACCGAGTCGCCCACAGCGGGAGTGGGCGCGAGCGAAAGGTCGACGATACCAAAGGGGGTATCGAGACGCTTTGCCGCCTCGTTTGCCACCAGCTGACCAACGCGGGTGATCTTGAATGCCGTCTTTTTGATGATGTCGGCAAGCTCGGAGAGGTCGCAGTCTCCCGCGCGTCGAATGGCGGATGCCACCACACCGGGGCCGCTCACGCCGACGTTAATCACGGTGTCGGGCTCACCAACGCCGCAGAATGCGCCTGCCATAAAGGGGTTGTCCTCGGGGACGTTTGCGAACACCACGAGCTTTGCGCAGCCGATCGAGTTGTTGTCACGCGTGAGATATGCGGCGCGCTTGATCGCGGAGCCCATCAGGGCAATGGCGTCCATATTGATGCCCGCCTTGGTGGAGGCAACGTTGATCGACGAGCAAACGTTCTGCGTTTCGGCAAGCGACTCGGGCAGGGTTGCGATCAGGTTGCGCGCGCCGGGGGTCATGCCCTTTTGCACGAGCGCCGAGAAACCGCCGATAAAGTTGATGCCGAGTGTGTCTGCCGCGCGCTGGAGTGTGCGAGCGATCTTGATATAGTCCTCGGGAGAGGCGGCACCGCCAATGAGCGAGATCGGGGTGACCGAAACGCGTTTGTTAACGATCGGGATGCCGTACATCTTCTCGATATCGGCGCCCGTTTGCACGAGACGCTCGGCTTTTTTTGTGATTTTATTGTAGATTTTTGCGCAGAGGCGGTCGGTATCATCGCTCACGCAATCCCAGAGCGAGATGCCCATGGTGATGGTGCGAATATCGAGGCACTCCTCGCGGATCATGTTGATTGTTTCCAGAATGTCCTGGGTGTTGATCATAGCGGCAGGTCCTCCTCAGATGTGGTGCATCGTGTTGAAGATGTCCTCGTGCATTGCGTGGATCACAAGACCGCGATCGGTGCCGAGCTGTGCGAGCAGATCGACGAACTGTGCGAAATCAATGCTCAGCTTTTGAATGTCCGCGAGCATAATCATGGCGAAATACTCGCCCAGAACGCTCTGGGTGATGTCGAGAATATTCGCATCATACTTTGCGCAAATGCCTGCCACGTCGGCGATGATGCCAACGGTGTCTTTTCCTGTAACGGTGATAACTGCCTTCATAATAGGGTACCTCTCTCTTTGAAAATCGCTTCTTCTCTATATTATAGTTGATTTTGGGTGCTTTGTCAAGATATTGCGCGTACTTTGCACCGCACGCGAGCAAAAAAATGGGGTGCGCGGGGGAGTGCTTGGGGCGGTTTTGGCGTTTTTCTCACAACTTTTCCACAGTTCCCACAAGGTTTTCCACAGGATCGGCGCGGTTTTACACAGAAAAAAAGACCAAAAAATGCGAAATTGAGCAAGAAAAGACGCAAAAAGTCGAATTTTGGCTGTCTTTTTGTCCGAGTGGCACTTTCCCACAAGAGTTTTCCACAGAGCTGTGGAAAACCGAAATGGGGAAAAGCGGTGTGGAAATCTCCCGATCCGCGCGATCAGAGCTTTTTGAGCTTGATGAGATAGGAGGTGAAGTTGGGCAGGGTGAGGGTGGGAGCGATGCGGTCCGCGTAGTAGATCAGCTTGCCCGCAGGGGTGAGATCGTTGCTCTCATCGAGGACAAAGAGCTCCAGCTCCACGCCTCTCTCGGAGGCGAAGCCGCGCAGATCAAGGAGAAAATCCTCTGCCGCGTGATCGTCGTCGTCGGCATAGTGTGTGAGCATCAAAGCCGCCTCGCTTTCGTTTGATGCGGCGGTGACATAGGCGTATTCACTGTCGGAGGTCGATTCCACCGAGGTGCCGAGCTTGTAGAGCGTGTTGAACATATAGAAGGGGTAGTAGCCCTTGAGCTTTTCACACACGTAGTCGGTGGAGAACATCCCGTTCATGCCGCAGGGGCGCGCGTCGTAGTACATGAGCAGGTCAACTGTTCCGCGCTGGCATTCGCACATGGTGCCGGCAATGAATGCCGCACCCTTGAGGCTTTTTTCTGCCTTGAGCGAATAGAGCCAATCGTCGCCGGTCCAGCCGCGCACGTAGTTCCACTCGTTGAGGATCGACTCGGTATCGGAAAATCCGTATTGATCGAGCAGAGCGCGCACTTTTTCGGCTCTTGCGGTAATGCGCCGAGGATCCTTTGCGTAGATGTGCCAGGAGAAGAAATCGAGCGGGGCGCGGAGCTGTGCCAAAAACTCCTCTGCCCAAACAAGGCTGTGCGCGAGCGCAGGACCTCCGATCTTGAGGTGAGGGAAGCATGCCTTGAGATGGGTTGCGGCGACATGATAAAGCTCAAAGAACTGTGCCTTTGTGCCGCCCCAGCAGCGCTTGTGCGTCGAATCGTCAGGGTCGAGATCCGGTTCATTCCAGATCTCCCAATATGTGATATCATAGTGGAAGCCGTCTGCCCAACCCTCGGTGTAGTGGCGGATGATATGCTCGCAGATGACCGCCCATTTGTGAAAGTCCTTTGGGGGCAGTGTGCCGTATTTTTTGACGTTGTGCTCGATCTTGGAGCCGAGGCGGTAGTAGGTGCGCACTCCCGCGTATTCACAGACCTTAATATATTCATCGGTTATGGGAAAATCATAGGATGCGGGATCGTTGGGGTCGGCGTCGAAATTGGGGAAGATCGCGTGCACGTCCACTGTATGCTCACCGCCGTATGTGGCAAGAAAGGATGCGTCATGATTGCGTGCATAGGGAATGCCCGCCTCGCGGAAGGCATCAATGTTTGTGATGCGCTGATCTGCCGCGAATTTGTAGACGGGTCCGTTGTTGACGGCGTGCATCGGCTTGACCGCGCCAATGCGTTTATCAAAATCAACCGAGATGCGGATCATGGGAGAACCTCCAGGATAAATTTTTTCGGTAAGACTATGATAGCACATACCGCGGAAAAAGTCAAGGTCGGCAGAAAGAAATTCTTTTCGGATGATGAGAGCGGAAAGTTTTGGGAAAGCTATTTACAAACGCGCGTTTGTTGTGTATAATATGAATAGACACTCTTTGCGGAGGAACACGCATGAAACCCCAACCCACGATTATCAGGCAGATCAAAGAAAAAATACAAACGGCAGAGCACAGGATCGCAAAGGCGATTCACAATGCCGAGAGCGAGGTGCGCGAGACGGTGCAAACCGTCAAGGAGCGCGACCCCGCCGCACGCAGCACTGCCGAGGTGCTCCTGCTTTATTCGGGCGTTCACGCCATCATGGCGCATCGCGTGGCGCACGGGCTTTACCAAAAGGGGCACTATTTCGGTGCGCGCGCGGTCAGCCAGGCGTCCCGATTTGTCACGGGCATTGAAATTCACCCCGCGGCAAAGATCGGCAAGGGCTTTTTCATCGACCACGGCATGGGCGTTGTGATCGGTGAAACCGCCGAGATCGGCGACAACTGCACCATTTATCAGGGTGTGACCCTGGGTGGCACGGGCAAGGACGTAGGCAAGCGTCACCCCACGCTGGGCGACAACGTGATGGTGGGCGCGGGCGCGAAGGTGCTCGGACCCGTTCTCATCGGCTCGAACAGCAAGATTGCGGCAAACGCGGTGGTGCTTCATGCGGTGCCCGAGAACAGCACGGCGGTGGGCATTCCCGCCAAGGTGGTGCGGCGCGACGGCGTGCGCGTGCGCAACGACCTCGACCAGGTGCACATTCCCGACCCTGTGGCGCAGGAGCTTTCGCGTCTTGCGTCGGAGATCAACGCTGTCAAGGCGCGTCTTGATGAGCGGGGGAGAGAGAAGAACTAACGTCATCCTGCGGGGCGTGGTTTTCATTTGTAGAAACTTGTTTGTTCCGCTTTTTCTTTTGGCGAAAAAGGCGCAAAAGAAAAAGCTTGGCAAAAAGAAAAGCGCCGAAGAGAGGCGATTTCGCCGTCTGCGGACGGCGAGGAGGCTTACGCAGCCTCCACCCGCGCCGCCTTTTGAAAAAGGCGGGCGAAAACTTTTCCAAAGCGACAGAGGGGAAAGCCGAAAAGATAAGGAGACAGACATGCAAACGATAAGCGAAGAAAACAAGGCACGCGGCAGATTTATCGTGTTTGAGGGGATCGACGGCGCGGGCAAAACCACGCAGATCGACCTTTTGGAGCGCGCGCTGCGCGAGCGTGGCAGACGCGTTTGGAGAACCGCCGAGCCGACCGCCTCGGTCAGCGGCGGACTTTTGCGCGACGCGCTCGGAGGGGTGGCACAGAGAACGCCCTGTGAAATGGCGGCGCTTTTTGTGCTTGACCGCATCTTTCACAACGTCAACCCCGTGAGCGGCATCGAGCGGATGCTTGCCGAGGGAGTGGACGTGATCTGCGACCGCTATTATTATTCCTCACTTGCCTACCAGGGGAGCGAGATCGAGGGCGATTGGGTGCGCGACATGAACCTCAACTGCCCGGCGATCCGACGTCCCGACGTTTGCGTCTTTCTTGACCTGACGCCCGAGCAGAGCATGGAGCGCATCGACGGCGGACGGATGACGCACGAAATCTACGAAAGCGTCGAGCGGCTCACGCGCGTGCGCGAGCGCTTCTTCAGCGTTTTTGAGTCTCTGGGCGATGGAGAAAACGTGTGCATCGTCAACGCCGCGCGCGGTGTGGAGGAGATCCACGCCGACATTCTCGCCAGACTCGACGGGGCAGGCGTGTTCGCCTGATCGGGAAACGGTTTTCCTCATGGGCGTGACTTACGATTGACAGAAAAAGGGTGTGTCGACCAAATGCGTTGCATTTGTGACCACCCTTTTTTATACGGTTACGAAATGCCTTCTGCTCTGCTTTTGGGATCAAATTCAGGGAAACAGAGCAAATAGTGGTCGCATTCGTCGCAGCAACACTCAAAGCCCTGCTCACCGTTGCCAAGGCAAACGGCAGGCTTTCCGGGTGTAAGCTCCGTATTTGTCATATCAATTACCCTTTTCTGGTTGTTTTTGTCCATATATCCCCCATTCAAAAACAAAAAGTGCGCCAACCGAAGTCGACGCACCGAAAAACGCAAACTCCAATTGTCGCCAAACAATCTCTCAATAGTATAGGTTCGCTATAAAATTAAGCAGGAGTCGCGTTTTTACCAAAACGTATTTGCTTAATTTTACAGCAAAAAAAGCTATAGCTATCCCATAACGAAAAAAAGACCTATAACTATGAATATTAAGATTGTTTGGCATAATCATTATAGCACATTTTTTTCGGTTTGTAAACATATTTCGTAAAATTCAGAAAAAATCCCTGTCGGGAAAGGACCGCTGTTTGGCATGATCGGGTGCCAACAAAAAACGGTCGTTTCCATTTGCGGCATCTTTTGTCTTTCTTGTCGGTCTCTGCGCGCACTCCCTGCATTTACATACCGAACTCTCTGTGTCGGGAAGCGGAGGATTGTGTGAATATTGTTGACTTTATGAACGGTTTGTGTTATAATAGGTCGAACAAGAGGATTTTTTGATTTCTGTCTGAAAAGGAGAAACCGAATGAGCAAGATCAGTATCGTGATTGCCGCGTACAACGTGGAGCAATATATTGCCGAAACGCTCGAGAGCGTGCTGGCGCAAACGTGGAGGGAGCTGGAGGTTCTTGTGATCGACGATTGCAGTACCGACTCCACCCCCGCGATCCTGCGCGGATTTGCCGAGCGTGATGCACGCGTGCGCGTGATCCGTCAGCCCGAGAACCGCGGCGCCATGATGGCACGCAAAAGAGGCGTGGAGGAGGCAACGGGCGACTACGTCATGTTCCTCGACGGCGACGATATGTATGCCCCCGACGCCTGCGCGTCGGCGCTTGCCGCGATTGAGCGCGAGGGCGTTGACCTGCTTCAGTTTGATACCGAAATTCTCACCGATGACGATAGCGAGGAGACCGAGGCACGCGGACAGGGCTTTTTGGAGTACCTCAAATCGAGCTCCGAGCGCATCCGCACCGAGTCACCCTGCGGTCTGCTCGACGACGAGATGGAGCATCGCGTCAATTTCACGGTCTGGAACAAAATCTATCGCGCCGAGCTGCTCAAGCGAGTAAATGCCTACGTGCCCGACGAGTATCTCAATTTCGCCGAGGACGTTCTGTTCTCCTTCCTCGTTCAGCACAACGCGCGCTCCTATGCGTATTTGCCCAAAAAGCTCTATATCTACCGTTTCGGCTGCGGCATCTCCACGCGCACGCTCATCACCGAACGCCAGCTTCGCGCATGGATCAAGTGCGCCTTCGTTTATAACTATCTCGAGCGGCTCACGCGCGAGCTTGGAACCTATGCGCTCTGCCGCGAGGCGGTTGGACGCATCAAACGGCAGATGCTCGATAACCTGGCGTCGCTCTTTTTACATCGCATTCTGCCCGAGCAGAAGGAAACCTTCCTCGAGGAGGCGAAAAAATACTGCTCGGTGGAGGATTTTATCCTTGCAATTTCGGATTACACCTACCGCAACGCAGCCGTTGCCGAGGACCTGGTTGCCGAGGAATGTGCCTCGCTTGGTCTGTTCCAAACCGAGCGCCGTCCCGTCAAGCGCATCGGCGTTTACTATTTCCGCATGTATAACGGCGGCGTGGAAAATGTAATCAGCTCGCTCTCGGATATCTGGGTCAAGCGCGGCTATGAGGTTGTGATCTTCACCGACGAGGAGCCGAGCGAGGAGGACTATCCCGTTCCCGTCTCGGTGCGCCGCATCAAAATTCCCGACATGAAGAAGCAGGGCTTCGACGCGCTCGAGGCGCGCATCCGCGGCTTCCGTCAGGCGATTCTCGAGAGCGGCATTGATATCATGGTCTACAACGCATGGATCAGCCCCTATCTCCTTGTGGACGGCATGACGGTCAAGAGCTGCGGCGTTGCCCTGACGGTGCACACGCACAATCTGTTCTGCTGCGACGCGATCGCGCAGGAGGGCATCTACGCCTACCGAAACACCGCGCTCGCCAAGCTCTATCTCTTTGCCGACTCGATCGTTACGCTCACCGACGTCGACACGGCGTGGTGGCAGGCGCACGGCATCCGCGCGATCAAAACCGTCAATCCCGTTTGGCTGCCGCTGTCTGTCAAGGGCTCCGATCTTTCGGGGCACCGCATGGTGATGGTTTGCCGTATCAGCCCCGAAAAGCAGGTGCTCGACGCCATCAAGATCGCCGAGCTTGTGCGCGAGAGGATTCCCGACGCCACGCTCACGATCGTTGGCAAGGGAGACTACAAGGAATACGTGGAGCTGATCGAGGACTACGTGAAGGAGAATGGGCTGGAGTCCTTTATCAATCTTGCGGGCTTCACCTCCAACGTCCTGCCCTGCTATCAGAACGCCGACCTGCTGCTGAGCACCAGCCGCTATGAGGGCTTTGGTCTGGCGCTTATGGAGAGCAAAATCTGCGGGCTACCGATGGTTTGCTACGAGCTGCCCAATCTCGATATCACGCGCGAGAGCTGCGGTATGGCGGTGATCCCGCAGGGAGACCGTCGCGCGGCAGCCGACGCCATCATCTCGATCTTCTCGGACGAGGAGAAAAAGAAACGCATGGGGCGCGAGGCGCGCGAGAGCGCCGAGCGGATTTGCGGCAGCGACCTGGGCGCGATCTGGGATCATATCTTTGCGGAAACAATGAAGCCGCAGGGCGATTCGCTGCCGCTCTATCAGCGCACACCGCTTGAGATCGCCGCAAATCTTGCCACCGAATTCCATTCGCGCGGCATCTTCGACCGTATGCAAAACGTACAGTACGGTGGCGAGTCTTACCACTACGCCGAGCAATGCCGCATTCTCACGGATGCGCTCGAGGAGATCGGCAGGTCCGAGAGCTATCGGATCGGTCTTGCCGTCACGGCGCTCCCGCGTGCCATCGCGCGGCTGATCCGCCGCAAGAGACGGGCATCCTCCGCCGACGCGACCGAGCGCAAGGACGATTGAAAAATTTGGGAGGGGGATTTCTGTGAAAAGGATGAAAAGCGAAATTCTGATCCACACCGAGGAGCTGGATCGCCGTTGGATCGACCGCATGGTCGATGCAGGGGTGGATATTCTCGGTCTGCATCCCACGGGTGGTCATACCGCGGCGGAATCGCTGGCACGCCTTGTGGACGCGCTGGAGGACGGAGAATTCAGAGCGCTTCTCGACTACGCCGCCGAGCGTGGGCTCGAGATCGAATACGAAATGCACACGGCGAGCTATCTGCTGCCGCGAGCTCTCTTTGCGGAGCATCCCGAATATTTCCGCATGAACGAGGAGGGCGAGCGCACAGCAGATGCCAATTTCTGCGTGAGCAACCCCGAGGCGCTCGAGCTCTACGCTCAAAATGCCGCCAAGCTCGCAAGCCGACTTTACCGCAGCCGTCCCGATTACTATTTTTGGATGGATGACACGCGCGGACGCACCTGCCGTTGCCCCGAATGCCGCCAATACAGCGCAACCGAGCAGCAGCTGATCGTTCTCAACCGCGTCCTGGAGGAGCTTCGCAAGTCCCGCCCGCAGGCAAGGCTGGCGTATCTTGCTTATCTTGATTGCCTGGACGTGCCGCAGAAGGTGCAGCCCCACGAGGGAGTTTTCCTCGAATTTGCTCCGATGGAGCGACACATATGCCGCACCGACCCCGCCCACGATACGCAGATCGCAGAGCGCGAGGCGTGCATGATGCGCCCCCTGCTTGACGCCTTTGGGCGCGAGGGCGCGAAGGCGCTGGAATATTGGCTCGACAATTCGCTCTTTTCGCGCTGGAAAAAGCCGCCCCGTGTGCTTGACGTTGATCGCGCGTCGGTGTATGCCGACCTGGATGCCTACCAAGCCGAGGGCTTTGCGGTGGCTGCAACCTTTGGCTGCTTCCTCGGACAGGATTACGAGGCGCTCTACGGTGAGCCCGATATCACGCCCTATACCGATTGGTTCGCGAAAAAGCGTCAGAATAAATTGCCGATCGAGATGCGTTCCAGCCGACGCATGTCCTCCAGCGCATCGCGCAGCAGTGTGCGCGCCGACTCGAATCCGTAGCGGTCACCGCAGGCGGCACAGGCGTGAAGCAGCTCAACCTGCTCGCTTACCCGATCAAGCACTCCGAAGCACACCGACAGTCCAACCCTGTCGGTGTGCTTTTTCCATTGCTCGCCCAGTCTCTCGCAGGCAGACTCACAGCCCTCGTCGGAAAGGTCTGGGATCGCATCGAGCGAGGCGTTCATCGACGCAAAAACATCATTTATATATATATAGTTCCAGATCACGCCCGCGATCAGCACCACGAGCAGCGCAAGCGATAACCAAACCGCCCTCACGTTCCATCCTCCTTTGCGATCCAAAACAGCTCACCGTTCTCATTTGCCGTCACGCAAAAGAGCGCTGCGGGGTCGAGCTTTCTTTTTTTTAGCTCTTTCTCGAGCCACGCGCGATCGCGTCCGATGAGCGAGAGCCCGACGCGACTACAAGTGTTGTTGCTGAATACAATGTGCATCAGTCCCGTGTCCGCAGGCTTCACCCCGAGATCGGCGGCGGTGGGGGGCGCAAAGGCGGGCTTGGGGATCACGGTCAGGTTGCCGTTCTTCTCCAGAATGGCATATTCCACCTGCCCCAGATCGGTCAGTCCCTGCTGGCGCACCTCGCTCATCAGCTCGTCGAGCGAAAAGCGCAGATCTCGCAGCGCACTCTGCCGTAGCTTGCCGTTGTGAATGATCACGGTCGGGCGCGCCGACACGAGATTTTTCAAACGCGGAAAATAAAGCAGGATCACCGAGGAGAGAATTTCGAGCACGAGCAGCACCAGCATCGGCACCACGGCGTGCGAGAGCGGGATGTCGGGACTCGTGATCGGGAGGGAGGCAATTTCGGAGATGAACAGCGTGGTCACAAGGTCGGTCAGCTCCAGTTCGCCGATCTGACGCTTGCCCATAATGCGCATCACAACAATCAGAACCAGATAAATGATGAGCGTGCGAATCAGAATGGTGAGCATTGCGTCGCCTCCTTTCTTGACGCTTCCGTTTTTGTTTATTATGCCACTGTAAAAACGAAATAAACACGCAATTTTTTTTGAAATTTTTTGAAAAAACGCTTGACAAATCGAATCAAAAGTAGTATAATGTACAGGCTCACCCAAAAGGGAGAGCAGACACCGCGAACTCACCGCAGGCAACCGTGAAAAACTTTTTGAAAAAGTTTTGAAAAAGGTATTGACAAGCGGAGGGGAAAGTGGTATAATAGAAAGGTCGACGCAAGAGTGTCGGCGAGCCGAGAGGCATT
>ERZ780157.2987-NODE-2987-length-14865-cov-3.223903_pt1 | contig 14865 bp, 11 predicted proteins | sample MGYA00511169_ERZ780157 | MGnify/ENA primary metagenome ERZ780157 (study PRJEB29588, sample SAMEA1965149) | human gut metagenome | biome: human gut; feature: human-associated habitat; material: faeces | place: Denmark | collected 2008/2010 ... | reverse complement strand
CCCCCCCGACTTGTTTGCAAGATACAACCGATTTGCACGAACCGCTACCCCGACCGCCCACCCCTCAAGGTCAAAGGACTTTATTGGACGTGGCAGTATGGATAAGGCTAAGTAAAAATCAGTCGATTTGCAGTAAGACTAAGATGGAGTAGTGCAAATTGCTAATCAGTATTGTGTTGCAATAAGTGCGTTTAGTTGCAGTAGGTCTAATGTTATAAACGTACAAATAATGTCATCCCGAGGCACCGAATTGTCAATTACTTTTATGTAATCAACCTACCCTACTCGTTGACGTTAGGTCGTGCCGTTGGGATCTCGCGGAAGCGCCCTTGTAAATATAGTTTGTTCTTATGCAAAAGTCGTAGTGTAATGTGAAAGTATGCAATCGTTTTGGTATTATGAACAATTCTCGTATCAAAACAATTTGACATTTTATTCGCCAAGTAATATAATTGTTTAGTAAGAGACAGCCGGACGGTTGCGTGGGGCAACTCACGAGGAAAGTCCGAGCACCACAGAGCAAGAGTGCAGGCTAACGGCCTGTGAAGGCGACTTCAAGGAAAGTGCAACAGAAATATACCGCATCGCTTGTCGGTGTAAGGGTGGAAATGCAGGGTAAGAGCCTACATACGTTTTGGTGACAACGCGTACATGTAAACCCCACTCGGTGCAAGAAATGAGATCAAATGCCTGCTCGGCATCTCGACATATTCGCTGGAGACTGTCGGTAACGACAGCCGTAGAAAGATAACCGTCTAATACAGAACTCGGCTTACAGACTGAACTCTTACTTTACGCCGTCGGACTGACGCAACATGCGTCGGGCCGACGTTTTTTTTGTATATAGAAATGTCAACTGGAGGCGTAAGAGTGAGATGGTTTATTTATATCTGACGATAAATGATTGCAATGGTCGCGACTAAATTTGTAAGTAATATTGGTTTGTGTGATTATTTTTTAAGTTTGTTTAAGCTATGTTGTGTATAATGCAAATTCAAGTGAAACGAGGTCGATATCAAACGACGCATAAGACAATAACTGCGTGCATTTATATGCGCAACAAAACACAATTGGTCTGGCGCTGTCGTTAGTGTTTCAACGATAGTTTGCATCACTGAAAAATTGACAATCGTTCGTGTAGTATGTTATAATAAAACATACTACAATCGGAGCGTGAATGATATGAAAAAATTGCTTCTTGTGTTGTTGCTTGTTGCAACGTGCGTGTCGGCGTGCGTATTTGTCGGTTGCGATTTTATCAAAGGCTTGTTTAATAAAGATACTCAAAAACAATATGCCTACAATGCCGATCACCATTGGGTGATTAGCGGCGCAAGTAAAGATGATCTTGACGAAAACGGAAAACCGCTGTTATATTCGCATGATTTAAGAAATAATCTTGATCGCACCGGGACCAAATGCGTTTGCGGTTGGCAAAGCGAATACAAATATATTAACTTTCAACTAAACAATGACGGGGACGGTTACGAGATTAACGGATGCGTGGAGCATGTTAATCCGCATGACAAACGGTTTTATGATATTCCGTCGACTTACAACGGCTTGCCGATAACCGGTCTGTACTTGGGGTATACGAATTTTGTATTATCGCGTTATACAATCCCGAGTACAGTTGAAAAATTTGGTGGTTTTCAAGGTAGTGAGTTTTTGCCGCGTGAGGAAGGCGGTACTGTGGAAATAGTAATTCCTTCCACAATCGAGGAAATAACTCGACGTGCCTTTGCCGAGACGAAGGGTTTGACAAAAGTCACAATCGAAGACGGCGTGAAAACAATCGGCGAGGACGCTTTTTACGGATGTGAAGACCTTGTGAGTTTGGAAATGCCGAACAGTGTTACGGAAGTCGGATATGGTGTTTTTAGAGATTGCAAGTCGTTGAAAAACATCAAGTTGTCAGATGGTCTTACAAGGTTGAGTGCCAACATGTTTGCCGGATGTAACAGTTTGGATAATGTCAGTATAAGCAATAACGTTACCGAAATCGGACTTGGCGCATTTTATTGTTGTGGCTCACTTTCCAACATTTCATTACCTACCAATCTAAAGGTGATCTCCGAATCTTTATTTTCGGGTTGTAAAAGTTTGAAACAAATTGTGTTGCCTGTTTGCTTGGAGGACATCGAGCCGTTTGCATTCAGAGAAAGCGGATTGACGTCGATAGAAATTGCGGATACGGTAACGACTGTGTCAAAGGGACTGTTTGTCGATTGCAAAGATTTGGTTTCGGCAAAACTTCCCAACGGATTGACGAAAATTCCCGAACAACTTTTTAACGGCTGTACGTCGCTTTACGATGTAAAAATGCCTGCAAGCTATACGGAAATAGGTAGCAAGGCTTTTACTATATGCAGGTCTATTGAACGGTTTGACATTTGTTCGGATGTGGAAGTGATAGGCGACTACGCATTTTACGGCACCGGGTTTACCGAAGTGATCGTTCCGTATGGCGTAAAAACGGTCGGTATCGGCGCATTTAGGAAGTGTGCTTCGTTGAAAAAGGCGATAATTCCCGACAGCGTGGAAGGTGAGTTGCGAATGACATTTAAGGACTGTGTCGCGCTCGAGGAAGTTAAGTTGTCGCCTAACATCTCGATATTCGGACAAGAAGTGTTTGACGGCTGTACAAGTCTAAAAAACGTGATTATTCCCGAAAGCAAATTTAGCACGTTGTCGATGTTTTCCTTTGTAGACTGCAAAAGTTTGGAATGGGTTGTGATTCCGACAAACGTCAAATTGATAGAACAAACGGCTTTTTGCTTGTATGTTCCATATACGAGCACTCCTTATGTCAAGAGTGAACGTTTGAAGCATGTATTCTATGCTGGCGACGCAAGCGCTTGGAGTAAAGTGACCCGAGGCGGAAATTTTGACAGCTATTACGGTGATATCGTTTGTTTTTATTCCGAAGTAAAGCCATCCGCTCAAGGAAATTGCTGGCATTACGTGGATGGCATACCTACCGTTTGGTGAGCAAAACAAGCTGAAACCGACTATGCGTAAATAATTTCGTTTGACACGACAAAAACTAACATTGTAAGATGCTTAAAAAATTCTTTTCCTACTACCGTCCGCATATGGGGTTGTTTATCATCGACATGATTTGCGCCTTTCTGGTGGCGGTGTGCAACTTATTTTTCCCGTTTGTTACGGGCAATATCATCAGCGTGTACATACCCGACAAGCGGTTGGACTTGGTGCTTGTTTGGTGCGGCGTGTTGCTGTTTGTGTACGTGTTCAAGGCGTTTCTCGCATACGTCATTCAGTATTGGGGACACGTCATGGGCGTGCGCATACAAGGCGACATGCGCAAGGACTTTTTTCACCACATCGAGTTGTTGCCATTCAGTTACTTCGACAACAACAAGACGGGCGCGATTATGTCGCGTATCGTCAACGACCTGTTTGAAATCTCCGAGCTTGCGCACCACGGACCGGAGGATTTGTTTCTGTCGGCAATTACGCTTGTCGGCGCGTTGGTACTAATTGCGTTGATTAACCCTTGGCTTGCCCTTATTGTGGCGGCGATAGTGCCGTTTATGTGTTGGTTTGCCGTGGTACAACGTCGCAAGCAAAAGGCGGCGTTTGCGCGCATGCGTGAGGAAACGGGCGAAATCAACGCCGAGGCGGAGTCGGCAATTAGCGGTATTCGCGTTGCCAAAGCTTACACTGCGGAGGAACACGAAATTGCCAAGTTTGACGTAGCCAACTGCAACTACCAAGAGGCTCGCTCCCGTGCGTACAAGTCCATGGGCGTGTTCAACAGCGGTATGGGGTTGTTTACCGACGTGCTGTACCTTGTGGCGTTGCTGGCAGGGGGATTGTTCTTCTACTACAACATGATTGACGTCGGGCAATTGACAAGTTACATTTTGTATGTGACAATGATTACCTCGCCGATACGCACGCTTACGGCGATATTCGAGCAAATACAAAACGGCATGACGGGTTTTGCACGCTTTTACGAAGTGATGAACGAGCCTGTGGAAACGGACGATCCCGAGGCTCAACACGTGGACAAGTTGTGCGGCGACATCGAGTTTAAGCACGTCGACTTTGCCTACGACAACGGAAACGAACAAAAACAAGTACTGACGGACGTTTGCTTCTCCGTCAAGCACGGCGAAACGGTTGCGCTTGTAGGACCGAGCGGCGGCGGAAAAACCACGATGTGTCACCTTATACCGCGTTTTTACGAGGTTACAAACGGCGTGATTACCATTGACGGACGAGATATTACCAAGATAAATCGTCAAGACTTACGCCGTAATATAGGCATTGTGCAGCAAGATGTGTTTTTGTTTGGCGGCACTATCTTCGAAAACATTGCTTACGGCAACTTTGACGCTACGCGTGAGGAAGTGATTGCCGCGGCAAAGCGTGCCAAGATACACGACTACGTGATGAGCCTACCCGACGGATACGAAACCATGGTCGGCGAACGTGGCGTCAAGTTGTCGGGCGGACAAAAGCAACGCATCAGCATTGCTCGTGCCTTTCTCAAAAATCCGCCGATACTGATACTTGACGAAGCAACAAGCGCATTGGACAATGTAACGGAAATGCAAATACAGGACGCGCTTGCCGAACTCAGTCAAGGGCGCACGACGTTGGTTGTGGCGCATAGACTCAGCACCGTCAAAAATGCCGACGAAATAATGGTGGTGACTGCCGACGGTATTGCCGAACAAGGCACGCACGAACAGTTGATGCAATTGCACGGTATGTATGCCGAGTTATACGCCACAAGCGTTGGCAGATAGGCGTTTGTGTACGAGAAAAATTGATACGTATGCGATTTTTGCTTACATTTTGAGCGAAAACTATTGTATAGTACATGTGTAATGGTGCATGTATTTGCCCAATAGCACACGATAAATCGATTGTAAAAAAGAGTTGATAGGACGTTTATGGTAGAAAACAAGTACCCCGATATGGGGTTGGACAACTTCCGAGATTTAGGCGGCTACGCCAATGCCGACGGATACGTTGTCAAGGATAACAAAATATTTCGCGGACCGGCATTGTGCGACGTTACGGAAGAGGGCAAGCGAACGCTTGACAGCCTAGGTATCGAGTACGTGTTGGACTTCCGCAGTAAAGGCGAAGCGGAACACGCCCCGGACTACGTGCCGAAAGGCGCAACTTATTTGCATTTACCTGCGGCGCAAACCCGCGGAAAATTGGCGGTAAACCCCAACGACGTTGCAAAGATGGTGCCGAGGTGGGCAGGTCCGTCGTTTTGCATATGGTGTTTCCGAATGCGTTTCAAGCATTTGTACCGCAAGTTTCCTTTTCACAACCCCGCATATCGCAAGATGTTCGAGTTGATGAGTCACGGAAGTACTTTTATGGTGCATTGCTCGGCAGGCAAGGATCGCACGGGCGTGGCATGTATGCTGATTTTGCTTGCACTGGGTGTGCCGTATGAAGATATCGAACGCGATTACATGCTTAGTAACGAACTCAGAAAAGAAACAAATGCCAAGTACGAGGCGCAGTTTGAACATTACCCGCATTACGAAACGTTAAAAAAGATTTTTGCTGTTGCGCTTAACGTGTCGCCCGACTTGTTGAAGGAAAGCTACGACAAAATAATCAAAAAATACGGTACCGTGGACAATTATTTCCTCAAGGAATACGGCGTTACCAAAGCCAAGCGCGAGCTGTGGCGCAACCACTACATGAGTAAATAGAACTTACAAAATGTAATAAAATAGTATTTTTTGAACATCTTCATAAGTATAAATCGGTTGTCAAAAAGATAATAATGATGTACAATAGCATTGTAAATTTAGTCAAGGAGGACTGTAAAATGATCACTAAGGATATGCGCATTGTAGAAGTGTTGCAAGTTAAGCCCGAAGCCGCACAAGTTTTCGGACAATATGGCATGGGATGCATTCACTGCCTTATGGCTCATCAGGAAACGGTTGAAGAAGCCGCTGCCGTGCACGGAGTGGATGTGGAAGAAATGCTTGCACAGCTAAATAATATTTAATTGTGGGTTGCGAGGACGGATATTGGCACATATAGCCACTACGTGCTTGCGTAGCCTCGTCACGTACGCTTAGTACGCTACCTCGGCATACGCATCGCCTGTTGTGGCTCTCTGCGCCAATCTACGTCCTCGCAACTTTTCATTTGTCGTGATATTTGATAGAAATAGGCACGGCAGGTTCGTGCTAAGCGAACATAGTTTAATAGGTAAAGTAGTGGTCAAGCCTCGGCTTGCGCGACTGTCGCCCTGTTACCGTCCTTCACACTCGTCTACGCCCTCACAATAGTTTTGTGTAGGGATTTTTTATTTTTAGATATATCAAGCTTTTGATTGATTTATTTTTGTATTGACTTGTATTTTGTGTAGTGGTATAATGTGGATATCGTAAATGTTTGGCGATTGTCGAGCTTCGGACTAATTTATCTCGGTGCATTTTGGCACACATAAAAGTGGTGACTTGACTTGGCAAATCGTCGAAGAGGTGTGGTATGGAAACAAATTACTTTGAACGTGCTTTGCAAGTAATGAACGAAAACTTCGGGCATATGGTGGAAATGTGTTTGGCGTCGTGCTCCGACAACAAGTTGTCTATTCGTGACTTGCATGCCATGTACATTGACGGAAAAATGTACGTATTGAGTAAACTCGGCAACAAACTCATGCGAGATATTGCCGTTTGCCCCAATGTCGCTTTGTGTCACGGACCGCATGCAATGTACGGTGCGGCAGTGTCTGTCGGGCACCCTTGCGAGCCCAAAAATGCCGAATTGCGCAAGCGTTTGAAGCGTGAGTTTAACCTTGACTACAACGAATATGTCGACGAAACAAATCCCGACATGCGCATAGTGGAAATCACCCTTACGAGCGCACAAACTTACACGCGTTTTCATCATTACGAAATTGATTTTGTCGCAAAAACGGCAACGCGCGACCACAGTCAACCTACATTTTTGTACAGATAACAACTTGCTTGGACTGCGGCTAAGGCACAATTCATTGTGCGTGCAAGCTACGTAAATGTGTACGCTGTACTTGCGTAAACAAGTTTCGTGCGACCATTGCGGTGGTGCGGCTGTACTAAACAACTTTGTATTTGCAAACTATGACGGAACAAATTGTTCCGTCTTTTCTTTTGTCTTTTGCGTTTTTATCGAGGCTTTTTTTCTTGCTGTCGTATCTACGTGACATGTAAGTGAATTTTTAATACGTATGTGCTTTTTTGTTACCAAACTGCTTGTGTTTGGAACGAGTTTTGGCGAAAACGGCAACAAAAAAAAGGAAGTCTTTTCGACTTCCTTCGATTGTTTATTTTGCTAATAGCTTACTTTTCCCAGCTTGCAAGCAGTGTGTCAACGTCGGTGATTTCCGCACCATACACGTCGTGCAGATATTTGATGCCGATTTCGTAGTCTTCCTTGGTGAAGGAGTCCGTCGCATCTTTGGCAACGATTAGTTCGTATCCGAGTTGATAAGCATCTGCGCTGGTGTGACGTACGCACATGTGAGCGTGAAGACCTGTCATGATTACGGTGTCAACGCCGAGTTCTCTCAACAGCAAGTCGAGGTCGGTGTGGAAAAATCCGCTATAACGACGTTTGGGTACAACGTAGTCGATGTCGGAAAGGTGCAATTCGGGGATTACTTCCGCGCCTTTTGTGCCTGCGATGGCGTGATCGCCCCACAGTTTAAGCTCGTGATCGATACCTTTCAAATGGGCGTCGTTGCAGAAGATTACGGGAATACCCGCTTTGCGTGCGCCGTCCAAAAGTTTTGCCGTTTGCGGAACAATTGCAAGACCGCGGTCGCATTTGAGCGCACCCGTAACGAAGTCGTTGAGCATGTCTACTACGAGGATTGCTTGTTTCATTGGTTTTGTTACCTCCGTATTTAATACGTGTATATTATACACCAAGTCGGGAAAGTTTGCAAGGAAATGGCAACGATGTTTGCGTAAAGTGCGTATCGTTGCCAGGTTTTGTCGTTTATAATAAACTAATGTGCGATGAGTGGTGAATGGCTAAACCTTGTTAGGACGCTTTATCGATTGGACGAGCCTTACGATTTCCCAAACAATGCCGAATAGAGTAAACAATGTTGTCATCAGCATGTTGCTCCAAAACCATTTTTGACCGTCTGCGTTATTCATTATTATCTTAAACGCTTCCAGGTTGGAAATGTTTGCGCCTGCATCTGCCGCAAGTTTGCCGCATTCGATTAGCGTTGTGCCGAACATGCCGCCCAACATAAATACAACGGTGGTGGCAGAAAGTATCACGACCATCATTTTGTTTGGTTTTCCGCCAAACTTTTTGTACAGTATTTCGCCTACAATCATTGATACAAATGCCGACAGTGCGCCGATAAAGCCTGCCAAATACAGCACGATAAACACTGCAAGGCCGGCAACTCCGCCAATCAATGCTCCGACAGTGCCTAATCCGTAATTGTTTGGTTGTTCGTCAAAATTTGCGTTTTCTTCGTCTATTTGCTTGTTGATGGTGGCAATGCAGTCATTGTCGATTGCAATGGTTACTCCGTTGAGTTTGTGTTCCTCGACGTTTTCACCAAGTTCTTTGCCGCATACGGGGCAATACTTTGCACCTAATATTTGGTTCTCTTCCAGTGCGTCAAATATGGTGGCAATAATTTCGTCGATACGTTTCAGCCATGCGCCGATTGTCATATCTTGAAACATCAACAACAACCCGAATTGGTCGAAGTTGTACTTAAAGCGAGTGTACGCTTTTGCTTTCAGCACTTGTTCTACGGCGACGCGTTGGTTTTCCGTTGAATAGAACGCTATGTGCATCACAGGCAGCCCGTTCATCGGGTTGTAAGCTGCGTTTACTCGATAGCCGCGTATATCGCCCTTTACAGTGAATTTGTCGACGTAAGTAAATCCTTTGTCAACAAAATAGTTGAGATATTTGTTTGCCATACTTTTCTCCCTCGGCGCTTTTGTATGTAGTCGTGCTTGGTTTGTTTTTTTTTGCGCCAAACACTCGTCGATGTTGTCGGACAAGTGTTTTGGTATATTATATTTGTTCTTGCCGAATAAGTCAATACATTGTCAAAATTTCGATGTCAAAAATCGCAAAAAACAGTGTCTACTTAAAAAAGTAGCCCTTTGTGGGCGGTTGTATGGAAGGTTCTCGTTTCGGTAGAGAAGTCTACCTACTTGATAGACTTGTAAAAAAGCAATTAATGTGGTATAATTCCATTAACGGAGTGTATAATAATGTTTCCAAACGCTACTTTTTTGACAATAGATTTGTATACATGGATGATTATCCTCGGCGTGGTGGTTGCCGTTGTCATATTCCGATTGCTTGCAGACAAGCGCAAAGTCAGCGCAAAGGTGTTTAATTTTGCTTTGGCTGTCGGCGTGTGTTGCGTTGCCGTCGGGTACGGCAGTGCGGTGCTGTTTCAGGCTTTCTACCATTGGTTGGACACAGGCGAGTGGGTTTGGAACGCCGGCGCTACATTCTACGGCGGTCTTATCGGCGCGGTGGTAGTGTTTCTTGCCGCTTATTTCGGCATAGGGCATTTTATATTCCGCGACAAAAAACATATTACGGAATTGACCAACGTATTAAATTGTATTTTTCCTGCCATCATTGCGGCGCACTGTTTCGGGCGTATCGGGGGCTTGTTTGCAGGGTGTTGCTACGGCAAACTTACCGACAGTTGGATGGGCATAACCATGTGGATTCCCTCTGCGCACGCTTGGCAAAAACGGTTGCCGACGCAGTTGTTCGAGGCAATTTTCCTTGCGGTGCTGTTTGCCGTTGTTGTGTACTTTGTTGTGCGCAAGCGTACCGAGTATGCGCCTAGTATGTACCTTGTCGGCTACGGCGTGTGGCGTTTCGTCATCGAATACGTGCGTGACGATGCCGAACGCGGCTCGTCGGGCATTTCGTGGCTTACTCCGTCGCAACTGACGGCAATCGTGCTTGTGGTGTGCGGCGTGGCGTTGATTTTTGCATATAAGTATTGGTTGAAGGGGCTGATAGACAATGTCGAAAAACAACCCGAAATTAACTGATATATCGGTAATACTGCTAGGCGTTGCGGCGGTTGCGGTAATAGTCGTGTTTAGTTTTGTCGACGTTACACTTAGCCAAATTCCGCAAATAAACGAGCTTGCCAAGGACGTGATACAGCGTGCGTTGCTTAGCTTGTTTTTGGTGGTGTTGTGCGCTACGTCGCAGTACAAAACGCTGTTGAATTTCCCCGTCGGCAACCTCGGCAAACAGTTGCTTGCGTTACTTCCTTGCTTGGCGGTTGCGCTTGTCAACTTCCCCTTTTCGGCGCTCATTAAAGGTAATGCCACGTTACAAAATTTTCAATACATATGGCTTTTTTTGATACAATGCGTGCTGATCGGATTGGTGGAAGAGTTGTTTTTCCGCGGTATCGTGCAGGACATTGTTTGGCAAAAAACGGCAAAAATGTCGGCTTTGTGGCAAACGGTGATATGCGCGGCGGTATTCTCGCTGTGGCACCTTGTCAACTTGCTGTTCGGGCAAGGTTTCGGCACGACGATGTTGCAAGTAGGGTACACCTTTCTTATCGGGGCAATGCTTACCGTACTGCGCCTTGCTACAAACAACATCTGGTTGTGCGTGGCGGTACATGCGTTGTTTGACTTCGGCGGCAATATCGTCAATACGCTGGGTGGCGGCAACGTGTGGGACGTTCCCTTTTGGATTGCAACCGTCGTGTGCGGTGTAATTTGCGGCATTTGGGCGATAGTATTTCTTGTTAAATTTGACAAACATAAAAACGCAACCGCCGTATTGAACGAAGTTCCAAATACCGACGTTACCGACAATGCGGAGCAAGCGTAAAACGACGTTAATTTGCATTATTTGCAACCCCGAAACATCCCTTATTTTTGCCTGTTGCGCAAGACTTTCGACTGTTGTCAAATAGGATAAAAACAACCTAAAAATATTTTTCGTCATAATTTTTGCATTGCGAAAAAATGACGGAAAATTGCAAAAAAGTGCAGTTTATGTAAAAAAAAATGTATTTTGCGCAATAACTCTTCCAATTGACAAACGGATGTGTTAATATACAATAGAAATTGTGTGCGCCGATTTGGGCGGTTTAGGGCGGCAAAAAACGTCGCAAAACCCGATAGCGGCGCATGCGCGCAACGTTCCCGTCGGACGAACAAAAATACCTCGTCGAGCGACTAAGCGTAATACCCTCGACGGACGGAAGGAGAACTATGAAACACGAAGAACTAATCGCCAAAATGACGCTGGAAGAAAAGGCTGAACTGGCGGATCAATACGCTCAGGCTCAGAACCGGCTGATGATGTTGGCCTGCCGCAATACGACATCCCCAGTTTGTTTTGTGCTGACGGTCCCAGCGGACTGCGTAAGCAACGCGCCGCCGCCGACCACTTGGGACTGAACCCCAGCTACCCTGCAACGTGCTTCCCCAGCAGCGCTACAATGGCAAACAGTTGGGATACGGAGCTTGTGCACAAGGTGGGCGAGGCGCTCGGCAAGGAAGCAATCAGCCTTGACGTCAACATTTTGCTTGCCCCCGGCACCAACATCAAGCGCAATCCGAAATGCGGACGTAACTTCGAGTATTTTTCCGAAGATCCGTACCTTGCAGGCAAAATGGCAGGCGCATACGTATCGGGCGTGCAATCCACAGGCATTGCATGTTGCTTGAAGCACTTTGCGTGCAACAACAAGGAAAACATGCGCATGGTGTCCGACTCCATCATGGACGAGCGCACCTTGCGTGAAATCTACCTAACGGCATTTGAAATCGCCGTCACCGAAGCGCACCCCAAAACCATCATGAGCAGTTACAACAAGCTCAACGGTACCTACGCCAACGAAAACATGCACCTGTTGCGTGAAATTCTCCGCGGCGAGTGGGGCTTCCCCGGGGTAATCATCACCGACTGGGGCGGAGATAACGACCGTGTTGACGGACTTGTCGCCGGCAACGAATTGGAAATGCCCACAACCGCAGGCGAAACCAACCAAGACATCGTGGACGCAGTAAACAGCGGACGTATCGACGTGTCGGTGTTGGACGAAGCCGTCGACCGCATGCTTACGCTTGTGGACGACGTGCGCACCCTTACTCCGCATCCGTTTGACCACGAGGAACACAATGAGCTTGCACAACGCGTGTCGGAAAGCAGTGCTGTGCTGTTGCGTAACGACGGCACGTTGCCTATCTCCAACCAAACGGTTGCGCTTATCGGTGACTTTGCACGCACAAGCCGTTACCAAGGCGCAGGTAGCTCCAACGTGAACCCCACCAAGACGGAAAGCGCACTGGATGTCGCAAGCGAGTACTTCAACGTGGTCGGTTTCGAACCGGGCTTCAAGCGTTTCGGCAAAAAGAGCAACGGACTTGCCAAAAAGGCAGTAAAGCTTGCCAACAAAGCCGACGTAATCTTGCTATACATGGGTTTGGACGAAACAAGCGAGGCGGAAGGTACCGACCGCACGCATACCAAGATTCCGCAAAACCAAATCGATTTGCTTGCTAAACTCAGCACGCTCAACAAACCTATCGTAGTGGTGTTGTCCGCAGGTAGTGCAGTGGAAATGGGCTGGGCGGAGCAATACAACGTCAACGCCGTGTTGCACGGATATTTGTCCGGGCAGGCAGGCGCGCGCGCGATAATGCGTATACTTAGCGGCGCAGTCAACCCCAGCGGCAAACTGTCGGAAAGCTACCCATACAGTTACGAAGACAACGCCAGTGCCAAGTACTTCGATATTCCCGGCAAAGTGGTTGAATACCGCGAGGGCATTTACGTAGGCTACCGCTACTACCGCAGTGCGTCGATAAAGGTGCAATATCCGTTCGGTTTCGGACTGAGCTACACAACGTTCGACTACTCCGACATCTCCGTTGACGGCGACAAAGTAAGCTTTACACTTACCAACAGCGGCAGTGTGGACGGCGCAGAAGTATCCCAATTGTACGTCAGCAAGCCCGACAGCATGATTTTCCGCGCGGAAGAAGAGTTGAAAGGTTTTGCCAAAACTTTCCTTGCCGCAGGCGAAAGCAAGCGTGTGACGATTACGCTGGACGACAAAGCGTTCCGCTACTTCAACGTGGCTACCAACAAGTGGGAGGTGGAACCGGGCAGTTACGAAATCCGTATCGGCGCAAGCAGTGAGGACATCAGACTGACGGCTATCACCAAGGTGGAAGGCACAAACGCCCCCAACCCCTACGACAAGACGGAATACGCCAAGTACTACGCCGCCGACGTTGCTAACCTCACCAACGAGGAGTTTGAAAAACTTATCGGAAGAAAGGTGGAGTATCCGCCTGTTGTGAGAAAACGCGTCCTCGGTTACAACGATACAATCGGTGAATTGAAGTATTGCAAAGGCTGGTTTGCTCGTTTTGCTTACGGATTACTGAGATTGTTTTACAATTGCTGCAAGTTGTTTGGCAACATTAACCTTGCAATGATGCTCAATATGGGTGTATTCAACCAACCGTTCCGCGGAGTTTACCGTATGACGGGCGGCGCAATCAACAAGCCGATGATGGACGGAATTATGGTCATCGTCAACGGCAATTTCTTCAAGGGACTGCACATTTTCTTCAAGGAAAACGGCAAAAAGAACAAGGCGGCAAAAGCCAAAGCAAAGGCTGCCGAACAAGCAAAAAAGGATACGGAGGCGTAAAAAGTGAAAGGTAACATGTTTAGCAAACCTCTCTTCAAGAGCAAGGTTAAGTCGGTCAACGTCAAACTTCCCGAGTTGGCGTTCGGCTATTTTCTCGGACCTACGTTGGCATTGCTCGTCAGCGGTTTGTTCGTAAACGGATTTTTGAACATCTACTACACGGAATACCTGTTTAAGGAACTGTTGGTAGAAGGCGGCAAATGGAATACGGCAATTAATACGTTCCTGTCGTTGTTGCCCATTTTGTCCACGATTTTGATTGTTGCAGGCAACTTGTTTGCAGGACAATTGATTGAGCGTACCAATACCCCTGCAGGTAAAGCGCGTCCGTGGATTTTGCTGTCGGCAATACTGATGCCCGTGGCAAGTATGCTGATATTTGCGATTCCTCTGTTCTTCGATCCTACAAGCAACCCCGTATTGACAATGGTTATTACCGCTATCGGTTACAACTTGTTCTTTGCGGCGGCATATCCCATCTACTACACGGCAAACAGCTCCCTTGTACCCGTGTCCACACGTAACAGCAAACAACGCGGTTTGCTTGCAAGCGCAAGTAACATGGCTGTTACCGCAGGCGTAGGTTTGGGCGGTATGGTGTTCCCTCTTATGCGCAGTTGGCTTATCGACAGCCAGGACGGTCTTGTTGCGCAACGTAGCATGTGGCTGTTGGTATTCTTTATCATCGGCGTCGTGTGCTTGTTTGCCGTTATCTTGCAATATATGTTCACTCGTGAACGTGTAACGGAAGAAAAAATGGCTACCGAAGTCGCCGCCGAAGTAAAGGAAGTCAAAAAGGTTACCCTCGGTCAACAATTCAAAGCCGTTGCCAAAGATAAGTTTTGGTGGATTGTGCTTGTGTTCTGCTTCTTGTTCCAATTTGCAGGCACAATGAAAAACTTTGCCCTTGCTTACTACGCAAAGGACTTCGAGAACGCTTCGTTTGCGCAATCGATTGCAAAGTTGATGGGTACAAAAACCGCCGAAGGCGCGGTGCAATCGCTTATTACCATTCTCGGTTCGGTGCCCATGACAGTCGCCGTTGCATTTGTGTGGCCGCTTTCCAACAAGTTTGGTAAACGTCCCGTGGTTATCGGCGGACTGACAATCAACGTCCTCGGTAACCTGATGTGTTGGATATTCAAAGACAACGT
>ERZ780157.2965-NODE-2965-length-14944-cov-5.980254_pt1 | contig 14944 bp, 14 predicted proteins | sample MGYA00511169_ERZ780157 | MGnify/ENA primary metagenome ERZ780157 (study PRJEB29588, sample SAMEA1965149) | human gut metagenome | biome: human gut; feature: human-associated habitat; material: faeces | place: Denmark | collected 2008/2010 ... | reverse complement strand
CGGGGGTGAGTCAAATGCATTTTTTGCATTTGACTCACCCCCTTTTTCGCGTTGGATTATTCGCCGCAGTTTTCCCAGTTGTGGAAAACGTCCATAACGTCGTCGTCATCCTCAAGCTTTTCAATGAGGAGCGTCATAAACTTAATTTCGTCCTCGCTCTCGAGCGTAACGTAGTTGGATGCCTGCTTGGTCTTTTCAGCCGACAAAATCTCGTATCCTGCGTCCTTCAGTGCCTCCTGGATAGCGTAAACGTCATCGGGCTCGGTAGTAACAACAAACACCTCGCCGTCCGCCTTGAAATCCGATGCGCCCGCCTCAAGTGCGGTCTCCATCAGCTGATCCTCGTTCACGTCGCCGTCCTCGTTGTTGATTACGATCTCACCAACGTCGGTAAACAGATAGCTCACGCAGCCGGTTTGACCCATGTTACCGTGATACTTGGAGAAATACGCGCGGATATTACCTGCGGTACGGTTGCGGTTGTCGGTGGTGGCGTTAACGATCACGGCGATGCCTGCGGGACCGTAGCCCTCGTAGGAAACCTCCTCATAGGTCTCCGAGGTAGCGCCCATTGCCTTTTTGATGCAACGCTCAATGTTATCGTTGGGAACGTTGTTTGCCTTTGCCTTCTGGATCAGGTCACGCAGCTTGGAGTTGGAAACGGGGTCTCCGCCGCCCTCTTTTACGGCAACGGTGATCTCTTTTCCGATCTTGGTAAAAATTTTGCCTCTTGCGGCATCGGTCTTTTCCTTTTTGTGTTTAATATTCGCCCATTTGCTATGTCCGGACATACTCTATCAAATCCTTTCGTAATATAAAAATCAAGCAAAAATCAAACCTTTTCGGTCTTTTTCAGACAGATCAGGTCAAACGCATTTCCGAGCACGGTTCTGGTTGCCTCGGTCAGGCGCACGCGCGAGGCGCGGATTGCGGGATCCTCTGCCGAGAGGATCGGGCAGTTGTGGTAGAAGCGATTGAACGCCGTTGCAACGTCCAGGATAAAGCGCGTGACGTAGCTCGGCTCGTAATCGGCGATTGCCGCCGTGACACGCTCTCCGAAGCGGCAGAGCGTTTTCACAAGTGCGCTCTCCTCCTCGGTGGTCACCTTGATCGGCGCATCAACGGTCTCGCCTGCGCGGGACAGGAGCGAGCAGGTGCGCGCGTAGGTGTACTGCACATAGGGTCCCGTGTTGCCGTCGAAGCTGAGCGCCTCCTCCATGACGAAGTTGATATCCTTCATTCTGCCGTTGGAGAGATAATAGAACACGATAGCGCCAACGCCGACCGCCTCGGCGATCTCGGAGCAATCCTCGAGGTCGGGGTTCTTTTCCTTGACGATCGAGGTCACTTTCTCAATCGCAAGCGCGAACAGGTCCTTGAGCAGAACCACGTTACCTGTGCGCGTTGCAAGCTTGGCTCCGTTGAGCGACACTGTGCCGTAGGGAACGTGCACAAGCTGATCGTACCACGGATATCCCATCAGCTCCACAACCTTGAACCACTGTGCGAAATGCAGGCACTGCTGTGCGCTGGTGACGTAGATCGCCTTATCGAACTTGTAGTTCTCCTTGCGGTAGACCGCAGCGGCAATATCACGCGTGGGATAAAGGGTTGAGCCGTCTCGCTTGAGGATCAGGCAAGGAGGCATGTTATAGTCGGCAAGGTCAACGATGGAAGCGCCGTCGTCAATCTTGAGCAATCCTGCCTCACGCAGCTTTTCCACCTGCGCGGGCATTTTATCGGTATAGAAGCTCTCGCCTTTGTAGGAATCAAACTCGATGCCAAGCTGCTTGTAGGTGCGCTCGTATTCCTCAAGGCTGATCGAAACAAACCAGCGCCAGAGCTCGAGATTTTCCTCATCACCTGTTTCGAGCTTGTGGAACTCGGCGCGCGATTGCTCGGCAAGCGCCTCGTCGGCAGGAATGCCGTTCTCGGGGTCGCCCTTGATGGCGTTGTTGATGCGCACGTAAAGCTCCACGAGCTTGTCGATGCCACCGTTGATTACATCCTCGCGGCTTCCCCACTTGCGGTAGGCAACGATCAGCTTACCAAACTGTGTTCCCCAGTCTCCCAGGTAGTTGATGCCGTAGCAGCGGTATCCTGCAAACTCGTGCAGACGGCGCAGCGCATGACCGATGACCGTGGTACCGAGATGTCCGATATGGAAGGGCTTTGCAACGTTGGGCGAGGAATAATCCAGCACCACCATCTTGCCCTCTCCAAAGGTCTGCGAGCCGTATTTTTCGCCACGCTCGAGAATTTCGGGCACAATCCGCTCGGCAAGATAGTCATTGGAGATTGTAATATTCAGATAGCCGTTGACCGCCTCGACCTTACCGATCGCATCATCCGAAAGAGTCTCGGCAAGTGCTGCCGCGATCTGAACGGGCGCACGTCGCAGGGTCTTACTCAAGCGAAAGCAGGGAAACGCGAGGTCACCCATGTTGGCGTCGGGGGGATATTCAAGCATTGCGGCAACGTCCGTAGCGTTGAGCTCGGCGTCGGCATTGATGGCGCGCACGCCGCAGACAATCTGCTCGGCAATGCGTTTTTTAATGGTTTGCATAGCATGTCCTTTCCATTTATCATTCACAAATTAGTATTATACTACATTCTCTTGCATTTTGCAAGTCTTTTTTTATTTTTTCGCGTCTTTTTATCACTTTTCACACCGCGAACAAGGAGCGAAGGAGAACGGTCAATGCCGCTCGCCTGCCGTCAGGTCTGCCGTTTTTGCGTCCACAAAGGCAAGCAATGCGGCTCGGTCGAGCAGAAGCTGAGCACCTCGCGTGCCGGAGCTGACCGTGATCGAATCAAATTGCAGTGCGCGCTCGTCGAACCAGGTTGGAAATTTTTTCTTCATGCCGATCGGAGAAACGCCGCCTCGGATATAGCCCGTGAGGGCAAGCAGATCCTTGACGTGGATCATCTCGATCTTTTTGTTGCCCGTAATTGCGGCGGTACGCCGCAGGTCGATCTCCCGATCAACCGGGATACAAAGGACGAGCGGTCCCGTCCGATCTCCCTTTGCCACGAGCGTTTTGAACATACGCTCGGGCGGAAAGCCCAACTGATCGGAAATGTGCATGCCGCTCAAATCGTTCTCGTCAACCTCATATTCGAGAACCTCAAAAGCGATTTTTGCAGCAGAGAGCATTCGCATGGCGTTTGTTTTGATCATCAGTACTCTTCCTTCGTTTCACAGAAACTTTGTTTACTCAACGTTTTCGATCATCTCTCGCGCGGCGTCACGCTGTGCATCGGTGATCTCAATGCCGCCGAGAATTCGCGCGATCTCCTCCACGCGTCCGTTACGGTCAAGCGCGGAAACGCTCGTCTCCGCCCTGCCCTCTCGCTCATGCTTGCTGATCTGAAAATGCGTGTCGGCAAGAGAGGCAATCTGCGCCGAGTGGGTGACGCACAGAACCTGCGTTCCGCGTGCGATCGTGCGGAGCTTGAGACCAACCTTTCTTGCGGTCTTTCCCGAAACGCCCGTGTCGATCTCGTCAAAAATCACGGTGGCTGTACCGTCACGGTCATTGATAACCGAGCGAAGCGCCAGCATAATGCGCGAAAGCTCACCGCCCGAGGCAATTTTGATCATGGGCTGCAGGGGCTCGCCCACGTTGGTGGCGATCATGAATTCGATATTGTCTGCGCCCGAGTCACCCATTGCCGTGGGCTCGATCGAAACGGCGAAGGAAACGCGCGGCATGTCGAGAAACACAAGCGCATCGGTCACCTCTCGTCTGATCTGCTCCGCCGCTTCACGGCGTGCCGCTGTGAGCAGATTTGCAGCCTTTTGCGCCTGTGTTTTGGTGGCAGCCGCCTCGCGTTCCAGCTCAATCAGAAGCTCGTCCGCTCCCTCGATCGCCTCCAGCTCCTCGGCAGCGCGTGCACGGAAGGCGAGCACCTCGGCAACCGATCCGCCATATTTGCGCTTGAGCTTGGATATCCCCTCCAGGCGCTCCTCGATGCGGTCGATGCGTGCGGTGGGGTCCTCGCGGTCATCGTCGGCAAAGGCAAGCACGCACTCGGCGATATCCTCCACCTCCGACATGGCGTTCTCCAGCCTCTCGGTGAGCGACTCAACGCCCTCCACAATTCCATCCAGCCCTCGCAGGGCGTCTGCCGCGCGAGAAAGAAGTGAATGCGCCGACACCTTTTCACCTCCGCGCAGAGCACGGTAGCAAACCTCGGTGCGTCGATTGATCTGCTCGAGATTAAGCAGGCGGTCGCGCTCACGCGTGAGTGACTCCTCCTCGCCGTCGCGCAGCTTCATGGAGTCAATATCGTTGATCTGAAATTGCAGCATCTCGCGCAGGCGAAGCTTCTCCGCCTCGTCGCGGGAGAGCGAGTCGATTCGCTCGCAGACCGAGCGCCACGCGCGATAGTGCGCACGATAGGCTTCGAGCAGCTGCTCGGTATGTGCAAAGGCATCCAAAAGCTCGCGGTGTGCGCTCTTTTGGAGAATTTTCTGGCTATCGGACTGTCCGTGTATGCTGACGAGCATCCGCGCGACCTCACGCTGAAGTCCCTGCGTGATGGTTTGTCCGTTGAGCTTGGTTTGCGATTTTCCGTCGGCATGCAGAGTTCTCTGGAGCATGAGTGAGCCATCCTCACAGGGAAAGCCAAGCTCGGCAAGTGCTGCCACCGTGGCAGGTGAAAGCTCCTCAAAAACTGCGCTGACCCTTGCCACCGACTCCCCTCCTCGGATAATCTCACGCGAGACGCGGTTTCCGAGCAAGAGATTGATGCTGTCAATGATAATCGACTTTCCCGCACCCGTTTCACCCGTGAGAACCGAAAAGCCCTCGGAAAGATCAAGGTCAACGCTGCGGATCACCGCGATATTTTCGATATGTAAGGACCGCAGCATGGCTTAAAAATCACGCATCAGGCGACGGATGTGATCGTCGATATCAGCGGCAGAATCCTCGTCGCGCGCCACGATCATGATGGTATCGTCTCCAGCCACGCAGCCCAGCACGGTTTGCAGGCTCATGCTGTCGATTCCGACCGCAACCGCCTGCGCAAGTCCTGAGTAGGTTTTGAGCACCACGAGATTGCCTGCATGATCCACGTTGATGATCGAATCAATGAGCGTGGAGCTGAAGCGCATGCCGCTCGAGGTTTCGGGCTGATGCTTGGGAAGCACGTAGCGATAGGTACCCTTTCCGGTGGTCAACTTTGCGATCTTGAGCTCGCGGATGTCACGCGAAACGGTTGCCTGCGTAACGTCATATCCATGCTCGCGGAGCAGCGCGATCAACTCATCCTGCGTATCGATCTCATAGCGCGAGATCAGCTCCAGCAGCTTTTCCTGTCTGTTCTTTTTCATGCTTGAACCGTGTTTCCGAAGTTGGAAACTGCCTTTCTGCAAATATTTCAAGATAAAAACGTTTTGATATATGGGAATCAATCGGGTCAGCCTTGATTGGAATCGTTCATTTTCTGACGCAATTTGCGGTAAAAGCCGTAGCTTTTGAGGCGAATGAGCCTGGTTTTGATGTTCGCTTTGGTGACTCGCACCACCTGATTGCGATAAAGCTCGAAATTCATTCTGCCGTCAACCGTGAGATAGAGCATTTTTTCGCGGGCACAGATATTGCGCACCTCGAGCACGGCGTCATCCGAGAAGATCATCGGACGTGCAATGAAGGAATGAGGGCAGATCGGCGTGACGCACACACAAGGCACACGAGGATCGACCAGAGCGCCCCCCGCTGACATCGAATATGCCGTTGAGCCGGTTGGCGTGGCAATGATCAGACCGTCGGCACGGTAGGTGGTGACGGGATTTCCGCCCTCGGAGAGTTCCAACTCGATCATGCGCGAGACCGAGCCGTTGGAGATCACCGCATCGTTGAGCGCATAGCAGAAGGAGCGCAGCTCACCGCCTGCAAAGAGCTCCACGCGAAGCATCGAACGCTCCTCAAGCTCGTATTCACCCGTGAAAAGCCGACCGAGCAGATCGAGCTCCGTGGGCTCCAGCTCTGCCATATATCCGAGCCTGCCCAGATTGATGCCGAGAATCGGAGTTCCGCGCACCGCTGCGCGACGGGCTGCCTCGAGAATGGTGCCGTCACCGCCCAGAACGATCAGCAGATTTGCCTCTGCATAGACGCTTTCAAGCGGCAGATAGCGGAATTCGTTGCGGCTTTTGTGCATTCGCATAAGCTTCTCGCGGTTAAACGCCGCAATCAGAATCTCACAATCCTCCCGAAGCAGACGGTTTGCAACAGCCATTGCGGCATTCGCCTTCTCGGTGATATTAAAATTCGTTATCAATGCGATCTTGAGCATTGTATCACTCCTTTCGGTCGGGGGTTCGTGCACCCGTTACACGGCGCACCGTCTCGTCCGTGATGCAACCGTTGTCTCCCGACATTCGGATAAAATCAACTAAAAATTCACGGTTTCCGTCGCCCCCCGTAACGGGAGAAGCGATCAGACCGACGGGACAGAGCCCAAGTCCGAGCCCTGCACCGAGCACACGCTCAACCGCCTCACGGTGGGCACGCACGTCCTTGACGATTCCACCCTTGCCGATGCTGCCCCTGCCAACCTCAAATTGCGGCTTGATCAGCACCACAGCGTGTCCGCCCTCGCAAAGGAGCGCGGGAAAGCGCGGCAGGATATAGGTGGCGGAAATAAAGGAAACGTCCATCACGATCAGATCAAGCTGCCTGCCGCCAACCGTTTCAAGGGTCAGGTCTCGCGCATTGAAGCGCTCGATCGAGTGCACACGAGGGTCCGCGGCAATTCGCGGGGCAAGCTGCCCTTCTCCCGCATCGACCGCACAAACGTGTGCGACACCGCGCGAGAGCAGACAGTCGGTAAAGCCGCCCGTTGATGCGCCGACGTCAAGTGCACGCATGCCGGACGGGTCGATCCCGAAGGCATCGAGTGCAGCCTCGAGCTTGAGTCCTCCGCGTCCAACGTAGCGGATATTATCCTCGATCCGCACCTCGTGCACCCCGTCACCGATCGACTGGCTGGGCTTGGAAACGGCTTCCCCGTCAATCGTCACGCACCCGCTCTCGATCAGCGTTTTGGCGCGTTGACGGCTCTGCACGTAGCCATGCTCGGTTAAAAAAACGTCTGCCCGCATCTTACTTCTTTCGCGTTGCGAGCCACTCGGCAAGCGCGCAGAGCGTTTCGGAATTCGGGTATTTGCGGATCGCCGAAATCGCATCCTGCGTCAGACGGTCGGCATAGAACTGTGCCTGCTCAACTGTATAGAAGGACAAAAAGGTATTCTTCTGGTGCTCCGCGTCGACGCCAACGTTCTTGCCAAGTGCCTCGGCATCTCCCGTTTGGTCGAGAATATCGTCCACGATCTGGAATGCCAGACCGATATTTTCAGCATAGGTAACCACGTCCTCCATGCAGGCATCGGTGAAGGACACGCCTGCGGCGAGTGCACCGAGAACCGATGCTGCACTGATCAGGGCACCGGTTTTGAGCGAATGGAGCTTGAGCAGCTCATCGAGGGTGAGACGCTTTCGCTCTCCCTCGAGGTCCATGACCTGACCGCCCACCATTCCGTAGCGCCCCGCAGAGCTTGCGAGGTACGCCACCGCCTTTGCAGCGGTTTCCGCACCCGCCTCAGTGTTGGATGCAGCCACCTCAAAGGCACCCGTGAGAAGCGAATCGCCAGCGAGAAGCGCGGTGGTTTCACCAAACACCTTGTGGTTGGTCGGCTTTCCGCGACGCATATCGTCATTATCCATGCAAGGCAGATCGTCATGGATCAGCGAATAGGTGTGGATCATCTCCACGGCACAGGCAAAAGGCAGCGCCGCCGCGTCCTCACCGCCAAAGAGACGGCAGAACTCAAGCGTGAGCGTGGGTCGGATGCGCTTTCCACCTGCAAACAGACTGTATCGCTCGGAGTCGAGGAGTACCTGAATGTCCTTGTCCTCAACGTAATATTTTCTCATCGCGTCCTCTGTCATGGTCGCGTTTCTGTGAAGGATCAGCTCCAGAATATCGTTTGTCATGTCTCACTCTCCTGTGGGGTATTGAAATCGACCGTGGAAACGCCACCGTCGGGGGTAAACTGCAGCATCCGCACCTTCTGCTCTGCTGCCTCCAGCCTTGCATTGCAGGTGCGAAGCAGGGCAATGCCCTCCTCGTAATCCTTCAGAAGCGAATCAAGGCTTCCCTCTCCGCTCTCCAAACGGCGGAGAATCTCATCCAGGCGCTCGAGCGCCTCCTCAAATTTCAGTTCCTTTTTAGCCATCGGTCTCATTTCCTTTCACTTCCTCCGCCAGTGCCGAAACATATCCGTCGGCAAAGCGGATCTGAATACGGTCACCTGCGGAAATCTCTGCGGCACGCGCAAGGGTCACGCCGTTTTTTGCAACCGCCGCATATCCGCGGGCAAGGGTTGCAAGAGGACTGAGCGCCTCGAGCTTGGTCATGCGCGCGGCAACGCTCTGCCGTCCGCGCTCCACCGAGCGCTCAATAGCGCGGTCAAGTGCCGCTTCACGCTCGTTCACGCGCATACGGAAGCCGTCGAAAATTCGCTCGGGACGGCGCAGCGCGGGAGATTGCTCAATCTGCTGTAAAATCCTGCGCTCCTGCGCCAAACGGCTCGAAACGCACGCCTGCATCCGTCCTTTGAGCGAACGCAATCGCATCAACAGCTCGTTTTGGTCGGGAACCGCCAATTCTGCCGCAGCGGACGGCGTAGGGGCACGGCAATCGGCAACAAAATCGCAGATGGTAAAGTCGCTCTCATGCCCCACCGCCGAAATGACGGGGATCGGGCACGCCGCAACCGTTCGTGCCAGCGTTTCATCATTGAATGCCCAAAGATCCTCGACCGAGCCACCTCCGCGACCGATAATGATCACGTCGCAAAGCCCGGTCATGCCAAAAAATTCAACGCCCATACAAAGCTGCGGCACCGCCTCTGCCCCCTGCACCGCCGAGGGAAAGAGGATCATCTCGGCACAGGGAAAGCGACGTCGCAAAATATTGCGGATATCATGCACCGCGGCACCGACAGGAGAGGTGATCACGCCGATGCGCATCGGCATGGCGGGAAGCGGCTTTTTGCGCGACGCATCGAAAAGCCCCTCCGCCTCAAGCTTGCGGCGCAGCTGCTCGTATTGCATGGCAAGTGCCCCTGCACCGTCGGGCTGCATCTCGTCGATATAGAGCTGATACTGTCCGGAGGGTCCGTAAACCGATACCCTTCCGTGGGCAAGCACCTTCATGCCGTCCTCGGGTCGGAACAGAAGCCTTGTCGCATAGGTGCGGAACATCACCGAACGCACCTGTCCGTCGGCGTCCTTGAGAGTCAGATAGAGATGACCCGAGCGCGGAACGGTGAAATTGGAGATCTCACCGCGCACCCAGACGTTGGAGAGAACGCGGTCACCGTCCATCATCATTTTGAGATAATCGTTGAGCTGTGACACCGAAAGCGTTTGATCGCGGTTCATGATGCTCCTTTCCGAAAACGGTGAGCGGAACGCTCTCCGTTTTTCAAATTCAGTTCTGATCTTCGCCGTAGATGCGCATGTGGCGCCGACGGCAAAGAAGTGCGATTCCCGCCGCATTGTCGGCGGAAAATTCAGGCGCGGCAAAATAGGTATTGTCGCGCTTTCCCAAACGCTCCTGAAGGGCGCGATTGCTCATCACACCGCCTGCATAAACGATCGGGATATTCGGCATTTTTTCGTCAAGTGCCGCCGTCATTGCCTCAAGCGTTGCACCGATGAAGGAGAACACGTAGGCACTGACCTCGGCGCGATCGCCCGTTTTTTTCCAGAGCGACTCGGCAAGATTTTGCAGCCCGGAGAGGTTGCAGTTGCCCTCACGCACGCAGATGCGCGGCTTTGGAAGCCTGCCCGTATAGGTGGCGGCAAGCGACTCCATCTCCCTGCCACAGGGAAAAGCCAGCCCCATCATTACACCAACGCGGTCGATCGCCTGACCTGCATTGAGATCGGCGGTCTCGCCCACGAGAGTAATCGAAAAGCCGTCCTCATCCGGCATGACCGAAAGCACCTCGGTTGTTCCTCCCGAGACGTGGAACGCCGCAAAGGGAGCATTTAGAAGCTGCTCTCGCGCCCCCGAGGAATACAAGGCAGCCATCACGTGTCCGTCCTGATGCGAAAAGCGGTGGAGCGGAACGTCGAGCCCCGCCGAGAGAGTCTGTGCCGCCGCAATTCCCGAGAGGAAGCAGGGCATGTAGGAGCCGTCTGCAGTTCTCGGTGTTGCCGAGCAGCCGACAGCAGCCACACGGTAGGGACGAATCACCTCGCGAAGCTGCTCGGTGACAGCAGGCAGATTGCGCACGTGCGCAAACACCGCATCACTCTGCCGCAATCCGCATTCCCCCGCACGCACGGGGAGCGGAGCCTTGATGTTGGCGATGACCTCTCCCGCCCCGTTGCAAACGGCGCAGGAGGTAGTATAATTGCTGGTGTCGAAGCCAACGTAGCAGATCGGCTTCATGCCTGCCCTGCCGTCTCGATCTCAACCTTGGCGCCGTTGAGCAGGCCGTTTACGAATGCACGCATCTTTTCGTCATCGTATTTCTTAACCAGCTCGATCGCCTCGTTGAGCGACACCGCCGTGGGGATATCCTTGCGGTAAAGCATTTCATAGATGCACAGGCGGATCGCGGAGCGTGACACGGGAGAGATACGTGCGGGCTTCCATCCGTTGGAATGACGCACGATCATCGCGTCGATCTCCTCTTTTTTCTCGATCACACCGAAATAGACCTCGCGAACGTACTCGTTTGCTGAAAATTCGCGGCTCTCCTCGGAGAGTGCAAAAATCTCGCGCGGGTCCTCCTCTGTACGAAATTCGGTTTCAAAGAGAAGTTGAAAAACAACCTCTCTCGCTTCTTTTCTCGTCATTTCTGCCATAACAGACCGGTTTCCTTTCACGTTATGTTTGCGTGCCCGACCGAATCGATCTCGCAGCGCATAAAATTCCATCTTACATATTATACAACCAAAAAACCGTTTCGTCAACAGAAAAATCGCAATATCTATTAAATATTCAAAATATTTTGTATATTCGCACGTTTTTCCACCAAAAACACGGAGAAAGCCTGCATAAAAGCGAGGATTTTTCGATAGACATGAAATACACGCTTGAAAAATATCGGGAGGTTTGGGATCATGAAACGGAAGCAGACATCTCCTCTTTGGCTTTTTATCGTTTTTCTGTTGCTTTTTGCCATTGTTGCAGGGTGCTTTTCTGAACTTGCAGCGAAATGGGAAAAGACGCACGACACCGACGTCTCTCCCGATATGCCCCCACCTTTGACCGTGATCGTGGACGCAGGACACGGCGGCGAGGACGGAGGAGCCGTGAGCGCCTCGGGAATTGTGGAAAAGGAACTCAACCTCGACGTTGCAATGCGTCTGGCGGCATATCTGGAGGCAGAGGGTGTTAGGGTGATCACTACACGCACCACCGATACCCTGCTCTACGATCGCAACGTGGACTACCGAGGACGCAAAAAGGCGCTTGACCTTGCCGCACGTCGTAGGATCGCCGAGGAAAACCCAAACGCGATCTTCGTGAGCATCCACATGAATTCCTACCCGCAGGCACAGTACAAGGGACTGCAGGTATGGTATTCGACAAACAATCCACGCTCCTGTGAGATTGCAGAGTCGATACAGCACATGGTTGCCTCACAGCTTCAGCCCGAAAACGAGCGCTCGGTGAAGGCAGCCACGAGCGCGATCTACCTGCTCCGCCACATCTCCTCGCCTGCGGTGTTGGTGGAATGCGGATTCCTTTCCAATCCCGAGGAGGCTGCGGCGCTCGCCACCGAGGAATACCGCGACCGACTTGCCTTTCTGATTGCCCGTGCCATTTTGAAATCAGCCGAAGGAGAGACGGAGCAAAACGCTCCCGATCGATAATTTTCACCTCTGTTTCTCTGCATTTTTTGGCATTTTCCTTGCATTTTGCGGTATTTTTCATAAAATTGGAAAAACAGCACGTCAAAGAGATTGACACCGATCACCGTTTGTGATATAATGAAATGCAGAGAAAAAAGATGAGGGAGCGATTGAAAAATGAAGGGACTCAAAGCCTTTTACGTTTGCTCGGAATGTGAATATAAAACCCCGAAATGGATGGGAAAATGCCCGAAATGCGGTGCGTGGAACGCTTTTGTGGAGGACGTTGAGGAGGTGGCACCTGCCGCGACGGCTCCCAAGCGCGTGAGCATGATCCCGAGCGATGGAGAGAACCGCGCGATCGGCTTTGCCGATCTCGAAATTCCCGAATACATGCGTCAGAACACGGGACTGGGCGAGCTCGACCGCGTGCTCGGCGGCGGCTTGGTGCACGGCTCGGTGGTGCTGCTCTCGGGTGAGCCCGGAATCGGTAAATCCACGCTCCTGATGCAGATCTGCGACGCGCTCGGGCAGAGTCGGCGCGTGCTCTACGTTTCTGGCGAGGAATCGGGCGGTCAGCTCAAGCTCCGTGCCAAGCGCCTCGGCATCAAGGGCGAAAACCTCTTTATCCTCACCGAAACCAATATCGAAAATATCCTCAAGGAAACCGACAAGATCAACCCCGACGTGATGATCGTCGACTCGATCCAGACGATCTATTCCTCCGCAGTCAACTCGACGCCCGGAAGCATCACACAGGTAAAAGAAACAGCCCTCTCCTTTATCAACAAGGCAAAGGGCAAGGGCATGTCGGTGATTATGGTTGGTCACGTCAACAAGGAAGGCAGCATTGCGGGACCGAAGGTGCTCGAGCACATGGTGGACGCGGTGCTCTACTTTGAGGGGGAGCGTCAGCAGGCATACCGCATCATCCGTGCGATCAAAAACCGCTACGGCTCAACCAACGAAATCGGAGTGTTCGAAATGACCGACAGAGGTCTTTTGGAGGTCGAAAATCCATCCGAAATGCTCCTGGCAGGTCGCCCCAAGCGCATCTCGGGTAACTGCGCGGTCTGCACGCTGGAGGGTACGCGTCCGTTGATTGCCGAAATTCAAGCGCTCGTTACCACTACCGCCTTCCCTGCCCCGCGCCGCACCACAAACGGCATTGATTACAATCGCATGTGCCTGATCATTGCGGTGCTGGAAAAGCGCCTGGGTCTTAAATTCTACCAGAACGACGTCTATCTCAACGTCATTGGCGGTCTGCACCTCGACGAGCCCGCCTCCGACCTCTCGGTTGCAATGGCGCTCATCTCCTCCATGACGAACCGCATCATCCCCGACGATCTGATCGCAGTGGGTGAGCTCGGTCTTGCAGGTGAGTGCCGCGCGGTCTCCAATCTTGAGCAGCGAGTCAAGGAAGCCGCACGCCTCGGCTTTACAACGGCACTTGTGCCCTATCGAAACGTGGAAAAGCGCAAGCTCGACTGCGAGGGCATCAAGATCATCCCCATCAAGGGTATCTATGAGGTGCTCAATATGATGAAAAGCGAGAACGACTCGTAAAAACGTAAGAAATAAAAAAAATAAACAAATGCGCCCAATGCAGCATTGCATTGGGCGCACGTTTTTTATTCCACCGTCACCGATTTTGCAAGATTGCGGGGACGGTCAACGTCACATCCGCGAAGGGTGGCGGTCTCGTAGGCGATCAGCTGGACCGCTGTGAGTGACGCAAAAAGCGTTGCCGACTCGGAGCCTGTCGGCAACAGAATCACCTCGTCTGCCGAATGGTGCGGATCGCGTGCATCGGCGCGGCAGATCAGCACAACGTATGCACCGCGGCTTCGCACCTCGCGCACGTTGCTCTCGGTCTTGTCAAAAAGAGCCGACTCGGTGGAGATTGCCAAAACAGGTGTGTTTTCCTCCACAAGCGAGATCGTGCCGTGCTTGAGCTCGCCCGCGGCATACGCCTCGGCGTGAACGTAGGAAATCTCCTTGAGCTTGAGCGCCGCCTCCTGCGCCATCGCGTAGTCGAGCCCGCGTCCGATATAGAAGGCGTGCTCACAGGAGGCAATGCGACCTGCGATCGCACGAATCTCCTCGCTACGCTTCAACATCTCGCAAATTGCTCTGGGTGCGTCCTCTGCCACGCTCCGAACGAGGTCACCGACCTCGCCGTCTGTCAGGCGTCCACGGGCATGTGCAATCGCGGCGGAGATCAGATAAAGCACCGAAACCTGCGTGCAATATCCTTTCGTGGTAGCAACCGCAATTTCAGGGCCTGCGTAGGTATAAATGCGGTGATCCGCCTCTCGCGCGATGGTTGTCTCCACGGCGTTGACGATCGCAAGCGTGGGAAGCCCTGCCTCCTTCGCATAGCGAAGTGCTGCGAGCGTGTCGGCGGTCTCACCCGACTGCGAAATGACGATCACGAGCGTGCCGTCGACCGCAATGGGGGGATGATAACGGTATTCCGACGCAATATAGGATGCGGCGGGAATGCCTGCAACGCGCTCAAGCACCGAGCAGCCGACCAGCCCCGCATGGGTTGCCGAGCCGCATGCCACGATCTGGATATTTTTGATGCCTCTCCAAAATTCGGCATCCATACCGTCGGACTCAAAGGTGGGGAGTCCGTTGCGGATACGCGGCGAGAGCGATTTGACGATTGCCTCGGGCTGCTCGTGGATTTCCTTGAGCATAAAGTGCGCAAAGCCGCCCTTTTGCGCCGATTCGGGCGTCATGGACGTCACACTCCACGCAGGAGTCTGCCAAACGCCGGCAGGATCACAGATTTCCGCGCGATCGGGGGTAAGACGCGCAATCTGCCCCTCCTTGAGGATATGATATTCCTTGGTAAACGGCAGAAGTGCCGTCATATCGGAGGCGAGATAGAAGCCGTCCTCGCCGCGTGCGAGGATCAGAGGGCTTCCGCTTCGCACCGCCCAGACCTCACCCGGGCATGCGTCGAACAGAATTCCAAAGGCATAAGAGCCGACCAGCGAGCCGATCGCCTCACGGATCGCCGTGAGCGGATCGTTCGATGCATC
>ERZ780157.2947-NODE-2947-length-15034-cov-2.617464_pt1 | contig 15034 bp, 11 predicted proteins | sample MGYA00511169_ERZ780157 | MGnify/ENA primary metagenome ERZ780157 (study PRJEB29588, sample SAMEA1965149) | human gut metagenome | biome: human gut; feature: human-associated habitat; material: faeces | place: Denmark | collected 2008/2010 ... | reverse complement strand
CATATAGGCACTGTTGGGGGTGCCGCAATATCCCATCACGGAAACATCATCAGGGATTCTCAAATGCAGCTTCTTCAACGCCCGGTAAACCAGCGGCGCCCAGTAGTCGGAATAGCAGAGTATCGCAGTCGGAGGCCTGGGAAGCGTCATCAGCTTCCTGACACTCTCCTCTACGGAAGAATCCGTGATAAGCGTGGAAACAATCAGCTCCGGATCGGGGTCAAGCCCGAAACCGCGCAGAAGCTCTGCATATTCCTCCAGCTTGAATTCGCATCTTACCAGTCCGTCTCTCATAGGATCAATGGTACCGATTCTGGTATGCCCGCAACGGCGAAGATAACGCAGAGCTTCACACCAGGCATTCCGGGTGTTCTGCGGAATCGCCGCCCAGCCGGTAATCCGGTAATCCCCGGCGTCGCAGTAGAGAAGAACCACGGGAATGGCCAACTGCTTCAACGCCAGAAATATCTTTTCCGTCCCATGAAAATTTGTCGCTTTCCACAAGACGCCGGATATCCTGCGGCGGACAATCATTTCCGTCAGTTCCTCCCGGGATAAAGTCATGAGATGTTCATAGGAACAGTTTTCCAAATCAATGTCGCGGTCATAAAGCGCCTGTTCGATCCCTCTTGTAATCTGCGGGACAATATGCTCTGAATGGGGCACCGGCGGAGAGGAACTCAGAATAAGCAGGTATCGCCTGGATTTCTTCTGCATATAGGCGGGATTGACAAATGTGCCTTTACTGCCTTCCCGGAGAATCAGGTCCTCCGCCTCCAACTGCTTCAATGCCAGACGCAGCGTATTGCGCGAAACCCCGAGAGTCCGCGCATAAGAAATCTCAGGGGGGAATTGAAATCCCGGAGGACAGATTCCGCTGAGAATATCCTCTTTCAATTTTTCATACAACTTGCTGTTTTTGCTGTTTGTTCTCATAACAGTTTCATTCCATCGTATCCGGCCCGCACTCTTCGCGGATTATAATGATTTTAAACCTCGGTACCTGTTCGTGTCAAGCCCTGTTTTCAAAAAAAAGATGATTTTTCCATTCTCCCCTGACGCCTGTCCGGATCGGCAGCACATGTCCTTTTCAGCAATCGCAATCCTGCTGCAGGAAGAAAATTCAACGGTCCCTATCGTTACGCCGTTCTCCGGGAAAACAGACAGAGAAAACAATACCTTTCAGCGGGTATTGATCCAGAACCGGTAATTCTGCGGGGAACGCTTATAGACCTGACGAAAAATTTTACAGAAATAGCTGACAGTATTGAACCCGCTCATCTGTGCGATTTCTTTCACCGGGAAATTGGTGTTCAGCAGCAACTTCGCCGCAACTTCCAGACGGAATTTACGAATGTATCCGGCAGGAGCACACCCGAATGTCTTCCTGAAATGCCTGCGCAATGAACTCTCCGACATGGCAGTAAGATGCGTCAGATCCGAAAGATTGATATTTGCGGCATAATTTTCATTGAGGAAACTGCTGATCCGGGACATATCAAGCGGCTGCTCCTGCCGGAACATTTCATTGTCTTATCGCACAGCATGGAGATGATTGCCATGAACAATCCATATTTGCCGCCGATTCTGCCGGGAGCTTTCGATTTCTGCTGCCGGACAAATAAATTCAGCAGCGCCGTAAAATCTTTCTGCTGCCGGGGGTCCAGACGCAGGCGCGGATAATATCCCGCGTTTTCCCAGAAGGAATTGTCCCGGGAAAACAGTTTCTTATATCCGGGATGCCGGTAAAGTTCCAGCAGAGGCACCGGAAGCTGATCCGCAATGAAAAGCAGATTGAATATCTGAAGATTTTCAGCTTTCAGATAACCGTGTATTCCGCCGGGAGGAATCAGCCAGACATCACCGGCGGCGGACTCCTCCCAGCCGGCAGGATCGGAATAATGCAGCACCTTGCCTTTCAGGATAAAAATCACTTCCGTAAACTCCTGTTTGTGCGGCGGCATATCAGGCTGAGCATAGAAAAAACCGCGCAGAGGAAAAAATTTGTCTTTGGAAAAAAGTGAATGATTGGTAAGGATCAACGCCATAAAACTGCCTCTCCTGTTTCTTTATCCGCCGTTTATTATATTCCGCACTTCGTATTTTTCAAATATAAAATGAATGATTTGTTATATAGATGACGTTTTTATTATATTGCAGAAAATGACGTATCTTACTATATTAAGCAGTGAATCCAACACGGAAAGGACGGAAAATGAACCGGAAAGAAGATGCTTTCAGAGTTGCCTGCGAGATTTACAGGGAATATGGAGTGAATCCTGTCAAAGCCATGGAAAACTTGAAGGAAATTCCTGTTTCCATTCATGCCTGGCAGGGCGATGACGTGGTCGGTTTTGAAAAGTTTGAATCGGCGCTCACCGGCGGGTGCCAGGTCACGGGCAACTATCCCGGACGTGCCCGCAATGCCGATGAACTGCGGCAGGATCTGGATACCGCCCTGCGCCTGATTCCCGGAACGAAACGGGTCTGTCTGCAGGGGCATCAGGTGGACCGGATGCTGCCGGGCGCGGACCGTGACGCATTTACGATTGAAAATTTCTCCGCCTGGCTGGACTGGGCAAAACAGAATCGGCTCGGTTTGGACATTGCCCCCGCGTTTTATTCCCATCCGAAACTGGATCACGGTTACTCCCTCTCCCATTCCAACCCGGAAATCCGGCAATTCTGGATCAATCACGGCAAAATGATCCGCCGTATTGCAGCGGAATTCGGAAAAACGCTTGGAACGCCTTCGATCTGCAACTTCTGGGCACCGGACGGAAGCAAGGACATTCCGGCTGACCGTTTCACTCCCCGCAGGCGTCTTTCGGAGTCTTTGGACGCCATATTCGAGGAAAAGATCGACGAACGTTATGAAATTGACGCGGTTGAATCCAAACTGTTCGGCATCGGCGTGGAATCCTATACCGTCGGCTCCAACGACTTTTACATGATGTATGCCGCCCGGCGCGGCAAGATGATCTGCCTGGATTCCGGTCATTTTCATCCGACGGAGTCCATCGCAGACAAGCTCAGCGCGGTAATCTCGCAACAGGGCAGCATCCTGCTCCATGTCAGCCGCGGAGTCCGCTGGGACAGCGATCATGTAATTGTGCTCAACGATGAACTTCTTTCCATTGCACGGGAAGCTGTTGCATACGGCTATCTCGATAAGATCAGATTCTGCCTGGATTATTTTGATGCCAGCATCAACCGCATTGCGGCGTGGGTCATCGGCGCGCGCAATCTGCAAAAGGCATTGCTGATCGCTCTTCTTGAGCCGACTGATCTCCTGAGGAAAGAAGAGAACAGTTTCGATTTTTCCGGCAGGCTGGCACGGCTGGAACAAATCAAGACTCTTCCCTGGAACAGTGTCTGGAATTACTATTGTGAATCTCAGAATCTGCCGGATGACTATGAATTCATGAAACAGATCCGGCGGTATGAAACCGATGTTCTCCTGAAACGGTGACGATATCTCCCTCCCCCCGGATTCTGCTGGAAAGGACAAGCAGCACTCAGTTCACTGCCGCATGAATACGGGCGGGCAGATTCCCGCATGTAAAATCTGCTTCCATTCAATAGAAAAAAGGAGCCTCCGCCAGCAATGCAAGACGAAAGGTAATTTCAAAACTTTTCCCGGAAACAAAATCCAGTGGCACAAGCTGCGGACAACACAAAAGTATATGTATAGGAAATCTCAGGAGAATTGAAATTCCGGAGGACAAAGTCCGTTAAGAATAATCTATTTCAACTTTTTCATATAAATTATTGTTTCTGATATTTGCTTTCATAACAGTTTCATTCTATCATACCGGTTTGCACCTTTTGCAAATTATAATGATTTAAAACCCCAATAACTTTTTTATATCAAGCCCTGTTTTCAAAAAGATGATTTCTCATTTCTTCCTTTGCGACTACAAAATCCAACAGGCTTGTTAGTAAAGACAAAAAATATATTAATTTCTTCCCTTTTCCACTTGACATTTAACAGGCAATATAATATAATTAATAACAGATAACGTTATCTGTATTTTTAAATTAAAGGAGATTTTCAAATGAAGTTATTTCAATCGGCAATATTTGCCTTTTTTACATGTTTAGGCTGCATCGCAACAGAACTTCCGGACAACTTTTATCAGCCGCAGAAAAAAAAGCTGATTCATATACAGGCATGGGCGGAACGAACACCGTCATACCTGTTGCAACAACTTGCTTTTCTCAAAGAAAAAACCCCTTACGATGGATTCTTTCTTGAACTGAGAAACAGTAATGTACATGATTCCAGAAATAAAGAAGCATCCACCTACTTCATTTTCCAGAATACAACCTGGCCGGAGGATATTTTCGATCAAGATATCCCCCGACTGCAAAAATTGAGCAGGAACGGATTGAAAGATTCTTTCATCGGCACTTGTGTCAAATACGGGGACCTCGACTGGTTCAATGACGAACACTGGAACAACCTTTGCCACAACTATGCCATCGTTGCAAGAGTTGCCCGCGAAGGAGAAATCGCCGGAATCGGATTCGATCCGGAAATGTATATGGAACAGCAGTTTGAATTCAATCCAAAATACGGTCATTCTTATGCAGAAACATGGCAGAAAGCACGCTTGCGCGGTCAGCAGTGGATTACTGCCATCCAAAAGGAATTCCCGCAGGCAAAAATATTTTCACTCTTTTGGGCAAGCCTGAACTTTGCTTCAATGGGCAACTGTGATGTCAATCCGGCCATTTACGGCAATTTATTCATTCCTTTTATGAATGGAGTCTACGATAAGATCGCTCCGGGAATCATTATTATCGACGGCAATGAAGAATACGGGTATCGTTCATTGAAACGTTCCGACTTTGAACGTGGACACTCGCGCTTCAGAACATTCTTCCGGCATCAGCTTCTGCCGGAGAATCTGGAACGTGCGGAAAAACAGACTCAATACTCCGTTGCAGTCTATCTTGATGCATTTTTCTGGGCAATGTCAAAGTCCAAATGGGATTTTCTCCCCGGAAAACCGTTCAATGCCCCTGCCCGCTATGAACTTTTCCGCCAGGCATTTCCGCTGGCTGTGGAGTTTGCAGATGAATACGTCTGGACTTACGGCGAGGCAGCTCGCTGGTACAGTCCTCTCGCAAATCGTTTTTCCGGAAAAACTATATCCGACATCTGTCCGGATATCAATGCCTTCATGCGTGCAGCCAAATCAACATCAGCTTTACAGACATACTGCAATGCTCAAGTTGCGGCAAAAAAACTCAAGAATGAATTGCGCTACGGTTCTTTTGAAGAAAGTCGTATCTCCGATCCAATATCACCTGTCAAACACTGGGGGGTATGGTCCCGGGTAAAGAGCCCTGATAGCAAATTCTCTGCAATCCAAGGACGCGGCTTCAACAATTCTATCGGCGCTGTGGCTTCCGACTATACCGTGACAGGCGGAACACTTTATCTCCGTCCCATTACAGTAAAACCCGGCAGACGTTATCTTTTCCGCGGGAAAGTGCGTTCCGAAGACCTTGGACGCGGCAATTTTACCATTAATTTCAAAAACTCACAAGGGACTTGGGACCCATCACCCGATGTTCCCACTGTAAGAATCCTCCCCCCGCAAGATGCTGGAAAATGGCATCAGTGCATACGATTTTTCACTGTTCCCGACAACTGCAACGCAATTCAAATCTGCTGTTCAGTCATGCCGCAACGCAAAGGGAAAGATCAAGTTGCCTTCGATGATATTGAACTCTATCTTTTACCGTGATTTCAACTCAAAAAAAACAACAAATAGAAAAGGAGATAACATGACACTTTCCACCCAATCTATATTCAAGAGGAAAACAGGATATTTCACCCTGATCGAGTTGCTCATCGTGATTGCGATCATCGCCATTCTTGCGGCAATGCTCCTACCAGCGTTGAACAGCGCCCGCGGAAAGGCTTACGACATCAGCTGTAAAAACAACTTAAAACAGACAGGGACCTTCCAAGCGTTTTACTCGAATGATTTCCATGAATGGATTGTTCCTGCATATACAGGAGATCAATCGAGCAAGCACTGGTATACTCTGCTGAAAGAAAGCGGTGCGACATTGAAAGATGTATGGGGAGAAACACGTGGCACATTTGTCTGTCCTGCAGAACCGCGGCGTTTCGGATGGTGCAACGACGGCTCGAAAATGAAATCTACACATTATGCAATCAACGGACGTCTCAGTGGACGTTATAACTGGGAGACAGCCCTAAAATGCAACCGCTGGCGGCGGCTGGCAGATTTGCAAAGACCAAGTATCGCGCTTCTTATTTTTGACAGCAATGCGTGGCAGGATTTCGCCATTCAGTATATCATCTATGGAGCTTACCGACATGGACGGCAGGATACTCGAAAAACCAACGCCGAACTGAAGACAGTACCCGGTATAGGACGATGCAATGGAGTATTCATGGATGGGCACGTGCAGGATTTCCGTTATCCCGAAGCAGCACTGAGATACAACGGAGTTGAGTTTCAGAATCGTGGATTCACTGCTACTTCAGGAATTGAGGCTCCGAATGCATAAAGCATTTTTCACACAAAAAAATGTCGCACCTCCACTTGTATTTATAAAACAGAATAATATTTTACCTGAGGTTAGATAACGATATCTAAAAAGAAACAAAATTTTTTCTTTCAGGCAGATAATCCCCGAAGCGAGCATCGGGGATTACGCTTGGTATGCATGAGTTGTGAACGACCCATGTGTAACAATTTGTTTCTATTGCGAACTCGTCGCAAGCAGCAGAAAATTAATCCAGGAAAATTTTGTATTATGGTAACTCTCTCCGAAATTGCAGTGCAATCTGGTTTTTCCGTACCGGTCGTATCCCGTGCCTTAAGTCTGAATCCAAATCCCAAAGCACCTAAGGTGGCAGCCGAGACCCGACGAAAAATTTGTGAAACTGCAAAACGACTTGGTTATACACCGAACCGTACTGCGGAATTTCTCAAAAAAGGGAAAAATCCAACGATTGGAGTATTTCTTCAACTGCGCAGTGATTCACTGTTAGCGGAATTGATTCGCGGAATCAGTACCGCCGCCATGGAATACCAGTTCCCGCTGGCACTTTTTTTTGATGCGGATTATAACAGCTATCTGAATTTTCTCCAGAACTCACAAAAGGAAAACTATTGCGGAATCATTACTTATCCCGTCATATACTTCCGTGAGCATCTGCCGGAACAAACACACAAAAAACTGTTGTTGGATGCCATAAAAGCCTATTTGGCGGATGGAGGCAGACTTGTCATGTTGGAAAACAACAATCTTCATCAGGAAATTATTCCGGATGTTCTGTATATTGATGTCGACCATGCATGGGGAGGACGGCTCGCCGCAGATTATCTTCTGAAACACGGAGCGGAAATAGTCTTCACTTTGGATTACACTTACATTCCCCACCGTTCGGCAGGCTTCATTAAACAAATACGGAAGTACAATCTCACCCCGGAGGTATTCCCTCTTGGAGAAACGGCGGAACTGAGTCATGCCGTTCTGCGTTTTCATAAAAAGAATCCATCAAAGCGAATCGGTATTTATGCATCCACAGACAAACAGGCAATCGAAATCTTCTCCCTGCTTGCAAAAGAAGGATTGACAGCGGGAACCGACTACCTTCTGATCGGCTATGACAACCAGTATGCAACACAACTGACGATCCCCGGCATCACTACAATTGCACAGCCGATGTTTGAAGTAGGCTATACAGCAGTCAGGCAACTGATCAATGCCATTTACAAACTTCCAGTCGATTCCATCTATTTAAAACCAAAACTGATAGTCCGCGGGACTTGAGAACCAGTGAAAAACAATAGAAAGGATTATTCTCATGATTTATGTCAATGCCGCAGGAAGTGATCTTTATGATCTTCTGCCTGCAAGAAATATGGATTCTCTGGAAGCTGCATTTGCATGTGCCAGCCGGGGAGAAGCAGTTTTATCTCCGGCAAGAAAATATCCTGCAATAAAAACATACGGTAAGATATCAGAAAAACTCCTTTCTGCCGCAAAGGAAAAGAAAATCAGAGTTTACCTTGAATATTGCATATCATGCGATGGAATTGAATTTGAACCACCTGAACAACCGGAATATTTCCGTGTCGCAGTATTATCCGATTTCTTCGGTTTGGCACTACCGGAAGGCAGAATTCTCATGCAGCACGGAATGTGGTGTCGGAGGACGAACCGGACGGGAAAGGTACTGCTTGCCGCAGCACGTATCGCAGGGTATCGTAATGCCATTTACGGAATTCCGGAACAAGACAGAATTCCACTTCTGTTTTTTCATCCTGATTTTGACAATATCCTGATCGGTGCTACGGGGTTAAGCCACTTTGTAAAAGGCAGGTTCGCACCGGCAGAAGAATGGCGTCTGATATGGAACGGTATCTTGAACTGGCTGGGAGTAAAACAATCTCTGAATTCATGGCAGAAAACAGTATGCACTTCCTTCCCTGAACACACATCTCTACCCGAAGATCAAGAGCTTCACGCCTTTCGCCGTTCATTGAAGTGGATACAGAAAAATATACTTGGCAACGAAATGCAGGTATTTGAAGGTTTCAACTCCAGCATTGATGAACAAGGAAATCAGAAAATCAGTACACGTCCCCGTGGGGACTGTACAGGTGAAATTACGCCAGTACTTGCCTACGGGTGGAAGCTGGATCGCGATCCTGCGGCGAAGAAAAGCTGCGAGACTGTCATGAATCGCCTTTTTTCCACTCCAGGACTTTGTTGTCTTGATTCACAAAACCCGTGTTACGGGATGCTGAAATTTTATGAAAATCTTGATGTATTTTATGGCGATGACAACTGCCGGGCGGCAATAGGGTGTTTACTCGCTTCGGAATGGCTCGGTTCCGACGCATGGGATCGCACTATTCTACGGTGTCTTCTTTCTGTCCTGCGAACCACCGGCACAAAAGGATTCCGCCAGACTCGTTTGGAGTGGCCCGCAAGTTTTCAGAACGGAAAAAATTGGGATTTCTATCACAATGAACCATTGGAAAACCTGCGTCCGCACAGTCAAGGGTGGATGTGGGCAGCATTCCTTCTGGCATGGAAAGCCTCGGGACATCAGGAGTTTCTGGATAAAGCTCGAACAGGAATTGCAAATTTGATGAAAAAATTCCCGGATCAAATTACATGGACCAATGGTTTTTCACAGGAAATAGCCCGGATGCTGTTGCCTCTAGCATTGCTGGTTCAAGCTCAAGATACACCTCTCCATCGTAGTTTTCTGGAAAAGGCGTGGACCGAAACAGAACCTCTGCTGGAATCATGCGGCGCCATGCGTGAAATCATGGGAAATACAGAACATGCGCTTTATCCGGCTCCCCTTACCAATGCAGCCTACGGAACCAGTGAGGCTCCTTTGATTCAGCAGAACGGAGATCCCTGCTGTGATCTACTCTATACCACAAACTTTGCTTTTGCAGGACTTCATGAAGCAGCTCTGGCAACCGGGAATCGGAAGTATGCAGACGCTGCAACTAAAATGGCAGACTTTCTGGTCAGGATTCAGACAAAATCTCAGATACACCCAGAACTGGACGGGACCTGGTTCCGCGGTTTCGACTGGACTCTCTGGGATTACTGGGGAAGTTCTGCCGACATCGGATGGGGAGCATGGTGTATTGAAAGCGGCTGGACCAATAGTTGGATTGCCACAACTCTCGCCCTGCACACATCCGGCACAGGATTATACCAATCTGTTACGCAAAATCGCTTTTCACATATCTTGCCGGAGCTACTAACAGAAATGAATCAGAAGCACCCACTTCCCAATATCCTAAATACAATCCAAGTCCATGTTCCTGGTGCAGAATAAAATTCGATTTATGATACCATAAATATGAGAAGGATTTCCAATTTGGAAATCCTTCCCCAACTCCGCCGGAGATGTCTCATGACCCGGTGACAACCAGAAAGTTTTTTCTGAAAAAAATGAATTTTTTCTCAATCGGCTATTGCGAAACGGAAAAAGATGATTATAATATATGTTAACGTTGAGATAATAAAAACGAAAGGGAAACATGGCGACACTCAAAGATATAGCGCAGGCAACCGGTCTTTCCATGAATACGGTCAGCCGTGCCATCCGCGGAAGCGGCTATGTCTCCCTGAAAACAGCGGAACTGGTCAGGAAAACCGTGAAAGAGCTGGATTATCATCCGAACCGCGCGGCGCAGGATCTCCGGAGGCGCAAGTCGCGGCAGATCACAGTCGTTGCGGAATCCTATGATTATCTCCACATCGAAAAACTCGCGGCAATCAAAGAATATGCGGCGAACTGCGGTTACACGATGGGAGTCCATTTCACCAGCGAAGACTATCCGCAGAGCACATTTTCCGCGCTCCTGCCCGATATTCTGGAACAGAATCCCGCAGGGCTCATCATCATTGCTTCATCAGGTTTCATCATCGGCAAGGTGCGTGAACTCCGTAAAAAAATGCCCTGCGTCATGATCACATTCGATGGCGTGCCGGATATCGACTGCGTTTACATCGACCGTTTCGGCGGGGTCTACGACTCCATCCGCTACCTTTACGGAAAGGGACGGCGCAGGATCGTCTTCTGCGAGACATTCCGTTCCAGAAACCGGAAACTCGGATATCAGAAAGCGGTCAGGGAGCTGGGACTTCCGGAACTCATTATTTCAGGAAACCTGAAGTCTCTGCCGGAAATACGGAAAGACGGGGTCAGAATCGCAAAGGAAATGGCGGCGTGGAAAACCCCGCCGGACGCAGTTCAGACCTCCGACTATATGGCATCGGGACTTCTTGCGGGATTTGCAGAAGCGGGAATCGCGGTCCCGCAGGACATCGCGGTTCTCGGATTCGACGACCGGGAACTCGCCGGAATGCTCAATCCACCGCTTACGACACTGGCACAGCCCAGCGCGGAGGTCGGCAGAATCAGCGCACAGATGTTATTTGAACGGATCAGCGGGACACAGAAAAATACATCGCCGGAAAACATTCGCGTCCCGATGCATCTCGTCATCAGAAACTCGGCATGAAATCTTTTACCATTTTCACAATATAAAGGACAAATCATGGAAAAGAAATTGAACTTCGGCATCGTTGGAACAGGGCTTCGGGGAATCGGCTGTTTCGGGCACCACCTGAAAGAGCGTTCCGATTGCGTCATCAGGGCGGTCTGCGATCTCAATGAGGTACGGGCAAAACTCATGGCGGAAAAACTCGGATCGCCCAAAGTCTATACCGATCTTGATGAAATGCTCAACAAGGAAAAACTGGATGCGGTCATCATCACCACCCCGGATGCGTTCCACGAAGAGTGCGCGGTCAGAGCGCTGAAGCACAAGGTCAATGTCCTGATCGACAAACCGCTTGCCACCAGCGTCAAAGGCTGCCAAAACATTATCAAAGAAGCGAAGAAAAGCAAAAAGGTCGCCATGATCGGCTTCAATCTGCGCCACGCGCCGCTTCTGCTGAAACTCAAAAGCATTATTGACGAAGGCGTTCTCGGAAAGATTTTCCTTGCCGAAAACCGCGAATTCTACGACGGCGGACGCACCTATATGGCGCGCTGGAACGGAAAGAAATCCTCCAGCGGTGGACTCTGGATTCACAAGGGCAGCCATGACTTCGACATCTTCAACTGGCTCTTCGGCTTCCCGAAACCCTACAAAGTCACGGCATTTGCCGGAATGAACGTATTCACGCCGGAGGGATTCCCTTTTCCGCTGGAAAAAGGCATCAAACCCGGCCCCTGCTGTTCCGAATGCCACTATGCAAAAAACGGAGTCTGCAAGGACGCGGCGACTTATGACGGTGCAGAGTGGGGCAAGGCGGCACAGAAAGTCGATGGTTATGTCAAAGACTCCTGTATGTATCTCTCCGATTTGAGCGTGCATGACAACGGTATCGCCATGGTGGAATATGAAAACGGCGTGCGCGCAAGCCATATGGAATGTTTCGTCACCGGCATGTCCGACCGTCTTTACACGATCGTCGGCACGCTCGGACAGGCCTCACTGAGTCTCTCCGGACGCACAATCACGGTCATCAAGCGCTGGACGCGCGAAAAAATCACCTATGAAATTCCCGAAGTCAGCGGCGGGCACGCCGGAGCCGATCCGGGGCTCGTGGAAAGCTTCATCCAGACCATCCGCGGCAAAGAGACCAACACCTCCACATTTGAACAGGGGATGCTCTCCACCGCCATCGGACAGGCAGCCGAGCTTTCCCGCGCGGAAAACCGTGTCGTCTTCATCAAGGAACTGTTGAAATAAGCAGATACGATCCCAATACAAACTCACAAGGAGAAAACAAAATGGACGTACAAATTTTCCAGGACAAGAACTCCCTCGGCAAAGCCGCCGCCTCATGCGGCGCTCAGTACATCAGGGACGCGATCAAAAAGAACGGTCATGCGAACATCATCGTCGCGACCGGTGCCAGCCAGTTTGAAATGCTTTCCGCGCTTACAAAGGAAGCGGACATCGACTGGGGCAAGGTCAACATCTTCCACCTCGACGAATACATCGGGCTCCCGGAGGATCATCCCGCAGGGTTCCGCAAATACATCCGTGAGCGTTTCATCGCCCACCTGCCGCAGAAACCGGCGTCTTTCCATCCGGTCAACGGCAGCGATCCGGACCCGGAACATGCCTGCGAAGTGCTCGGCAAGGAAATCGCGGCATGCCCGATCGACGTCGCATTCGTCGGCATCGGCGAAAACGGACACCTTGCATTCAACGATCCGCCGGCGGACTTTGAAACGGAGAAAGCATATCTCGTAATCACGCTTGATGAAGTCTGCCGCAAGCAGCAGCTCGGAGAAGGCTGGTTCCCGACATTTGACGATGTCCCGAAACAGGCAATTTCCATGGGCATCAAACAGATCATGAAAAGCGCCGCGATCATCAATACAGTTCCTGATCAGCGGAAAGCCAAAGCGGTCAAGGGAGCTCTTGAGGGACCGGTCTCCAATCTCTGCCCCTCCTCCATCCTTCAGACACACAAGGACTGCCACACTTTCCTCGACAAGGATTCGGCATCCCTTCTGACAGGTAAATACTGATCGCATTGAAACAGCCGAAAACCTTCCGGAAGAAAAAACTCCGGAAGGTTTTTTTATGTCGGAATCATAATAAACTCACAGGTATTCTGCAATATTCCCGTAGACGACGGGAAGAAATCCTGCAAAACTCATCAGGGACGGACAGCAACTGCCGGAACTGAAGAACAATCCGGTCAGGGGTTATTCTTCCTTTGAGCGGAAAGCACTTCCATGGCGGCTTTGGCGGCAGCCTGTTCCGCAAGCTTGCGCTTTGCCGCAACGCCCTTTGCAAGAAGCTCGCCATTCACCAGGACCTCAACCTCATAGCAGGGGTTATGCGCCGGGCCGCTGACACCGAGAATCTTATATTCCGGGGCTTTCCCGAAATGAGCCTGCGCATATTCCTGCAACAACCCTTTCGGATTCAGCGAATGCAGAAGATCGCTCGGCTCCCGGCAGTTTGTATGCAGTGTCTTCAGAATAAACTCCGTAACAAGGGCAGAGCCCTGATCCAGGTAAATCGCGCCGCAGACAGCTTCAAACGCATCCGAGAGAGTCGAATCACGGTCACAGCCGTGGGATTCCGTCTCGCCGCGCCCCAGCATCAGATAACTTCCCAGAGAGATCGAGCGTGCAAACTTTGCCAGCGTATCCTGATTCACCAGCGCGGAACGGATTTTCGTCAGATCCCCCTCCTGAAGACCGGGATAGCGGTGAAACAGATGCTTCGTCAGGACAATCTGCACCACGGCATCGCCGAGAAACTCCAGACGCTGATTGTCATATTTCAAGTTGAACTCCGTCGCATAAGACTTGTGAGTCAAAGCCTCGCGAAGCAGTTTCTGATCCGTAAAGTGAATTCCCGTCATACGCTGGAATTTCTGTAAATCGGCAATCAGCATGGCGCCACCTTCTCCACATTCCATGCGTCAGTCGCATATTTCCGCCTTGCAAGCTGTTCCGCATCTTTCAAAAGGAAATCCGGAACGGGAAAAGGTTCATAGATAAAACCGAGCTCTCCGGCAAATGCGCGCCGGATCGCCTCCACAATCGGGCTGCGCCCGGAATCCGAAGCTTTCAGGCTGACACTGCCCTGATGCAGAATTCCTTTCCGGGTCCGCCGCTGCGCCGCCCCCGCCAGCTTGATTCCATCCGAGGCAATCACGTCATTCGGCGACGGCGAAACAAAACACTGAAGCGTGGCGCGGTCATGCTTCTCTCCGAGATCGGGAGCAAGATGCGCCCCCTTTCCCAGGCACATGATCGCACGCATGATCGGCTCATGGACCGCTTTGTAGCTCTCCATGCGGTCAAGCTCGCAGATCGGATGTCCGGCGGGAATCACCAGCGTATAGGTCAGATCGCAGTCATGATAGACCACGCCGCCGCCCGTAGGGCGCCGCACAAGAGTCAGCCCTTTGCGTGTCACCGCGCCGATCGGCTGGGAATAGCCGAACGAGGCGGAGGGAATGTTCCATTCATAGAAACGGAGAACCACACCGCCGAATTCCGGCGCATGCTCCAGAAGCAACTCATCGACCGCCATATTCAGGTAGGGTGAACGGGAACCGTCCATCCATAAAAGACATCTGGAAGAATTTTCAGGCATACAGCACCTTCTGAAAACGAATGTTACTGAATCCTGAATAAGAGAGTCGTTCGCCATGAAAACTCTCTTATTCAGGATTCAACCGCCGCACCGTGACGGCAGTTGAACCGGTCAAAGCCCTTAAAGGTTTTTGACAACAAGATCGCCGACTTGTTTCGTAGAGTAGCCCATTTTGCCGGCGGACATGCTTTTCAGCTTCTTGCCCGTCACAAATTCGACGCTCTTTTCAATCGCTTTGGCGGCCTTGGTTTCACCGAGATAATCCAGCATCATCGCGCCGGAAAGAATCGCAGCGAGCGGGTTGATGACGCCAAGTCCGGTATATTTCGGAGCGGATCCGCCGATCGGCTCGAACATGC
>ERZ780157.2946-NODE-2946-length-15039-cov-7.152162_pt1 | contig 15039 bp, 12 predicted proteins | sample MGYA00511169_ERZ780157 | MGnify/ENA primary metagenome ERZ780157 (study PRJEB29588, sample SAMEA1965149) | human gut metagenome | biome: human gut; feature: human-associated habitat; material: faeces | place: Denmark | collected 2008/2010 ... | reverse complement strand
GTGCCTCGTCGGGTGAGTGGATATCGCGCATGGTAGGTCCAACCGAGATGATATCCATATCGGGGAGCTTGGAATAGATAATTCCGCACTCCAGACCTGCGTGAATCACGTTCACGATGGCATCCTTGCCCGTAACCTTGGCATAAGCCGCGGCATAGGCATCGCGCAGAGCCGAGGTGGGGGCGTATTCCCAGCCCGGATAGCGACTGTGATGGTGCGTGGTGCAGCCCGTAACCGCTGCGAGCGCGTCGAGCTCACGGATCGAGGCATCGAGTCGGCTCTCGATCGAGGAGCGCGAGGAAAAGACCACGTGCACGGCGTCACCCTCGGTGCGAATCACACCGAGATTGCGCGAGTATTCTACCAGACCCGCAACGTCACGGCTCATTTCGAGCACCCCGTTTGCCGCGCAGGCAAGCAGCGCGACCAGACATGCCGTGTCCTCCCGACTGCTCATCACCGCATCGGCTTCGGTCGTTTCACAAACAAATGCAAAACCGCGATCCGCGCGACCAAGCTCGCGAGCGATCTCAGCGGCGGTATCGGTGAGGAGGTCGCAAAGGCGCTCCGCGTCGGAGCACGCCAGAATCGCCTCACACTCACGCGGAATGGCATTGTCCTTTGAGCCGCCCGTGAGCGAAATGATGCGGAAATCCACCTCGCGGATGGCGGTGGCAAGCAGACGACCCATGAGCTTGTTTGCGTTCGCTCTGCCGTCCTTGATGTTCTCGCCCGAGTGTCCGCCCATCAAGCCGCGGATCGAAACACGAATTGCCTCGCCCGCAAAGGGCTCGGGGTGAAGTGTGCAGCACAGGTCACTTCGGATACCGCCCGCACAGCCTGCGGTGATCACGCCGAGCGCCTCACTGTCCATATTGAGCATGCGACGCGCGGAAATATGACTGTAATCAAAGCCGAGCGCGCCGTTGAGTCCCACCTCCTCGGCGGTGGTAAAGAGGCACTCGAGGGCAGGATGCTCTGCAACCTCTCCGTCAAGAAGCGCGAGCATCATGGCAACTGCGATGCCGTTGTCGGCGCCGAGCGTGGTGCCGCGTGCGCGGAGGAAGCCACCCTCCACGTAGAGCTTGAGCGGATCGCGCAGAAAATCATGCTCCACGTCGGCGTTTTTCTCGCACACCATGTCGGTGTGTCCCTGAAGGAGGATCGGCGGCAGCTTCTCCAGCCCCTCGGTGGCAGGTGCCTTAATCAGCACGTTCTGATGCTCGTCGCGATAGCAGAAAAGCCCGCGTGCGGCAGCAAAGCGCTCGAGGTAATCGGCAACGCCGCTCTCATTGTAGGACCCGCGCGGAATGGCGCTGATCTCCTCAAAAAAACGAAAAACAGATGCGGGCTCGTAGCCCTTCACAACGTATTCCATAGCTTCATTTTCTCCATTTCATATCTCAATCTATCAAACAGACCCGCGACAGTCGCAAGGCATTCTCTCGGGCAACACACGAAAATCGGGGCAAAAAGCGGCTCGGTCGGGCAAAAGAACCGACTGCGAGCCGCCTTGCTTACAAGCGAACCTTTTTCTCGCGCGAGACGTTGATCATGCCCTCGCTCAAAAGGTCGAGATTGTCCAGCGATTTTCCCGTTCCGATCGCCACGCAGGACACCGCATCGTCGGCAACGCGCGTTTTTACACCCGTGACACGCGTGACAAGCTGGTCAAAGCCGTAGAGCAGGCTTCCGCCCCCCGTCATCACGATGCCGTTGCGCAGAATGTCACCCAAAAGCTCGGGCGGCGTGCGCTCGATCACCGAGCAGATCGCATCGAGGATCGCCGTGATCGGCTCTGCAAGCGCCTCGATCATCTCCTTGGAGCTGATGCTGATCAGCTTGGGAAGTCCCTGCGTCAGGCAGCGACCCTTGACCTCAACGTACTTTGCCTCGGGGTGATCGTAAACCGCGCCGATGTGCTTCTTGATCGCCTCGGCGGTGCGTTCTCCGATCTGAACGTTGTATTTGCGGCGCACGTAGCGGATGATCGCCTCGTCGAAGCGGTCGCCCGCGATCTTGATCGACTCCGAAACCACCACGCCGCCCAGTGCGAGCACGGCGATATCGGTGGTGCCGCCGCCGATGTCAACCACCATGTTTCCGTTCGGTGCGTAAATATCAAGCCCTGCTCCGATCGCCGCCGCGGTGGGCTCCTCGATCAGATAGACCTTTTGCGCACCCGCCTCACGAGCTGCATCGCGTACGGCACGTTCCTCCACCTCGGTGATACCCGATGGAATGCAGATCATCACGCGCGGAGGGAAGAACATGTTTTTGCAGGCGCTTCGGATGAAGTGCTGGATCATGCGCAGGGTCACCTCGTATTGGCTGATGACGCCATCGCGCAGAGGACGAACCGCCGTGATATTACCCGGTGTGCGCCCCAGCATCTGCTGCGCCTGCTTACCAACCGCCAGAATGCGGTCGTTGTTGGTGTCAATCGCAACCACCGACGGCTCCTCGAGCACGATCCCCTTGCCCTGCACGTAAACGAGGACGGTTGCCGTTCCGAGGTCGATTCCGATGTTCTGGCTGAATTTCAAATTCTTAAAGCACGCGAACAAACCGCGTTTTTTCTTTTTTCCGTGGCTCTTTTTGGCACCCGACGAGGCGGCAACCGCCGCTCTTTTCGACGCAGCCCTTGCTGCTTTTTTCTCCGACATTCCGTCCCCTCCTTCCTCTTTCATTTCGGGTTTCTCTCAAGGAGATATTCTCTTTTCATTATACATGATTTTACAAAAAAAATCAATGCCTATTGCCAATTTTTTTATTGGGGAAGAATAAATTTCAGAATTGATTGCTTGCAGAAGGGAAATTTCTCACACCTCTGCAATATCCGCCCCCGACACGTCACGCTCGCGGTTGATCTCGTCCACCGCAACCGAGAGGCAGATCACCTCCCGCGCCCCCGCACGGCGCAAAAGACGCACGCCCTGCGCCATGCCTGCACCGCTTGTGACGATATCATCTACAAGAAACACGGACATGTCCTGCGCATCCGCCCCCTTTGCAAGCGCGTAGGTCTCCTTGGCATTTTGGATTCGCTCGGCGTAGCGCAGCCGCTTTTGCGGTCGGTTCTGTCCGCGCCGACGAACGATCATCCCTGCCATGGGCACGCCGGAAATACGCGACAGCTCACGTGCCAGTGCGCGTGCCTGGTCGGTTCCCGTTTCCGCCCTTGCTCGCACCGAGCGCGGCAGATAGGTGATCAGGCATTGCTCTGCCGAAAGCCCGCGCGATTCGAGCTCCTCCTTCATGCACCGAAGCAACCGCGCGGCACAAAAGCGAACGGCAAGGCGGTCGGGTGCATCCTTGATGCGGAAGATCAGACGATTTTGCACCGTGTCGCGTCGCTTTCCGCGATAATAGATCAGCTTACGCAGCGACGCACACCGCACCCGTTTCATCGGCTCGGTCATGCAGGCACATTCCGCAACTGTTCGGAGGCAAATGCCGCAGGTCTCGCGCGCCTCGTTCTCCCATGCATGCAGACAGGACTCGCAAAGCGCATCGTCCTGCGGCAGATCGAGTGGCAAAAGCGTGCCACATACGGGGCAACGCGGCGGAAAGAGCAAGCGCAGAATGCGCTCCCAAACGCTCACGATCCGCTCTCCCCGAGCCATTTGACAAGACCCGTGTAGCGCATGGTCTGACGATTGTTCTGCACCATCTGCTCCGCAATCTCACGCCGACCGACCAAAATAACCATATTCTGGGCACGGGTGACGGCGGTGTAGAACAGATTGCGCGAGAGCAGCATCGGTGCGGTGCTGCCCAAGGGCATGATGACGATGGGATATTCGCAGCCCTGACTCTTGTGCACGGTCACGGCATATGCCATCTCCAATTCGTCGAGCATATTGAATTCATAGGTGGTGCGGCGCTCGTCGAAGCGGATCACCATGTGCTCCTCGGAGGAGTCGATGCGCTCGATCTGACCGATGTCACCGTTGAACACGCCCGTGCCGTAGGTTCCGTCCTCGCGCTCCCACTCGATATCGTAGTTGTTACGAATCTGCATCACGCGGTCGCCCTCTCGGAACACCAGATCGCGGAATCGGTGCTCACGCTTGCCCGGGGCGGGCGGATTGAGCGCCGCCTGGAGCAGGACGTTGAGGTTTTCGGTACCCGTCTCGCCCTTGCGCGAGGGACAGATCACCTGCGTGCCGTGGATCGCGAGTTCACCGTAGGTGCGCGGCAGACGCGTTTGGTAGAGCTGCGCCACTGTTGCGGCAATCTCGCCGTCACGCTCGCGCGGCAGATAGAAGAAATCGCCGTCCTTGACGTCAAGTCGCGGCATCTCGCCTCGGTTGATGGCATGCGCGTTGGTAACGATCAGGCTCTGCTTTGCCTGACGGAAGATTTCGGTCAGGCGCACGGTTGCAAAGCGTCCGCTCTCAAGCAGATCGCGCAGGACGTTGCCCGCCCCCACCGAGGGAAGCTGATCCGAGTCGCCGATGATGACCATACGCGCCCCCGGCTTCACGGCGCGCAAAAGCGCGCTCATGAGGTTGTTGTCCACCATGGATGCCTCGTCGATAATCACCGCATCCTCCTCAAGCAGGTCCTTCTCGTCGCGGTGGAAGCGCGGCGTTTGCCCCTCCTCGCCGCCGTATTCGAGCAGACGGTGGATGGTTTTCGCCTCGCAAGAGGTTGACTCCGAGAGGCGCTTTGCCGCACGCCCTGTAGGTGCACAGAGCGCGATCTTGAGCCCCATGCTATCAAAAATATGAAGCAATGCACGCACAACCGTGGTCTTACCCGTTCCGGGTCCGCCCGTGAGCAGCATCACGCCGCTCTCCAGTGCCGCCCCGATCGCCTGCCTTTGCAGACTCGCATACTGCACGCCGCTCTCATCCTCCTCCTTTTTGAGGAAGGCACCGATATTGGCGGTGTCCATCGACACACACACGCGATCGAGCAGAAGCAGCTTGCTTGCGATGTATTTTTCATTGTCATAGGAGCTGCGATCGTAGAGATACTGCACGCCGTCGAAGGTCACCGTGCGCACCTTATTTGCTCGGAGCAGGCTTGAGATCGCCGCCTCCACGCGCTCGGGCGTGGTTTCGAGCAGCTTGGCAGCCCCTGCCGTCAGCTTTTCGCGCGGCAGGCAAACGTGACCGTTCTGCCCCGCATTCGCAACGAGCATATAAAGCACGCCGCTGGCAAGTCGCTCGTCGGATTCGCGGTCAAGCCCCAATCGGAGTGCCATGCGGTCCGCTCGCTCAAAGCCGATGCCCTCGATCTCCTCGCAAAGCAGATAAGGGTTGTTGCGCGCCATATCCACGGCATTCGCACCCCATTTTTTGTAGATTCGCACCGTCATGGCGGCACCGAAGTATTCGCGGAAAAAGAGCATTGCCGAGCGAATGCCCGCCTTGTTTTGAAAATCCTCCGAAATCGCGCGCGCACGCTTGGGCGTGATGCCCGGAATATCCGCCAGCCACTCGGGGTGATTTTCGATCACGTCAAAGGTTTCGTCGCCAAAGGTATCCACAATCCGCTGCGCGGTCTTGGGACCGATCCCCTTAATCGTGCCCGAGGCGAGGTAGCGCAGGATCGCCGCACGGTCGGCAGGCAGGCGCTTTTCTGCCTGCTCCACCTTGAACTGTCGCCCGTATTTGGGATTGTGCACCCACCGACCCCAAACCGTAACCTCGTCGCCCTCACCGATATAGGGCATGATGCCCGTGATCGTGACGATATCATTGCTATCGGTGCCGAGATCGCAAATTGCAAAGCCGTTTTCTTCGTTGGAATAGATCACGTGCTCGATGCTACCCGTGAGCTTGAGCATCCCCGTCTCGTCGATCGGTCCCTGCATAAATCCTTCTTCCATGCGTCCGCCTCCTTTCCTTTTCCGTTCCTTTTCCGTTCCGTTTTTTCTTTTCCGTTCAGTCAACCAGATAGCACTCGGCACCGTAGCAGTCAAGCAGCTCGCGGTATTCGGGCAGCAGTTCCTCGCCCTCTCCCACGCGTCCATCCATGAGCGACGCCGAGAGCAGAACGGTCACGCGCATGCCGCGCCGACGCAAAGACGCGGAAAACACCTCATGCAAAAGCATATCCAGCATTTCCGCGTCCTCTTGGTTCTGAATCTCAATGGCGATCACAAGCTGCTCGGGCGACCACGTCCACTCGGCAAAAAGCCGAACGGCGCAGCAAAACCCGAATGCCGCAAACGCCGACAGTATCACGTAATAAATCACCATGCCCTCGCCTCCCCTCGCTTTCATGCTATGCAGGAGACCGAATGGGCGTGCGGTGAATCAGCCCAACAGCTTTTGCAGCTCGGGCACGAGATCGCAACGCTCCCAGGGGGCGTCCACATCCTCGCGTCCCATGTGACCGTATGCCGCGATCTGACAGTAGATCGGACGGCGCAGGTCAAAGCGCTTGATGATCGCTGCGGGGCGGAGGTCGACCAGCGAGAGAATCAGCGCCTCGATTGCGCTCTCCTCAACCTTTGCAGTGCCGAAGGTGTCGATCAGAACCGACACAGGCTTTGCAACGCCGATCGCATAGGCAACCTGAACCTCACATTTTTCAGCAAGACCCGCCTTGACGATATTCTTCGCGATATAGCGTGCCGCATAGCATGCCGAGCGGTCAACCTTGGTCGGGTCCTTGCCCGAGAAGGCGCCGCCGCCGTGGCGTGCGTATCCGCCGTAGGTATCCACAATGATCTTGCGTCCCGTCAGACCCGTATCACCTGCAGGTCCGCCCACAACGAAGCGTCCCGTGGGGTTGATGTAAATCTTGGTCTCTCCGTCCATCATATCGGCGGGAACGATCGGCTCGATCACCTCGCGGATCAGATCGGCACGGATGGTCTCGTTGGTCACGTCGGCGCTGTGCTGGGACGAAATGACCACCGTATCCACGCGAACGGGCTTGTCCTGCTCATTGTATTCCACGGTTACCTGCGTCTTTCCGTCGGGACGGAGATATGCAAGCGTGCCGTTTTTGCGCACCTCGGTCAGTCTCTTTGCCAGCGCATGCGAGAGCGAGATCGGAAGCGGCATCAGCTCAGGGGTCTCATTGCAGGCATAGCCGAACATCAGACCCTGGTCACCCGCACCCGTGTCAAGTCCGTCGGTGTCGGTGCCGTTCTTTGCCTCAAAGGATTTATCCACGCCCATTGCAATGTCGGGCGATTGCTTGTGCAGAGAGGTGATGACTGCGCAGCTGTCACAGTCAAAGCCGTATTTCGCGCGATCGTAGCCGATCTCACGCACGGTCTCGCGCACGATATTCTGAATATCCACCTGCGCATTTGTGGTCACCTCGCCCATCACGCAGACCAGACCCGTGGTGCAGAAGGTCTCACACGCCACGCGCGACATGGGATCCTGACGCAGCATTTCGTCCAGGATCGCATCCGAAATCTTGTCCGAGATTTTATCGGGATGTCCCTCGGTAACCGATTCACTTGTAAATAATTTCTTGCTCATTCTCAAACTCCTCTATGTTTTCTCATAAAACATATCTTTTGCTCCTCAGAAACAAAAAAACTCCGCCATGACGGAGCATTTGGCTCTCATCTGTCAGGATTTAGCACCTTACCCCCACGGGCAGGTTGCTGTAACCTCATCGTGCCTGTCACTACGTTACTCTTGATAAGATATATTTTATTGCATATAGTATACCACAAAACCGCCGTTATTGCAAGAGGTTTTTACAAAAAAGGCGCACATCCGCGCGATTTCTTTCTGTTTCGCTGCAAAAGGATCGGGAGAGCGGTTTCGCTCCCCCGAAAAAAACTTTTAACCAAAGATCAAACCAAGACCGCCGTAGGAAAACGCCGTCATGATCGCGGTTGCGATCAGAACGCCGCCGACCGCAGCAAGGAAGGATTTTTTGGAATCCAAGCCAAGCACCGAGGCAATCAAGGTCCCCGTCCATGCACCGGTTCCGGGAAACGGAATGGCAACAAAAATCATCACGCCCCAATAAGAGTATTTTTCGATCGTACCCTTGTGCTTTTCGATCTTACGGTCGAGCCAAGCCGCCACCCTGTTGAAAAATTTGACCCGACATCCGCGCATCCATTTGAGCATGCCGCGAATGAAAAGCAGGATAAAGGGAACGGGCAACAGATTTCCCGCGATGCTGAACAGCGCGGTCTGCCACCAGGGCATTCCAAGACCCCAGCCGAGCGGCACGGCGCCGCGGCATTCGATAATGGGGAGCATCGAGCAAAAAAATACGCATAACTCCCTGCCAACGGTTTCCAGAAAGAACCGTTCGATTGCTTCAGTCATAAAAGCCTCCTCTTATCGGAAACAGATTTCCAATCAGCGCAGAACGAGCAGCACCACCGCCAGCGACGCGACAATCACTGCTATCGCGATCACGGTGACGGTGAGCGAACGGGCAAGAGATGCCCGTTTGGTTGTTGCGGAGGGGATTGTCGCCCCCGCGCTCTGCAGAAATCCGATTTTTTTCAAAACGTTTGACAGCGGCTTATACAAAAGCAGTACAAGCGCCGCATTGAGCACCGCCTTGACCAGATTGAACGGCAGAAGCACCGTGGGGATCATGGCGGCAACGGTTGCCACGGGGGCATGCATGTAATAGGGCGTGATAAGCAGATTTGCAAGCACCATAACCGCAGTCACGGCGAACACACCCGAAACGAGTCCGATCACGGCACCCGTCATGGATTTTTTGAAGCGGTAGATCAAGCCTGCCGTCACTGCAAAGGTGAGTGAGGAGAGCATGTTCATGAGGAATCCGTAAACGCCCGTGTCACTGATCGTGATCAATTCGAGCAGAGGGACGATCAAGGCAATCGCCGCTCCTGCAATCGGTCCAAAAAGAAGCGAGCAGAGCGTGATGATCGAATCCTTGACGTCAAGCGTGAGAAACTGCACGGGGATGCGAATGAAGTACATGCAAACGTACGCCAGCGCACAAAACACGCCGATCGCCGTGAGTCTCTTGATTTTATGTGATTGCTTATGGATATTCAAAGAAAAAATCTCCCTTCTGTTTTCTATGTGAGGGAGAAAAAACAGGATCGCGTTGATTGCCTGCGGCAGAGAGACAAAATCCGCACCGCAGTACCTCGCGCTATGATTCTATCTTTTCTCATCCGGACTTTCAAAAACGAGCGCAAGCCGATGCGCAAGCATCGGGCAGGCAGGCCTCGGGCTTGCCGTGCAAAATTGTACAGCAATTTTGTGCGAGCGTTTCAAACGAGCGCAAGCCGATGCGCAAGCATCGGGCAGGCAAGCCTTGGGCTTGCCGTGCAAAATTGTGTAGCAATTTTGTGCGAGCGTTTTTTTACCGTCGGTTCGGGAGTTTCACCCGATCGGCTCCCCTGTAAAGCATGGGAGTTCGCAGACTTGCCGAGTTCATATCTATTCTCGGTTCACTGCCGGTATGGAATTTCACCAATCCCCAAAGATTATAAATAGATGAAAAATGCGGGGGAGAAAAACTTTTCAGTTCTTCTCCCCCGCAAAATCTATGCTTTTTTATAAGGATTTATAATTAAGCAAGGATGGTGGTAACGACGCCGGAACCAACAGTTCTACCACCCTCACGGATTGCGAAACGGAGACCCTCTTCGCAAGCGATGGGAGTGATGAGCTCAACGGTCATGTCAACGTTGTCGCCGGGGCGGCACATCTCAACACCGTCGGGAAGCTCGATAACACCGGTAACGTCGGTAGTTCTGAAGTAGAACTGAGGTCTGTAGCCTGCGAAGAAGGGCTTCTTACGGCCGCCTTCCTTCTCAGTCAGAACGTAAACCTGTCCAACGAACTTGGTGTGAGGCTGAACGGAACCGGGCTTCGCCAGAACCTGTCCTCTTTCGATCTCTTCCTTTGCGATACCACGGAGCAGTGCACCGATGTTATCACCAGCCTCTGCCTGGGGCAGGAGCTTGTGGAACATCTCAACACCGGTAACGGTGGTGGACTTCTTCTCGTCGGACAGACCAACGATCTCAACTACGTCGGAAACCTTAACGGTACCACGCTCAACACGACCGGTAGCAACAGTACCACGGCCGGAGATCGAGAATACGTCCTCGACGGGCATCAGGAAGGGAAGGTCTGCCTGACGCTCAGGGGTGGGAATATAGTCATCAACTGCAGCCATGAGCTCAAGGATAGGAGCGTACTCGGGAGCGTTGATATCGGTGCTTGCGGACTCGAGAGCATCACGAGCGGAGCCGCGAATGATGGGAAGATCGTCACCGGGGAAGTCGTAGGAGGACAGCAGATCGCGGATCTCCATCTCAACGAGGTCGAGAAGCTCTGCGTCATCAACGAGGTCGGTCTTGTTCATGAATACAACGATTGCAGGAACGCCTACCTGACGAGCGAGCAGAACGTGCTCGCGGGTCTGCTGGAGAGGACCGTCGGTACCTGCAACAACGAGGATTGCGCCGTCCATCTGAGCAGCACCGGTAATCATGTTCTTAACGTAGTCGGCGTGGCCGGGGCAGTCCACGTGAGCGTAGTGACGGTTCTCGGTCTCGTACTCAACGTGTCTGGTGTTAATCGTGATACCTCTTGCCTTTTCCTCGGGAGCGTTGTCGATCTGATCGTATCTCAGGAACTCAACGTTTCCGCTTCTGAGAGACAGGGTCTTGGTGATAGCAGCGGTGAGGGTGGTCTTACCGTGGTCAACGTGTCCAACGGTACCAATGTTTACGTGGGGCTTAGAGCGTTCAAATGTTGCTTTTGCCATTTTGAATTTCCTCCGTTAAATAATAGTTAAATTTATTTTAATAAAAATTGCGTATAAGGGGATTAAGAGAGCAATCAGTTCTTGGCTCTTTCCTTGATGATTGCTTCCTGGATCGACTTCGGAACCTCTGCGAAGTGGCTGGGCTCCATCGAATACTGTCCGCGACCCTGCGTCTTGGAACGCAGATCGGTTGCATAACCGAACATGTTGGAAAGCGGAACGTGTGCAGTCACTTCCTGAACACCGGGAGTGGTTGCTTCCATGGAGATGATCTGTCCGCGGCGGCTGTTGAAGTCACCGATTACGTCACCCATGTAGTCATCGGGAACGATGGTAACAACCTTGGTGATCGGCTCGGTGAGAACGGGATCTGCCTTTCTCATTGCTTCCTTGAACGCCATAGAGCCGGCGATCTTGAATGCCATTTCCGAGGAGTCAACCTCGTGGTAAGAACCGTCGTAGAGCGTAACCTTTACGTCCACAACCGTGTAGCCTGCAACAACACCGCACTGCATTGCGCCCTGGACACCTGCATCAACGGCAGGAATGTATTCCTTCGGGATCGCGCCGCCGGTAACGGCATTGATGAACTCGTAACCCTTGCCGGGCTCGTTGGGCTCAACGGTGATCTTAACGTGACCGTACTGACCGGAACCACCGGACTGCTTCTTGTACTTGCACTCGTGGTCGACCTTCTTGCGGATGGTCTCCTTGTATGCAACCTGAGGCTTACCGATGTTTGCCTCTACCTTGAACTCGCGCAGAAGTCTGTCAACGATGATCTCAAGGTGGAGCTCACCCATACCTGCGATGATGGTCTGGCCGGTCTCCTCGTCGGTGTAGGTACGGAAGGTGGGGTCCTCCTCTGCGAGCTTCGCAAGAGCAAGTCCCATCTTTTCCTGACCTGCACGGGTCTTGGGCTCGATCGCAACGCTGATAACAGGCTCCGGGAACTCCATCGACTCGAGGATGATCGGGTGCTTATCGTCACAGAAGGTGTCACCCGTGGTGGTGTTCTTAATACCGATTGCAGCGGCGATATCACCGGAATAGCAGCAATCAATATCGTGTCTCTCATTGGAGTGCATCTGCAGGATACGGCCGATACGCTCGGTCTTGCCCTTGGTGGAGTTGTAAACCACCGAGCCGGCAGCAACGCTACCCGAGTAAACGCGGAAGTAGCAGAGCTTACCAACGAACGGGTCGGTCATGATCTTGAATGCAAGCGCAGAGAACGGCTCCTCATCCGAAGAGGGTCTCTCCTCCTCCTCGTCGGTCTTGGGATTTACGCCCTTGATCGCGGGAATGTCGATGGGAGCGGGCATGAAGTCGATGATCGCGTCCAGAAGCTTCTGAACACCCTTGTTGCGGTAAGAGGTTCCGCAAACAACGGGAACGATCTCGTTTGCGATGGTTGCTCGGCGAAGTGCAACCTTGAGCTCGTCGATCGAGATCTCCTCGCCCTCGAGATACTTCTCCATCAGATCGTCGTCGGTCGAAGCGATTGCCTCAACCATCTGCTCGCGGTAGGTTTGAGCCTGCTCGAGCATGTCGGCGGGAATTTCCTCCACGCGCATATCCTTACCGAGCTCATCGTAGTAAACGTCTGCCTCCATGGTCATCAGGTCGATGATGCCCTTGAAGGTCATGTCCTTACCGATAGGGAGCTGGATCGGAACTGCGTTTGCGCGCAGTCTCTGGTGGATCATATCAAGTACGTGATAGAAATCGGCACCCGTGATGTCCATCTTGTTGACATAGATCATACGCGGTACCTTATATTTGTCAGCCTGTCTCCAAACGGTTTCAGACTGCGGCTCAACGCCACCCTTTGCGCACATAACGGTAACTGCACCGTCAAGCACACGCAGGGAACGCTCTACCTCAACGGTAAAGTCAACGTGGCCGGGAGTATCAATGATGTTGATACGTCTTCCCTTCCAGAAGCAGGTGGTTGCAGCGGAGGTAATGGTGATACCTCTCTCCTGCTCCTGCGCCATCCAGTCCATGGTTGCACCACCGTCGTGGGTCTCACCAAGCTTGTGCGTTTTACCCGTGTAGAACAGGATACGCTCGGTTGTGGTGGTTTTACCCGCGTCGATATGCGCCATGATACCGATGTTTCTGGTATTTTCAAGTGAATATTCTCTTGCCATAGTTTTGTCTCCTTGATAAACTCAGGCAACAGATCAATATCTGTAGTGAGCAAACGCCTTGTTTGCTTCTGCCATACGATGCGTTTCTTCCTTCTTCTTGAAAGCTCCGCCTGCGCTGTTCTTAGCGTCAACGATCTCGCCTGCAAGTCTCTCAGCCATGGTCTTTTCGCCACGCTTTCTTGCAAACAGGATCAACCAACGCAGACCCAGCGTCTGACGACGCTCTGCTCTAACTTCCATCGGAACCTGGTAGGTGGAACCGCCAACACGGCGAGCCTTAACCTCCAGAACAGGCATGATGTTTTCAAGTGCTTCCTGGAACACTTCAAGTGCGTTCTGTCCCTGCTTCTCCTCTACGAGCTTGAATGCATCGTAAACAATCGTCTGGGCAACGCCCTTCTTGCCGTCATACATCACGTTGTTGATCAACTTGGTTACCAGTTTGGAACCGTACAACGGATCCGGCAATACGTCTCTTTTGGTAATACGACCTCTTCTCGGCACTGTACTTCCCTCCTTCATCAATATTATGAAATCATTGGTACTCAAAAGCATACTTCTGTAAGCGCACGTCGGGTGAACATAAACATTAAATTTACGAAAAACACGTCAGACGGGCTAAAATGCTTTTTAGTTGTGTTCGGGGCTGATCCCCGATTGGCAAAGAGCTTCCTATTGGTTAGGATTACTTCTTCTTTGCTCTCTTTGCGCCGTACTTGGAACGGCTCTGGTTACGGTTTGCAACGCCCTGAGCGTCGAGAGATCCGCGGATGATGTGATAACGCACACCGGGGAGGTCTCTAACACGTCCGCCTCTAATCAAGACAACGGAGTGCTCCTGCAGGTTGTGACCGATACCGGGAATGTAGACGGTTGCCTCAAGTCCGTTGGTCAGTCTCACTCTTGCAATCTTTCTCATTGCCGAGTTCGGCTTCTTCGGGCTGGTGGTGGACACCTTGGTGCAAACGCCACGCTTCTGCGGTGCAGACTGCTGGATCGCGCTGTTCTTCAGAGAGTTGAAGCCCTTCTGCAGAACGGGTGCTTTGGATTTGTAGATCTTTTCGCCGCGTCCCTGTCTGACAAGCTGGTTAAAGGTTGGCATTCCTCAATTTCCTCCTTCTTTCGTAATTTAATGTTTATATACAGACACCCGACCGCATGGGCCGTGTGATTCTGCCATAATTCGTGCAGGCAAGTCCCGTTTGCAATAGGCATAGTTCGGGCTTGTTTGCCAGCAATTACAGTTAATTATAGCATTTCCAATCAATTTTGTCAAGATGCAAGATTCTCACACAAAATTTTCTACCTTTTGCACAAATTAAGACCTTTCAAACCATATTATTTGCCAATTATTTTGAGCAAAATCAGCAAAACAGAGAAAATTCACAGATTTTCGATGTAAAATCGGTGTTTTTGAATTTCGGTATACACCGAGCTTAGTATATCGTAATGCAATTGCGCACGTATATTCGCAAGTCGCAGAACCGCTATATATAAAGGAAGAAAAGCAAAGAGACTGTCCCACGTTTGAGACAGTCTCTTGTTTTTCGCATTTCCAAATTAGAAGGAAGCGTTGGGATCGTACTTGTAGGTGCCCATCAGAATCTTGATGAAGTCGATCAGAGCGAGGATACCGCCGATTCCGCAGAGAAGCGAAAGCACGATCTTGATAACGCCCTTCTTGCTCTCACCCATCATGAAGTTGTGGATGCCGAGACCGCCGAGGAAGAAGCAAACCAAGGCCATGGTCATCTTATCCTTACCGTTCAGATAGTTCGCATCCTCAGCAGCGCCTGCGGGCTTTGCAGCCTTCACAGCAACACCGCAGCTCAAGCAAACGGCCTGATTTTCGTTGAGGGCAGCTCCGCAGTTTGCGCAAAAGCCCTTGCCCTTGCCGGTTTCAACACCGCACTTGAGGCAGATCGCCTGGTTGTCATTCATCTTTTCACCACAGTTTGTACAGTACATAGTAACCTCCGAATGTATGTGATAGATACATACTATCACAAAAAGAATGAATTGTCAATACCAAAATTCGACATTTTGACACATTTATTAAAAAATATTCATAAATATACCCACCCGTTCCGAACGCAAGCTGCATTTGAGCCCCCTCGCATAGCCTTGCGGGGCATGTTTTTTCGGCTCAAGTGCTTACAAATTTGCCGCAAGGCTT
>ERZ780157.2931-NODE-2931-length-15142-cov-7.472659_pt1 | contig 15142 bp, 13 predicted proteins | sample MGYA00511169_ERZ780157 | MGnify/ENA primary metagenome ERZ780157 (study PRJEB29588, sample SAMEA1965149) | human gut metagenome | biome: human gut; feature: human-associated habitat; material: faeces | place: Denmark | collected 2008/2010 ... | reverse complement strand
AGAAATTTTTGACATTAATCGTTATGCGACATTTATGGTACACATTATGAGATTTTTTTATTTTCAGGTTGATCTCTCGGCTTTCTTTTGCGACGATTCTTGAAATGTTCATACATTTCTATTTCTAATAAGGATATATATAAATCTATATCTTTATTAGATAAATAAGAGAAATCCGGTTTGTTATCATCTACAAATATTTGTCGTTTACTCGGATTATCTTCAAGTATGATTTCCCGCATATCACACCTCCGTTGTTTTTTCTAACTTAACGATAATCCTTGTGGCCGCAAAAAAGAAGAACATTATAAAGCAACAAAGGTCGTCTTTGAAACACAAAAATATGTATGATAAAACTGTGACAAAATCGCTACAAATCCGTAATAAACAATGATGAAACATCAATGTGATATGTCTTTTCTTTCTCTTTTTGAGTAGGGTGGGAGTTTATCAGGAAAACTCCTTTCGTCAATGGAAAAAATATTGCATAAGAATGGAAAATAATTACAATCTACGCAATTTTTTTTCTGTTCCTTGACGATGCGTCGCTTTTCTGATTCTTTCGGGGTGTCGAAAGAAAAAGACAACTCGATAAAGGAGTGTTTCAATTATGTCACGTTATCGTTTCAAAAGTGTTTCAAGAGAATTTAGATGCAAATTTGTGCCGACACAAACTCGGTACAAAACGACTCGACAGATGTCCTACATTTTGAGATTTGAACACCCTATACTTGAATCACGAATTGCGAAAAAGGAGGTAATAAGATGAAGCAATGTGTAATTTATGCTCGATACTCGAGCGAACGACAAACTGAACAATCTATCGAAGGTCAACTTCGAGTTTGTTATGAGTTTGCAAAAAACAACGACCTGATTGTAGTGCATGAATATATAGACCGCGCAATGACAGGCACAAACGATTTAAGAAAAGAATTCCAACAAATGCTTTCGGACAGTGAAAAGACAAAAGAATGGGATATTTGCCTTGTATATGCATTAGACCGTTTCGGAAGGAATTCTATTGAACAAGCAATTAACAAATACAGATTGCAAAAGACAGGTAATATGCGAAGAATTGTTTGCACTGTATACGGTACATTGCGTATTTACATTTCCATAGGTAAATACTATTCGCTTTATGACTACGTTGTGCCTATACAAGTATAATCGGAATAAACAATACTAAAAGGAGGTAAAATATGGGACCAAAAACATATGTAATTAGGTACTACGTAAACGAAGCTGCCTATAAAACAGGTTGCGCCGGTTTTGTGGAAAACCTTGTGGGCGATAGAAATTACGTTGTTGCTTGGGCGCAAAATCGTATCAAGAATTCCGTGTTTCAATTTTACGATATTCAAGAAAAGTAAAAATTGAAATCTCAATTCATTTTATTCAAAAGAATTCGACGCGAATTGTCGAGTTCTTTTGTTAATATTCAATTGCTTTTTGTTATTTTTGTATGTCCCTTACACGGTATCGTTGGGTGGTGCTTTAATTGCATCAAATCAACAATACGAGATTTTATATATTCTTTGAATTTATAGGCGTAGTTTTGTTGCAAAAAATTCTCGAAGAAAAAATAATACGAACCCATTATCTGAGTTCGTATTATTGTCATTTGGTGAGCAAAATAATGCATCAATTGATTTAAATTTCTATGCTCTTGATGGCCTAAATATTCAGTGCGAATAGATGCTGAGTGCACCTTTCTAAAAAACTAAACATCTTGATGCGTAGCACGTAATTTGATGCGGCCATTTTCGATAGTTTCTTCGAGTTCCCCGTTTTTCAACATGGCATCAATTGTTGATTTTATAGCCATGTTTTCTATTCTCATTTTTTGCAGTAGTTCGCAAAAATTGTCAAACGCAAAAATTGCGAAACAAAACATAATATAAGATAATTTGATTAATCTTAGGGAAAAGAGGTTGCGCACAAAATATGTGCATAACCAAAATGTATGATATACCGCTCCTATTGTTGTGTATTAGTTCTACTCGCAAAACTTTTGATAGTCAATATTTTTGCGAATAGCAATTTTACAATGAAGTAGGGTATATTGTGAAAGATGTATTTTCAAACGGAATATATGTGCAAGAACTATTAGGTGTATAACGTTTAGCTCATTTAAAAACATATCCCACCCCGAGTTTTCACATTGCCTTTCGGCATGGCGGGTTAGCACCGGCAAAAGCCTTTGTCAACGGCATAAAAATCTTGTTTTGCACTCAAAAATTATCTCAAATCTAATGTACATTTTATATGTTTTTTAGTCGTTTGCCTGTTAGACGAGCCGTAGTCTTTGATACAAGTGCGCACGCGCGTGCGCGAGGCATTTTTTGATGTGCTTTTTACACAACATTTTTATGCTGTCCGTTGACATCGGCATCTTGTGATTTGCAGTGATATGTTTTTGATTTTTCTCGGTGCTGCGCCGTCTTATTGCCGAAAGGCAAATAAACTCGGAGCGTATTGAAAATGAAAAAACATATCAAAAATTATGACGTTTTCAAAGAAACAATCTCTCAAGACAACGTTCTTGCAATGGCAGAACAATTGGCTATGTATGAAACAAGATTCCTTATCGGTTATATGGGAAGCAAAATGCAAAAGATATATGCAGATCTATGCGTTGATATAAAGCGTAAAAACGATATTAACCACACGTTCAGCGACAGTTATGATTTAGTGCAAGAATGTGCTCTGTTCCTTTGTAATCATTATGGAAAGCGATTAAACGACGTTTTGGCATACGATAAAAAAGGCAAGCCAATAACTGTCAAAATTGCGTGCATTAGAGCGATGTCTAAACTTATAACCCGAAAAACAAGCGATTATTACCGCTCAGTGAGCCTTGATGCCTTAACGCCTGTTAGCGAACCGTCTTGCGAGATTGAAGAAGATGTTGTCAAAGACTATACAGTCTATGATTCAATCGTTGACAGCCTCAATCTGACGGACAACATGAGAATTGCGCTCGAGTGTAGGCAAAACGGGTTGAGTTATCCCGAAATTGCCGCCGTACTTGAGAGAGCGCAATCCACCGTGTTTGAATACTTCATCAAAATGCGACAAAGACATGTCACGATTTATGGATAATACGCAAATGCCTAGTTCCATAATTTTTTAGTGAAAAACGCATTAGAATAAAACTTATATTGGTTTAAGTCTAATTTAGTTTTGCAAACAAGGACGGAATATATTGCTCGAAACAAACGCCGTACCAATGCTCAGGCGGTGTTTTTTTTATACATTCGACGGTGAAGTCGGCGGCGATTTGAGCGGAATCGTAGAGCGATTTGCCGTTCATATACGCGCCTGTAAATGCGGATGCGAAAACGTCGCCCGTTCCGTGACAACTTCTTGGTAGTTTTTTATGTTTGTAATATTGCTTGTTGCCGTTTTCAAAGACGACAACGCCCGTTGTGGAATCGTCGTAACCGACGCCGGTCAGGACGATTGTTTTTGCGCCGAGCGCGGCGAGTTCGGACAAAAGCGTATCGATGTATGCCTCGTTATAAACGGATTTGTATTCTTTGCCCGTAAGAAAACACGCTTCGGTTATGTTTGGCAAAATGACGTCGGCTTGCGAGCATAAGTTCTTCATTGCCGATACAAAATCGATATCGAAAGCCGGATACAGTTTGCCGTTGTCCGCCATTGCCGGATCGACGATTACGGGCGCATTGCGTTTAATGCAGGTTTTGATAACGTCTTGCACATACCCGATTTGTTTTGCGCTTGCCAAATAGCCCGTATATATGCCGTCAAAAAGTATTTGCTCTTTCTGCCAATGCTTGCGTATCGGAGGTATGTCTTCTGTCAAATCACGGCAGGTATAACCCGAAAATCCGCAAGTGTGCGTTGAAAGTATCGCCGCAGGAAGGATTGCCGTTTCGATTCCGCAAGCGGAAATTATCGGAAGAGCAACGGTCAGAGAACATTGCCCGACGCAAGATATGTCTTGAATTGTCAAAATTCGTTTTGTTTGCATAATTCACCAAAATAACGTTTATTTTGTTCTTTATATCGAACAAATATAATATCGTTTACGCCAATCGGATTGTCAAATCAAAAGTCATTGTTTTTTTGCGACTTTACAAACATTTTACACTCGCTTTACCGAAAATGGACTGCAATGCGATTTCAAAAAAGATATACTTTGCTCGCAAACTTAAAAAAAGGAGCAATTTATGAAAAAATCAATCTTCATCACAATAGCAATCGCACTCGTTCTGGTCACTGCGGTATCGCTCGTTGCGTGCAACGCAGGTTTTAACCCGGACAAAGCCATAACCGTTATTGCAAGAGAGCAAAGTAGCGGCACCAGAGAAGCATTTGACAAAGTGGTCACGGACGGCACGCATTATCTCAACGAAAAAGACGAAAACGGCAAAACAGTGTATCGCACGACAGCAAAAGCAAACGTGCAAAGCAAAACCGGCACAGTGCTGTCGGCAGTGCAATCGGACAAGCAATCAATCGGTTATATTTCACTCGGTTCGGTCAACGATTCCGTTAAGGTCGTCAAGGTTGCGGGCGTTGCGCCAAGCAAACAAACCGTACTTGACGGAACATACAAAATTCAACGTCCGTTCGTGTTTATGACAAACAGCAAAACCGAACTTTCCGCAAGAGTCGCCGACTTTATGAAATATGTCAAGAGCGACGCCCTTGAAGCCATTTGCGACAGCGAAGACGTGGGAACAATCTTCCTTTCTGACGGTGCAAAGAGAGCAAATGAAGGCAAGGACGCAATCGAAGTCGGAACTTATGAAAAACAATCCGCCCTTCCTGACGGTGACAAAATCGTCGTGCGCGGCTCGACGTCTATGGAAAAACTTATCAATGCGGCGGCAAAGGCGTATGCGAGTCTTTACGGCGAAAACGCAAGCGATGTGTTCGATATCCAGCTCGAAGGCTCATCGGTAGGACGCAAAGCGGTTGAGAGCGACAACACCGGCAACGTAATCGGACTTTCGTCTGCTGCTGTTGACAAAGACGGCATCGACAGCTTCAATATCTGCCTCGACGCAGTTGCGGTCATCGTCAACAAGGACAACACGAGCGTCGAAGATCTGACTCTCGCCGAACTCTACAAAATCTATACGGGTGAAATCACCAAATTCAGTCAACTCGGCTAATTATGACTGCAAACAAACTTAAAGACAAAATAGGAAAAGGCGTATTCGCATCGGCGGCGGTTGTCTGCACAATCTCCGTCGTTGCGATTTTCGCGTTTCTGATTGCAAAAAGCGTTCCCGCGCTCAAAGAGATAGGCTTTTTCGACTTCCTTTTCGGCGACAAGTGGATGCCCGACAAAGACGACGTATACGGCAGCGCGGCGGCGGGAAGTTACGGCATATTTACGATGATTGTCGGCACGCTTTCGGCAACGGTCGGCGCACTTTTAATCGGCGGAACGCTCGGATATTTCACGGCGATTTTCCTTGCGTTCTACTGTCCGAAATTTCTCAAAAAATCGCTTTCGTCGGTTATCAATCTTTTGGCGGGCATACCGTCCGTCGTATACGGATTTTTCGGAATCGTATTCTTGCTTCCGATTCTTTCAAACGTTGCGCCCAACAACGGCAGCGGACTTCTGGCAACGTCGCTTATACTCGGCATAATGATTCTTCCGACCGTCGTATCTTTGTCGCGTACGAGCCTCGAAGCCGTGCCGAAAAGTTATTACGAAGGCTCGCTTGCAATGGGTGCGACGCACAGCGAAACGGTGTTTCACATTATGTCGCCTGCGGCTCGTTCGGGCATAACCGCTTCTTTGGTTTTGGGTATCGGACGTGCGCTTGGCGAAACTATGGCTGTCGTAATGGTTGCGGGAAACTCGGTGACTTATCCCGACGGATTGTTCTCGTCTTTCCGCGTGCTTACGGCAAACATTGTTCTCGAAATGGGATACGCGGGTGAATTGCAAGAAGGCGCGTTGATTGCAACCGGCGCGGTGCTTTTGGTGTTTATTCTCATTGTAAACGTCGTGTTCAATCTCGTGTCCAAACGCGTTGTAAAAAGCGTTACTTCAAAAAAGATTAAACAGTGTGAAAACCGCAAAAACAATCGTTTAACCGCATTTTTCAAACAGATAAAGTATGGATACAGCGCATTTATGCACAAAATTCATTCTGCCGACATCGCAAAGGTTTTTGCAATAGGAGCCGGCGTCATCGCAACTGCGGTGCTTGTTCTCGTTATCGGATTTATCTTTGTCAAGGGCTTCCCCGAACTTGTCAAAAATCCCGAACTCATCTACGGCAAGTACGAATTCGGCGGCAAAGTTACCATACTTCCCGCAATCGTCACTACGCTTTATACGGTGGTTTTGAGTCTTTTGATTTCCGTCCCCATAGGCATAATGACGGCGATTTTTCTCAACGAGTACACCAAAAAGCGCAACTTCTTCATCAAGACAATTCGCACTGCAATAAATGTGCTTTCGGGCGTTCCGTCCATTGTTTACGGTCTTTTCGGTATGATAACGTTCAAGCAATGGTTCACGGGGACAAGCAGCATCATCGCAGGCGTATGTACGGTGAGCATAATGCTTTTGCCAACGATCGTAAGTTCGACGGAAGAGAGTTTGAAGTCGGTGCCCGATATGCTTCGAGAGGGAAGTTTTGCGATGGGCGCAGGCAAACTGCGCACGATATTCAAAGTGGTGCTTCCGTCGGCAATGCCGGGTATAATTTCGGCGGTCATTCTGACGATGGGCAGAGTGATAAGCGAGTCCGCACCGTTCCTTTATACGATGGGGTCGGTAATAGGCGGAATCCCCAAAGGCGTGACGGACAGCGGCGCAACGCTTGCGGTCGCGCTCTATCAACTCTCGGGCGAAGGATGGTATATGAACGAGGCGTACGCAACGGCGGTAGTGCTTATCGTCATAGTGCTTGCGCTTAACTTGCTTGCCGAACTTATAGGCGGCAAACTGTCGAGAAAACTCGGCGGTACGACGAATACAAATCAGGGCTTATTCTCAAAAATAAGAGGTAAAATAAATGGCAAAAAAACAGCAAAAAACGCTTGAATTCAGACAGAATATTTCCGTCGAAAACGCAAACTTATGGTACGGCAATTTTCAAGCGCTCAAAAACGTCAATATAGAAATCCCCCAAAGGAAAGTCACGGCGTTTATAGGCCCGTCGGGGTGCGGAAAATCCACTTTTCTAAAATGCTTCAATCGCATGAACGACCTTGTGGACGGATGCAAAATCGAGGGTAAATTCCTCGTAGGCGACGTGGATATTTACGGAAAAATCGACGTCAACGAACTGCGGCGCAACGTGGGTATGGTGTTTCAAAAACCAAATCCGTTTCCGATGAGCGTGTACGACAACGTGGCGTACGGACCGAGAACGATAGGCGTTCACAAAAAGGCACAACTCGACGAGATTGTGGAACAATCCCTTAAAGACGCGTCTATGTGGGACGAGTTAAAAGACCGACTCGACAAATCCGCGCTCGGACTTTCGGGCGGACAACAGCAACGCCTTTGCATCGCCCGCGCTCTTGCGGTCAAGCCGAAAATTTTGCTTATGGACGAACCCACAAGCGCGCTCGACCCAATATCGACGGGCAAAATCGAGGAACTTTGCGACGAACTTGCAAAATCCACGACAATCGTTATTGTCACCCACAATATGCAACAAGCAACCAGAATCGCCGATAAAACCGCATTCTTTCTGCTCGGCGAACTGGTGGAATACGGAGATACCGAACAAATCTTTTCCTCGCCTTGCGATAAGCGCACCGAAAACTATATTACGGGCAGATTCGGTTAATACAAAATCAAACGTAATCGTTTGATAGAGGAAAACATAATGGCGATTGCGCCGAAATATATTTGACAAATCGCTTGATATAAGGAGGAATTGAAGATAAACTATGAGTATAAGAAACAAGTATGAACAAGAACTCAATCTTGTGTTCAACAAACTCGTCACAATGTGCCACGACACTCAAATCGCAATCGAAAAGTCGATAAAAGCACTCAAACATCTTGACAAAGACCTTGCAAGAGAAGTCATCGACGAAGACAAAAACATCGACGACGAGCAAAGAGAAATAGAACAGGACTGCCTCAAAATTTTGCTTATGGAACACCCCGTGGCAAGCGACTTCCGAGACGTTTCGGCGGCTTTGAAAATGATAACCGACCTCGAACGCATTGCCGACCAAGCAGCCGATATATCTGAGATAAGTTTGCAATTCAAGGACGACAAATTTATCAAAGAACCCGAGCATATCGAACTTATGTCCAAACTCGCAATCGGTATGGTCAAGGACGGCGTGTCGAGTTACATCAACAGGGATTTGGACACGGCAAGAGGACTCGACAAGCGCGACGATCGGGTTGACGAGTTGTTTGAAATCGTCAAATCCGACCTTGTAACGCTCATCAAAAAAGATCCCGAAAACGCCGAACAGGCAATCCTTTTTATGATGATAGCCAAGTATCTCGAACGCATAGGCGACCATGCCGTAAACATAGGCGAGTGGGCGGAATATGCTGTGACCGGATACCACAGTCAAAGTTGAAATTTGAACACAACAATCACTTTATGGAGTGAAAAATGGACAATAAACGCCTTATTTATGCGGTTGACGACGAACAATCTATTCGCGAAGTTTACTCTTACGCTCTGAAAAACGCAGGTTTCGATATAGAGTGTTTTCAAAACGGCGAGGACTTTTTGAGCGCGCTGTCGGCAAGGAAATGCGACCTTGCGATTTTGGATATAATGCTCGACGGCCTTGACGGATACGAGATTCTCAAAGCGATGAAAAACAACTTGCAAACGAGCGATATTCCCGTAATTATGGTTTCGGCAAAATCCGACGAAATCGACAAGGTGCGCGGACTCGATTTGGGTGCGGACGACTATCTCGCAAAGCCTTTCGGCGTTCTGGAACTGGTTGCGAGAATCAACGCAAAACTTCGCAAGTCGCAAAAAAGCGCGATTGTGTATAAGGATATTTTTATTGACGATTCCACTCACTCCGTAACTGTTGCGGGCAAAGAAAAGAAAACCACTTTGAAGCAATACGAACTTCTGAAACTGCTTGTTCAAAACTCGCAAACCGTGCTTTCACGCAACACCCTGCTCGACAGCGTATGGGGCGACAACTACGGCGAAACAAGGACTTTGGACATTCACATTGCGGATTTGAGAAAATTGCTTGCCGAATCGGAGGCAAAAATCGAAACCGTACGCGGCGTGGGGTATGTACTGAAATGAAAAACAAACTTGTTTTATTCAATGTTATAATTTTGACAGTTGCCATTTTGGCAATATTTTTTTCGGGGTTGTCGGTTGCGCGTGACGAACGCATTGACGAAGCGAAAAAAGAAATCGTCGACGTCGCAAATATTTATGCGGCAAACTACAACGAAAATATAGCCGAAAACGTGCCTTCGCATATTCGTTTGACAATAGTTGACGCAACCGGCGTTGCGATAAAGGACAGCCAAAGCGCGGACGCAATCGGCGTTCAGCATCTCGACAGAGAGGAAATTCAAAACGCGCTCAAAGGTACGCCTGCGGTCGTCACGAGATACAGCGATACTCTCAAAAAAGATATGGCGTATTACGCCGTAAAAGTGAACGTCGGCGACAACTACGTTTTCGTGCGAGCGGCAATCGCCGTCGAGAGCGTGCAAGGCTACGTCCAAAAGAGCATAGTAGTTATGGTGTGCGTGCTTATAGGAGTGCTTTTATTGTCGTATTTTGCAAGCGTTGCAGTGTCGATGAGTATACTCAAACCGCTCAAAGACGTAAAAACCAATCTCGAAGCGGTCAAAAACGGCTCATATGTCCCCTCTATTCCATCGTCGAGCGACAAGGAAATCAACGCGATTCTCGTCGAGATAAACGACATAAGCGAAAAACTGCGCGATTCCATGCTCAGAGAGTCCGATGACAAGCAAAAACTCGACTATATTCTCGACAACATATCCGACGGAATCGTCGTGTTGAATAAAGACGGAGATATCCTTTCCATAAACAAGAATGCCTGCGCGGTGTTCGACCTTAAAGACGTCGTCGGCAAAAATCACACCGTACTCACCGCAGACAAAGGATTTTCCGCACACGTTTCGGATTGTCTCGAAAACGGTACGAGTTGCGATTTCGAGTACGCAAGCGACGGCAAAGTCTATATGGTTTCAGCACGCGCGCTCGAAAACGAGATGGAAGTTTTGGTTTTGAGCGATATAACCGCAATCAAGACGAGCGAAAAGACGAGAAGCGAGTTTTTCGCCAACGCTTCGCACGAACTCAAAACGCCGCTCACCGCAATCAAGGGATTTAACGACATAATCGGCTTACAAACGAACGAGCAAGAGACTAAGGCACTTTCCGAAAAAATCGACACAGAAGTGTCGAGAATAATCGCGTTGCTCAAAGATATGCTCGATTTGAGCGAACTCGAATCGCAAAAAGACGTCAATCCCGAAGACGTGAGCCTTGCTCGAATCGCCGAAAGCGTGAAAGAAAGCCTTGCCCCTATTGCAAAAGAAAAGAACGTGCAAATATCCATCGACGGCGATGCGATCGTCAGAATGGAAAGGGAACACGCAATAGAACTCGTCAAGAATCTCGTCGAAAACGGCGTGAAGTACAACCGTAGCGGCGGATACGTGAAAGTGACGATTTCGTCCGACGCATCGCATACCACGCTCAAAGTCGCCGACGACGGTATAGGCATTGAAGAAAAGCATCAACAGCGCATATTCGAGAGATTCTACCGCGTCAACAAATCCCGTTCTCGCGAAACGGGAGGCACGGGACTTGGTCTTGCGATAGTGAAGCACATCTGCACACTTTATAACGCCGATTTGTCGCTCACCTCGAAACTCGGAGTGGGTACGACGGTTACGGTCGCAATCCGACATAATTTATAGACTCTTGCTTCTTTAAAATTTATAATTTATATAGTTGTACAATGCAAATATTGACACACACTTCATAAATTGATTTTTGCAAAACGCCAACTACTTCCAGTATCAAATTTCACAATTTGGCGATTAGACGTGCCGTAGTCTTTGATACAAGTGCGCACGCGTACGCGCGCGCAAGACTACGGCACGTCTTTGCATAAAAACAAACCCAATTCCGCAAAAGGCGGCACGGAGCGGAGCGAGGTTTCGCGCTAACCCGCTTGGCGAAATCCTCGCTTATCCGCCATGCCGTTGCCGTCGCTTTTTCTTGCTGTTTCCTTGGGTGTTTTGTATATTGCAAAATCTCGTTTGCCGTTTCGTTCTTTTGTGTTGCGTAGGCGTTGCGCCATTGTTCCGCAGTCATATTTTCATTATCAAAATTGTGTTCAAATCTCGTTCCGTTAATGTTTCAAAAATGTCCATACTGCGCACAACGATGTTCTTGTTTGTCCATTCGTCTATGTTTACGATGTGTATTGTTCACAACACGTAAAAGTGTAGCGAGTAAGGATAAGTCTAGACTGAGTACTGGCAAGTCTTGGTAAAGTACGGCTGAGTATTGAAACTGTCCTACACATATCCAAAAGTGTCCGGATGAAGTCTGTGTACAACACCAGCTCAGCTGTGTTATGAATAAAACCGCAAGACCGAGAAAAAGAGGTAAAGCCTATGTAGCAAACAAGTCCGTGAAAGCCAAATCTTCGTCTTTACTTCCTTTTCCCGTCCTTGCAAAAAAATACTAAAAAGGAGGTAATGCCATTGAAGAGAAAACAAGTTCAACTCAAAGTAACAACCGTCGGCGAGCCAGACATCTGCAAGCTAAGCGAGAGCGAGCAAAAGTCGTTTTACGTTTCAATGCTCATGCGGATTTTGGATAAATGCCGTCAGCAACTGGAAGAACAATCCGCAAATGAACATAATTGCAAAACAGCAAGTTGATATATGCAAAACAGCCATATTAACTTTGCATTGTGCAAAATTGTGTTCAAATTAAACTGCGTCATCAATCGGCGCAACATCAATAAGAATACTATGAAAACAAAAATCATTTATCATCTTTCGCATCGGGAGCGTAAACGAAAACTGCGGTTTGTCAAGGGTAAAATGTATGCTTGAAGCACCCTTGACAAACCTATAAAACCACTATGATATAGACACTATCGTTTCCGTTTTTCTCTCTCTTGTCGAAAGACGAAATAACCAAAAAAAGGAGAAAGAAAAACAATATGAAAACAGCAGCAATATATGCAAGATACTCTTGCGAGAACCAAACGGAGCAGTCCATCGAAGGACAGTTGAGAGTGTGTCAGGAATACGCCGCAAGCCTTGGTATTCTCATAGTGGAAACTTACATAGACAGAGCGATGTCGGGCACAAACGACAATCGTGCGGCATTTCAGCAGATGCTCAAAGATAGCAGTAAAAAGCAATTTCAGTTTGTAATCGTTTACAAATTAGACCGATTCGCACGCAACAAAGTCGAATCCGTTATCAATAAAAAGACCTTGCAAGACAACGGAGTTGCGCTTTTGTCGGCAATGGAGCGCATTACGGATACGCCCGAAGGACACATGATGGAAACCATACTCGAAGGCTTCAACCAATACTTCTCGGAAGAGTTGGCTCAGAAAGTAAAGCGTGGCATGCGAGAAACCAGATTAAAAGGCTTGTATCAAGGCGGTGGCGTGCCGTACGGATATAAAGTCGTAGGTCGCAAAGTCGTTATAGATGAAAGTGCAGCCGAGATTGTGAGATATGCTTTTCAGGAATACTCAAAAGGCGCATTCGTATTGGAAATTATAGATACGTTGCACAAGAAAGGATTGTTGTACAAGGGCAAGCCTTTCCCGAGAAATCTTTTATACCATGTGCTGCGCAATGAAAAATACACAGGCTCATATAAATGCAGAGATGAAGTCGTGGACAATATATATCCGCAAATCATACCCGTCGAGTTATTCCAAAAGGTCGGAGCAAGGCTTGAAAAGAACAGATACGGCAAACGAAGTTTCGAGGCGACGTATTTGCTGAAATTCAAAGCAAAATGCGGGTACTGCGGAATGCCGATGTATTCGGAAACGGGAACGGCATCGAACGGCGAAACAAACAGATACTATAAATGCGCCGGCAAAAAGAAATATCACAACGGTTGCACGAAAAGTCAAGTGCGCAAAGAGTATCTAGAAGATATTGTCGTCAACGCAATCATAGATGAGTTGAATCGCCCGGGCGCAATAGAGTATATAACAAAGAAACTTCTCGAAGCGCAGGAAGAAAGCATAAAGAATAATTCAACCGTGAACGCACTTTTGAAAGAGAAAACGAAGATAGACAAACAACTCGAAAACATCGCAAACGCCATACAAAACGGAATTGTGTCGAAAACAACCGCAAAACGATTGCAAGACCTTGAAGAACAACAAGAGAAACTTGAGCGAGAAATACTGATAGAACAGAGTAAACAGGCAACGCCGCTGACAAGAGCGCAAATAAAAGAATTTTATTCGGATGCGCTCGAAATGGAACCGCGAATGCTCATTGAGTATCTTGTCAAAGAAGTGATAATGTACGATGATAAAATACAAATAATATTCAAATCCCCGATAAACACCGTCCCCGACGAAGATCGGGGATTTTTAATTTATAAGGGAATAAAACAACCAAAAACAATAATTTCAAGACGCTGGTCCACAAAACGCAAAATATTGGTTGAGATAAGGGTGGAATAGCGCAAAATACCTCGAAAAAGACAAAAAAATAATAACCTAACTTGGAAATTCAAGTTAGGTTATTCGTGGTGACCCACCGGAGATTCGAACTCCGGACCATCGCATTAAAAGTGCGGTGCTCTACCGGCTGAGCTAGTGAGTCATTGGCAGGGGTAGCTGGATTTGAACCAACGAATGCCAGAATCAAAATCTGGTGCCTTACCGCTTGGCGATACCCCTACAACGCAGTCTATATTATCACCAAAACAAAGTTTTTGCAACAAATATACTGCACTTTTTCGGCAAATGTAAAACTTTTTTACATTTGCTCGTTCGAATCCGATGAAGTAATCTTCGGAATCAAACTATATCGACTCTTTTCAGAGTGACGTAACAAAAGTGGGGTGAATAGTGGGATTCGCGCCGTTTGACCTGTGCCGAGCGACTCGCGCTACACAGGCGCACATTTTTATGCGATTCCGTACGACTTTGCGAAGGTCTGCACTATCACGCCGGGGCAGCCAAACAATTCACCGGATTGTTTGATTTTCTGCCCGTTCGAATCCATACGATTTTTTGATGAATTCGAACTCATACAACTCCGTTCGGAGCTTTGTATCAAAGTGGGGTGAATAGTGGGATTCGAACCCACGACCTCCAGGGCCACAACCTGGCACTCTAACCAACTGAGCTATACCCACCACGATGGCGCGCCTGGAGGGATTCGAACCCCCGGCCCACGGCTTAGAAGGCCGTTGCTCTATCCGACTGAGCTACAGGCGCAGACTTCGCTGTCCTCTGATGACGCTGCGGCGTTCCCGCTGACGAGAACTAATTATACAGACTCAGCATGCTTTTGTCAATAGGTTTTTTGACATTTTTTTGAATTTTTCTGAAAAATTCAGCGATCTTTAAAAAAGCAAGCCATTTCGTTATTTTTATCTGTATTCTTTAGAGAATATCTTCGATGCGCACTTTTTCCCCATCAAGAATCATCAGGCTGGCACGTGCAGCGCCTCCCCTGCATTGATTGCCAGCAGAACCTGGATTGAGCAGGAGTACGCCATAGGCATATTCACAATGAGGTTCATGTGTGTGACCGAACAGTGCGATATCTGCGCCGTTATCCTTAGCCCGGTAAGCAAGCGTCATCAGACTCGGAAATAGATGGCCATGCTCCATCCAGATCTTGTGCTTGTCAAGTTCAATGAGCAGCTGATCCGGAAGCATGGATGCCAGATCATTATTCCCGCGAACTGCGTAGAGAACGGGTTGATGCGGCATCTTCTCTAACTGATCACGCAGAAACATCGCGTCCGATGAGATGTCGCCTAGAAAACAGGCGGCATCAATGTGCCCCATCTTGTCAAGCAGCTTTTCCAGCGCGTCTCGATCCCCGTGGCTGTCGGAGAACACGCCGACACGGATCATTGCTGCTCCTCCAACGCGCGGAGAACAGCTTCAATACCACGCTTTC
>ERZ780157.2925-NODE-2925-length-15178-cov-13.706672_pt1 | contig 15178 bp, 10 predicted proteins | sample MGYA00511169_ERZ780157 | MGnify/ENA primary metagenome ERZ780157 (study PRJEB29588, sample SAMEA1965149) | human gut metagenome | biome: human gut; feature: human-associated habitat; material: faeces | place: Denmark | collected 2008/2010 ... | reverse complement strand
GTATGGAGCAGCGGCTGGATAAGCTGACCAGCTGCCTGAACGAACTGAGCCGGGCACTGCTGCAAAAAAACAAGGAGGTCTAATATCAATAATAATTACACAAAATTACTCACATGGTTGCGCCTGCTGACATCCATCTTAGCAGGCAAATAGCAAACATTAACGCCGCAATATGCACTTTGATACATATGGCGGCGTTTTTACTTGTTTAAAAACTAAATCTCACGCCGGCATTGATCTGCCACTGTTTTTGAAAAGCACCGCCGAAAGAACGCGCCACATCAAAATAAAGGTCATTATTTCTGCCCAACTCCAGCTCGCCGCCTAAATTCAGTTCCCACCAACTGCCGCTGTAATCTCTACAGTCGCACAAGGTTTCGTCCCCCAACGTCAGCACTGTGTCTGCTCTGCCGCCAAATTCATGCAGCAGGGAAGCCTTAATATAAGCACTGCTGCGCTGATACTTTTGGCCCACTTCCAGGCCTATACGACCTACGGCGCTGTTAATGCCTTCTGACTCAACTCTGATTCCATAATCAGTAACAGCGGCCTCTCCATTGATATGACTGACCAGCAGCTGTGCCTGTGGTTCTAAATACACGCCCTGCTCACGCTGAAATCGTTTACCATATTCCAAGCTCAAAGCCGTGGCCCTGGACTTATAATCGCGTCTGTCAGCGGCGATACCAAAGGTATCGATATCGCCTTTCATCTGACCGTGCTTGAGCACGATATCTACTCTGTCGCCCAACTGGCTGTATTTACTGCCATACAGCATTACAGCAGCTGTCTGCTGTTCGCCGCTGCCGTTGCCATAGCTCATATTTCCTTTGGCATATTCAAACGCAGCACCACCGAGCCACTCATTCATACTGCCGCCATCTCTGTCTTTAAATGCAGTGTCATAACCGATCTGATAAGTCTGATAATTATTTTTGAAGGCTTCGCCGCGCAGTTTGCCGTTGTTGATACGAGCCCATAAGCCATGTTCTGCCCGTGTTTCCTTCAGCTCGGCCAGCCGGCCATGCAGCATATCACTGCTCAACACCCAGCTGGAATACATGCTGTCTGCCGTTTGCAGGATGCTACGGGCATCTTCTGTCGTTTCATTATGCAGACTCTCAAGATACCACTTGATACCGCCATCATTTTCATTGGAGATCTCTGTTTTATAAACATAGATCCCTCCTCTATAAATATCACTCGCTATAAAAGTATGCTCACCACTGGCATCATTTACCAGCAGCAAATGCAAGTCGTCACCCTGCCTTCTGCCGACTTCGCTGACCAGTATATTATACGTGCCTTTTGCATCACTGCTGCCGATAGACACGGTATCGCTTTGCCCCGTGCTAATATCGGCTCCCAGCACAAAAGTACCTCTGTCACCATTCAGCGTCCCGGTTTGTAATTTTTGGTAACCCGCTACCTGCTCCATATCAATAACAGCATTATCACCGAAGTCGAGCCTGGTCAGATCACTATTGCCTGTCACTTTCCAAAAAGCACCGTTACGCAGCTTCATATTGATTTGTCCGTTACTTACAATGGCCGCCGCTCCTTCGTAATAAGAGTCGTCAGTCAGCAGATTTAGATCCAGCAGCCCACTGGTATGAGCTTGGATGTTGCCGGTCAGATAAACACTGCCGCTGCCTTCGCTGTTGACGGCAATACTGGCGCCGCTCTTATATGCTCTCAAAGCATAGCTTTGCCCCTTATTATCCAAAATAAGTCCTTTTTGAAAGTCAACTTTGCCGCCAGCAGTATAAACACCTACGCCTTGACCGACAGCATAAGTTTCTTTGGCATTACTTACACCAGTCTCGGCAACGATCTGCGCTGTTTCTTTAAAAACGATTTCCGCACTACCTGCACTATAGACCCCATACGCCGACCCGCTGCCGCTTTGCGCATGTACGGTAACAGCTTTATCTACTGTAACCTTACCGCCGGTATTAGCACTGATACCCATAGACGTACCTTTAGTACTGGTCGCTTTTATAGCCGCTGCTCCCTTAAGCTCAACATCGCCGTTACTGAAGCAGCTGATACCTGCAGCGCTGCCAGCACCGGCAACTTCTATAACGGTATTACCGCCGATCTGCGTCAAAGCACGATCAGACGATATCCCGCCATTATTATTGCTGTTGATACCTATAACGTTCCCGGTATCAGAAACGGCTTTGATCTGCGCATCTTCCACAACCTCAACCTTACCGCCGTTCCAGCTCCAAAGTCCTGTCACTGCACCGCCATCACTTTTACCAGCAACCTTTACAGCTCCGTTCATCTTTACTTCAGCGCCGCTAAAGCCCTGCACGCCTCTGATTTCTCCGCTACCGCTGACTACATCAACAGCCGTCAGACCAGTTACATCAATCAGACTGCCGCTGCCGGAAGCAAAAAGTCCATACCCATAGTCACCTGCGGTTTTGACGTTGACCTGCAACCCCTGCTCCGCCGTCAAAGATGAACCGCTTTGAATACATGCTCCGGCCCCCACATTTTTAGTGTTATTATTAGTCTCCGCCGTTAAAACTGCCTGCTTGGCAAAATTTATTTTGGCATCAGGAAAATATGCACATACAGCAACACAACCAACATAATCATCTAAACCATCATTATTATAGGCTGTGATCTGGGTCTCACCGCTGAAATTGATATTCGTCTTAATGGTGTCCGCTGGATTTACAAGACTGCCATCAACATAAATGCCAAAAGCACCGCCTGTTAAAATAGTCTTATCCGCCTCAAAATTCAATATATTATCTTTATCACGCTCTGTCACCGAAACAGCAGCGCCGCCAACAGTGCCATCAGCATCTGTAGTTTTGATGACGGTTTCCCTGCCTTTCAGCGTCAGACTGCCGCCAGCTACCTCGATTCCCGGACCACCTGTATCCCGCTTTCTATCCTCGGGATTATTTTCGATCAGTACACTGCCCTCAGTATTATCAAAACTGAAACTGCCGCCATTGACATAGATCCCCGTAGCCGAATTGATCTTCAAACTGTCGGCATTTTCAGTAAAAATAACTTTACTTGCCGCACCAGTAACCATTATACCCATGCTTGACTGTGTAAGATTACCTTCGCCGATATTAGTCACTGCATTGTCAAACACGATACTGGCGCCGCTATTAGCATGAATTGTATAGTTACTTTTTGGATATTCTGTCAGATCTGTCACATCCAGCGTCCCGCCGGTAAAAGTCAGGCTGCCGGTCGAACCAGTCGCCAAAATATTACCGGTATTTAAAGGGCTCACGCCAGTACCCTTGCCTGTCAGCGTCAGCTTGTCACCAACAGCTACCGTCACGGTCTTGCCGCTCACTTTGATTGGTTGAAAAGAGTTGCTCCCTTTATTCTCAACTGTGTTCTCCCCTGTAAAGGTATACTTCACTTCGCCGCTGACAATATCGACCTCTTTAATACTGTCATAATCTGTTTCATTGCCTGTAATTGCAGCATTATACTCTGTAGCACCGCCCTCTTTACAGACATTCATCAGCAATAAACTCAAAAGCACCGCTTTCCCTAACCTTTTTCTTGTCACTGTTTCCATCCCTTTCCCTTGTTGCCAGTCAATTTTTACTTAAACAGTTATCTGTAAGAGCAAATATTTCGCTGTATCTGCAGCAGCTTCAGCAGCAGGCGCACTTCCTCCAGCGAGTACTGCTCCTGTTCGTCAGTTTCTGCGGCTGCAGTTTCAGGCACACGCTCACTTTTTGCACCCGACGCCTGTTCGTCAGCCTCGGCATCATGTGCCTGTGCCCATCCAGCCGCCGCTTTTCTGTCCAGCAGTGTTTCCAGCGTGCAGCCCAAAACATTGGCGCTGCGCACCAGCAGCTTTAAGCTGACCTGCACATTGTTATGCTCGATATTACTCAGATGGGTCTGACTGATGCCGATACGTTCGGCAAACTGCTGCTGGTTGAACTGACAGGCACCGCGCAGCAGGCGGATATTACTGCCGATACGCGGCAGCCAGCTTTCATCGTACATACTTCACCTCAGTTTTCGAGAATATTAGTATTTTAGTTTAAAATATCGAAACTAAAGCATCGCTTTTTTGTTTTATATCAAAAACATTTGTTATAGTAATAATCGTAATCATTATACCACGTTTGTACCCCCCCGCAAGACACTTGCTTTGAACCTGTGTAAAACGTCTGCGAGTCTTGCCAGGCGCATTACGCCAGCGGCTTTAAAACTGTCGGCATCTGCGCGTTTTTTATGATTCTGTTACTTTTGCGTTTCGCCTAACCGCCAAAATCAGTACTGGCAGGCAGTTTAGTTCCGTACCAAAGGAAATAAAAAAAGACCCTGTAAAGGGTCTCTTAGGATAGCCGTCAAAAAAGTTTTTATTGCCGCTAGCTCTGCATCTACTTTAGCGCAAAGACCAGGTTGTTATTTTCACCTCCATCGTGTGTATACTATTAAACTATTAACGGTATTACTTTGCTTATTATGCATCTTAACATCCGCCTAATATGTATTTACTTTGACTGACAGAGCATTAGCATAATATCTTTTATGTACTCCCTGCTAGACCTTCTATAGACCATGCAACTATGCGTGGTCTTATTTAAACAATAAAAACCGCCTACCAAAGCAGACGGTTAGAACAATTATTTTCCTTGTAATTACAATTACAAACCCTTATTTATATTTGTCAAGTAACCTCTTTATTTCTTCCAAAATTTCAAGATCAACAGAATTTACTTTTATAAAAGCATCTAAATGTTGTCGTTTGGAGATATCTGAAAGATTATTATAACCGTCTGAATGTATACCCTTATTGTATTTTTGAAGTACTATTTTAATAATAAATAGCCAGTTTAATATACTATCTACTTCATTTTTGCTGAATCCTGCTTGTGGTAATATTCTCCACATATCTTCCTTCGAATTTATAGCCTCCAAACACTCCGGAGCAACGTTGTCATAGTAATAACAGCTAAAAGTATCCGTTGTCCGCTTCAGATAATCTAATATTATTGCTCTATTGATGCGGCGTTCTTTTTTATTTTGATACCAATGACCAAGCAGAGTTGCAAAAATACTACATCCACCACCAACTAAAGCGCCTAACAAAGTATTTGTATCCATCCGATAGCAGTCTCCCTTTATCGCCTATAAGGCTTTGATAAATTTCTGAAAATGTGTATCTTCAATCGGAAGCTTTTAAATTTATTATCATTCTTCAGTGTTACAAAATCCACCTCTGTGTAAGTAGCATATTAGTTAAAAGATATATAACGCTTTTAAATCTTTACTCAGTAAATCTAAATCCATTTTTACCTTATATAATCTACTATAAGTTTCATCACTTATCTTTCCCAATTTTTCCTCAAACATACAATAACAATATATAATAATTAAAAATTTCATTTCCTCAATTAAGCTTAATTGCCATAAACCATTTTGTAAACAATCATAATTTCTAAACTTTTGTACTCCACCAATCACTTTCAAGGAATCCCTTGCATTCACTCCATGAGCTTGTCGCGACAATTCGTTATAAACAATAGTATTAACTAAAATTTTTTCTCCTTTTTCCTCACTATAAAAGCCTACTTTCTCACATAATATACTAGTAGAAATATTTTTTATCTTTTTATCTTTTATTCCATTAGATTTGTCTTGACAATATTGTTCATATACTGAATACCAACTATCATTCTTCAAATCTTTATCTACTAAACCTTTATCTAAGAAATATTTATATAAAAACCTTAACTCTTCATTTTTAGATGATCCTAAACTTTCTAAAATTTTCTTGTTTTCTATTTCACCTTTTGAAGTGTCAACCCCAATTTTATTCTTATTTTTAATCATATTATTATTAGTAGAATATTTCTTCAGTTCAGAAAATGCAACATAACAGATTGCTTTTTTATTCATAGTTTCTTTATCTTTTATTAAATATAACAACTGCAATGTTATTTCGTACAAAGATCTTGTCAAAACTTGTGCAACATCAACTCTTCCTTGTATAAACAATAACATTATACCATCTAAAAACCTAAGCCATTCTGCTAAAAATTCCACTGTTGACCTTGCTGCAATATCATCTTCATAATTATTTAAATTGAGATCATTACATATTTTCTCTATTTCCTGAAAAATGTTTTTTAAAAAATCTGTAGAGTCATCCATCCATTTTTCTTTCGTTTCTTTCCTATCCATATCACATCTCCACATATTAGTAATATTATATATACGCTTTACTCCATAATGCAAAAACAACATCGATTTGATTATTATGCTGAATTTCTTGTTTCATTTCTTCTCTCCAAAATTTTGCTTTTGATATCTTCTCAAATGATTCTCTATGTATTCTATTTAATCTTTTTAATATCTCTACTACATAAACTGCATTTTTACTTTATCATTTTCTTGTAGGCTCAAATTACACATTCACAAAATTTATTGTATCCCATATTAATATCCTTCTCGTTCTATTTTAGATAATTTAACCATATCATTATCCATTTTGTGATAAGTACAATTAGACTCTTCATATATTATATAGATTAAGATAAGAAACAAAAAAGCAAATACCCAGTAACTAATATAGTGTATCATCTTTTCATAAACATCACTAATATTAGGCAAAAAATAACCTTTATATGTTATGTTAATAAAAGACTGAAATAATATATCAAAAGATGCCACGACAATTATTGAAGAAAAAAATTTTTTATAATAAAAATCGAAAGTTTCGCTACAAATGTAACAAAATTGTCTGATAAAAGTCAGAAATATAATTAAAATTACAAGCACAAACAAAATTTTCTTTACGACTATAGATGTAAAATTAAAAATAGCTTTATAAAAATATCTGGTATTAATATCTTGATTTAAAACAAAAAAATCACTTAAATACTTGTGTAAAATTACCAAATCGCACTCCCAGAAAAATTCGAAACAAAAGGCAATTATAATAAACAAAAGAGTAATAAAAAAGATATTTTCAAAAACATTTTTCGCTATACTTGTGACTTCATTAATTTTTTCCATTTACTATCACTCCTAAAATTTATATATTAAGTCTTTAAACTTTACTCTTCCTTTACTCATACAACAAAACATAGAAGAATGGATAGCCCGCGTTTAGTCGCATTAGCTTATATTGTAACAGTGTTTCTTTGAAACTGGTCTAGGTATGTTCATACAGTTTTTAATATTTCTGTGCCCAGTATAGCACTCAACAATTTAGTTTACAAACTCAAAATCGCCATTATATACATGAATAAATTTATATGGAATATTCTCAGCAAAAGAAACCCCGCACAAAATGTGCGGGGTTTCTTTTTTTACATTATGCAGCGGCCACATACGGCACGCTGGGCGTCATTGCTCAAGCCGCTGTTCTTGCTCTTTTATACTCTGCCATGCTCTTTTTATTTTCTGCAGTGACATTGGTTTTGTAATATAGCCGCCCATGCCTGCTCCATAAGCTTTACTTACATCTTCAGTAAAGGCATTTGCCAACATGGCAATGCTAAGCAGATTTTTATTTTTCTTCTATGCCCTTCAGCATTTTTATGACCCGCACAACTTCGTCAATCGTGATCTCGCTGTGCTTTTTTTCGTCGGTTTTTTCTGCGCCTCTGACCAGATAATCCAAGCTTACCTGCAGGATATCACAGACCCGGCACAGCATCTGCAAAGTGATCCCGCTGCGGCCATGCTCGATATTACTCAGGTGTGTCTGCGAAATACCCAGTTTAGAGGCGCATTCAGTCTGTGAAACCGCCAGCTTCAGCCGCATGATCCTGATCCTGGTGCCGATCTCTTTATAATCGATGCTGTTATCAAATGCTTTTCTGCCCATCTGCTATTCAGCTTTCGCTGTATCTTCAGCCAAAATCTGTTCTACACGATAGGAAACGGTTTTCTGTCTGGCGGCTGCGGCCTGGGCAGCCAGCTCCTGCTCGCGTTGTTTGTCTTCTATCACTTTACGGGCTTTTGATTCCGAGCTTCTGCCAAAGCGGAAGGTAGCGCCGACATTAGCTGCCTTCTCACTGCCGCTGATCGAAAAACCCACGCTCAAAAGTACGTCTTTATTAGGGTTGTGGAACAGACCTGCCGCAATAGCGCTTTCACCGCTGTAAGTACCTGCCGCCATCGAGAATTGAGTCGGGGCATCCGGGTCATATTCCAGCGGATGCAGGCCGGCCATAGCGACTGCCAAAGCTCCGACTTTATCAATGCGTCCATCCAGCTCGTCGATGCGGTTGCTTAAGCCGTCGATCCGCCCGTCTAAACGCTGTACTTCCTGGATGCGTTCTGTCCGTTCGGTAGTGATTGCCTGCGTATTTTTTTCGATATTTTCTTTATTGGTCACGATATCGCTGGTATTTTTTTCTACAGCCTCTTTGCTGGCAATGCCTTCAGCAATCGTGATATCTTCACCAGCTTCGTTTTTCAAATGCAGCTTACCTGTTTCAGCATCATAAACAGCGTCAGCCACATCTGCTTCTTTACGCAGTTCAGCTTCTTCTTTTACTTTATTATCCACATAATCAGTCCCGGCAACCTTAATATCTACCTTTTCCTTATCATTGGTAATGATGTTCTCACCGTCAAAATTATGTTCTTTCTTTTCTGCTGTGATCGTTACTGTTCCATCATCATTTTTATTATATGATATTGTGGTTTCATTATCGACATAGGTATCTTCATCAGTTGCCAGGTCTTCGTAAAACTGCTCTTTCGAACCTTCATAACCACCGGCTACAGCACTTTCATAAGCGCTTTCGCCATCCTTACCGTCTACGCCGTCCTTACCAGCAGCGCCCTGCTCTCCTCTATCGCCTTTATCACCTTTATCGCCCTTTTCGCCCTGCTCGCCTTTATCGCCTTTATCACCCTTTTCGCCTTTCAATTCTCCGTTCTCGATTTTATCATTGACATCCTTAACTGCATCAGCCAATTTTTTATCATTTTCTACCAATTTATCTTTTATTTCCGCAATCTGCCCTACTGTCAAGTCACCGGCACTCTCACCGCAATCAGCATCGTTCCAATGCCCGCCCAAACCAAAATCTTTGTGTAATATTTCCGGGTCATCTATTTTGACACCACCTATGGTCTCAGTCTTATTCGTCGGTATCCTAGAATCACTCTGGATAATGAACCCTTTGCCTGCAGCCGCATAGCCTTTTAAACAAAAGTCCCCCCCATATGTACTCCGCCCATTATCAGGCTCAAAACGACAGCCTTTGCTAAAACCTTATTCATCCTTTTCATATTCTTTTACCCCCTTGAGATTTATTTAGCATCTTTCTAAAACATGCTAAATTTCACCGTATTTATTCAACATCCAGCAAAAAAATCCTGCTCTCTTTTTGCATATTTAAGCAATTATAAGGGATAAATTAGCCATTTTATGTATATTAATATCATATTTTATAATATTAATTCATTTTATTTCTTCATCTGCCAGCATTTCTATTTTTTATGTTTATTTCTTATTTATATTATTTTCGATTATTTGCTTTTATTTCCTAACTTGCGAAATCAGAAAAAATTTTTATACATTTTACTTTTTTAAATGCCAGCTCAACAGCAAATAGTATTCTTATTACAAATATAACAACTTTCAGCACACTCTGGCCGCCGTACCCGAACCGCAGCTGTCCAATAAAAATAAGACCGGAAAATCCGGTCTTATTCTACTGTCCGCTTCTTGCTTAAAACACAGTATATTTTATTTCTTTTTCAATAACAGTGCCTGTTTCAGGGTTGAATTTCATTTCGCCCCGTACCTCCGGCGTGTAAAAATCTGCTTCATATTCATAAAGCCCGTCACCGCGGTCTAATTCTACTTTAGTAAAAACAGCATTCGGAAATTCCTTACGGACCAGATTTTGCACATCATTTACTGAAAGGACGATTTTAGGGCTGCCCAGAACGGTCTGCGCTTCCATTTTAAACTCTCTTACCTTGCCGCCGTTTCTTAAAACATCTATTTCATAGGCGGTATTGGTTTTATTATCATAGAATTTAACGTCATAATGAGGCACGAATTCAAAGCTTTCGTCCTTAGTCACCAGATGTGTGCTGCCTGCCGGTACCCATTGAGCAGCAATGCTGCGCGCCTGTTCCGCATTGATGAGTTCGGCAGCTAAAGCTGTAACTGTGATCGCCAAGGTGCAGAGAGCTGCTGCCAGCATAGCTATAGATTTTCTTTTCATATCCTTTACCTCCTTAACGGCCGTTACGTCGCCGGCCTTTGCTTTGTCTTTATTTTATAACGCCAAGATTAAAACCAGATTAAAAGCCGCATTACCTGTCAAGGCCTGCTGCGGCTGCCTTTTGAACCTAAAACATATAAACAGCTCCACTCTGTTCAAAAGATGATTTCCAGTAAATTTTTTTGAAATTTTAAAGCTGTTTCATTGTTTTTTGTTGACTGCTTTTATGCAGATCATCAGCCGTGCTGTGCTGCTCCTATCCTCAGAATAAAACCCCTGTCTGCTTAGCAGACAGGGGTTTTGCTGTTAGTTTACTTTTGCTTTCAGTTCTTCTATTTCCCGGCTTTGTTCTTCCAGCTTAGCCAGCAGCAGTTTGATTTTTTCATCCTGCGCTGCCAAAGAGCTGTCTACCTCTTTACGGGTATAAACTATATCTCGTGCTTCTGCCTTACGGTCTCTAGAGCGATCCAGCGCAAAGTTGACGCCGAAGTTGCCCATTTTGCTGCCGCCTTCAGAAACACCCAGTCCCAGTGAGAACATTACTTTTTCATTAGGTGCGTAGAAGCCGCCGACTGCTAATGCGCTTTTACCGCCGTAACCGCCGTAAGCCATGGCCAGCTCGCCCTTGTTACCGTCCTGGAAGCGAGGATGCAGCCCTGCCATCGCTGCTGACAGCGCGCCGACCGTATCGATCTCGTCACCCAGCTTATTGATATCTCTGTGGATATTGCCTATATCCTGCTGTACTGCATACAGCTGACTGCCGTTGATGGCGTCCATCGAGGTGGCGCTGACTTCTCCCGCCGCTACATTGCCGATCGTGGTGCCATTGCTGCCTTCCAGCGTGATTTTGTTTTTATTGATAGTGCCGCCGCTGTCCACATCGTATTTGATAGCGCTGTCAGAAACAGTTTTCAGCTGGTCTTCGGTCGCCGCCTGGCCGCTGGTGATATTCTCTGCGTCCCAGGCAGTATTGGTCAGACCGCCGATCGTGCCTGCACCGCCGTCGATAGTGATCTTATCGGCCGTAATAACGCCGTTGGTACCATTCATATTGATATTACCGGTATTGATCGTACCGTTATTGCCGTCGATAGTGACTTTATTGGCGCCGCTGCCGATCTCGACTACTTCATTCAGCTTCAGCTCGTGATCGATGCCGCCGCTGTCATTAGTGGTTTTTGTGACGATAAAGTTACTGTCGCCTGTCGATACCGAGCTTTGCTGCGCGGCCAGTTCGACTGCTTCCGCCGCCGTATCGTAGATCGCTTTCAGCTGGTCTTCCGTTGCCGCCTGCCCGCTGGTGATATTATCCGGGTCCCATGTAGTATTGGTCAGGCCGTTGACCGTGCCTGCATCATCTTTATTGATCGTCACGCCGCCGGCAGTTATCGAACCGTCGCTGCCGTCGATGACAACATTGCCGTTACCGACTTCGATCTTACCGTCGCCGGTGCCGTCTACTTTGACGCCCGTACCAATCTCCAGCTCATCAGCCAGCTTCACTTCGTAATCGGTGCCGCCGCTGCTGTTGGTAGTTGACGTAACAACGACATTGCTGTCGCCTGCCGAAACAGTAGCCTGCTGCGCTGCTTTCTGCGCTACTTCATACAGCTGGCTGCCGTTGACGGCATCGGTAGAAGTGGCGCTGACCTGCCCTGCCGCTACGTTTTGGATCTGACGGGTCGCCCCGGAGCTGCCTACGCTGACAACGCCCACAACATCGCTGACGCCGGCCCATTTAGTATAACTGCTGTTGCCCGTAACGCTGTTGATCGCCGTCGCTGTAGAATTATTTCCCAAAGCTACACTGTCTTTTAAGCTGATACTGATATTATTTCCCAGTGCCGCCGAATTTTCTGCACCGGAGCTGATCGTATTGTTATTGCCGATAGCAGTGCTGTTTTCAGCGGCAACTTCATTAGCAGTGCCGACTGCGGTACTGCTGCTGCCGGAAACAGTATTTCCCGTTCCGAAAACATTGCTCTTGGAACCGCTGGCAATATTATTATAGCCAAAAGCATTGGCATTATCGCCGCTGGCAGTATTACTGAAACCAAAAGCGCTGGACGCCAGGCCGCCTGCTGTATTACCGTAACCAAAAGCACTGGCATTTTCATTCGTAGCCGTATTATTATAGCCGATCGTACTGGAACCTACGCCGCCTGCTGTATTATTGTAGCCAACTGCACTGGCAGCCAGAGCATTAGCATTATTGCCATAGCCGACAGCGCTGGCATTCTCACTGGCCGCTTTATTCCTGAAACCAACTGCGCTGGACGCCAGGCCGCTCGCCTCATTGCTATAGCCAAAAGCACTGGCATAGTCCACTTTAGCAACATTGCTGAAACCAAAAGCACTGGACGCTACACCGCCGGCATTATTGCCATAACCGACAGCGCTGGCATTTTCATTGGCCGCTTTATTCCTGAAACCGAGCGCGCTGGACGCCAGGCCGCTCGCCTCGTTGACATAACCAAAAGCGCTGGCATTTTCGGCGCTGGCAGTATTGCTCCAGCCAAAAGCACTGGATGCCAGGCCCCCGGCAGTATTGAAATAACCAAAAGCACTGCTGGAATTAGCGGAAGCTGTATTATTGACACCGGCAACAGTGGAATCAGAAGCACTGCCACTGGAAAAAACGGGCGCCGCCTGCACATTACTCGCATACAGGCCTGAAAAAATAAAGACACCGCTGCTTAAAAAAATCATAATTTTTTTCTCTAACTGAACTTTTCGGGATTTAGACAATTCCCCACCTCTTTTCCTTAAATAGTTACTTGCTTTGTATAGTATGCTGAAACAATAAATCTGCCCCGCATCTATTTTTTATAAAGCTGTTCTGTTTTTTAGGATGACCTCTGCTTTCTCCATCGTCTTTTCATTCGTAATAATTTAAGTAATTTTAGTTTAATTAATTTATAAACCTTAATACTTAATACTATTTATATGGATTATTTTTGCCATATTAACATATTTTCTTTGCACCTTGCAAGATATTTTTATTACAATTAAGCACTTTTTTATAATTCTTATAATTTTTATAACTGTTACATTTAAAATTTCAAAAAATGATCCCTTATCTGCCGCTGTGGCAAAGGGATCATTTTTTGAAATCAGATGAGCAGCAGCAAGCTTTCTGCTGAAAATATCGCTGCTGCTTTCTATTTAAATGCTGTAAAACGGGCAAAACTGTACTGTTACTGCTGTTATTCGCCTATGGGCTGAAAGGAAAACGCCCCTAGATCGTTCTGCTTATCGAAAACGAATATAAACAGCAGAGCTTTCTCCTTACTGTATTTAGCCAGATAAGCCAGGCGGTCGCCGTCAGCATACCGCTGATAGGCCAGGAACCTGTTTTCACGCTGCTCGCCGTAGCTGCGGCGCAGATTATTTTTCACACTGCCGAAAGTTTTTTCATCCAGCTCTGTTTGCAGCTTCGCTGACATCAGCTGGCGTATGCCGGCATATTCCATCCCCTTCTGACCGTTTAAGGCGGCAAATACCTTAACTACTGCCTGCTGCTGTTTGTTCAGGTCAGCACCGTCGCTGGCCAGGCAAACGCTGGTCATCGCCAGACTTATGACCAGACATAGGATAAAGCTCCAGATCTTTTTCATACTTACTGCTCCTCTGCTCAGAAAGTTTGCCCCAGCCTTGCAGGCCGGGGCAAGTATAGTATTTTCTGTATTTACTTTTCTACCTGTGCTCGCAGGTATTCGATTTCACGGCTTTGTTTTTCCATTTCTCTGCTTTGTTCTTCGACCTTGGCCAGCAGCAGCTGGATCTTTTCATCCTGCGCCGCTAAAGAATTATCTACTTCTTTACGGGTATAGATGATATCTCTCGGTTCTGCCTTGCGGTCTCTAGAGCGGTCCAGTGCAAAATTGACGCCGAAGTTGCCCATTTTACTGCCGCCTTCGGAAATGCCCAGCCCCAGTGAGAACATTACTTTTTCGTTGGGGGCGTAGAAGCCGCCGACTGCTAATGCGCTTTTGCCGCCGTAGCCGCCGTAGGCCATGGCCAGCTCGCCCTTGTTACCGTCCTGGAAGCGCGGATGCAGGCCTGCCATCGCTGCTGACAGCGCGCCGACCGTATCGATCTCGTCACCCAGCTTGGTGATATCCTGATTGATATTATTGATGTCCTGCTTGACCTGATACAGCTGGCTGCCATTGACGGCGTCCATCGAAGTAGCGCTGACTTCGCCTGCCGCTACATTGCCGATCGTAGTGCCGCTGCTGCCTTCCAGCGTGATTTTACCGGTGTTGATATTACCGCCGCTGTCCACGTCATATTTGACTGCGGTATCATAAACGGTTTTCAGCTGATCTTCCGACGCAGCCTGCCCGGAAACGTAATTATCTGCGTCCCAGGTAGTATTGGTCAGACCGCCGATCGTGCCGGAACCGCCGTCGATAGTGATCTTATCGGCAGTTATCATGCCGTTGGTGCCGTTCATATTGATATTACCGGTGCTGACAGTGCCATTTGTACCGTCGATAGTGACTTTATTGGCACCGCTGCCGATCTCAACGACATCATTCAATTTCAGTTCGTGATGGTCGCCGCCGTCAGCGTTAGTGCTTTTTTCGATCAGGATATTGTTGTCGACAGCTTCCATCGTTGTATGCTTAGCTGCCAGCTCAGCCGCTTCCGCAGCTTTATCGTGGATCGCTTTCAGCTGGTCTTCGGTCGCAGCCTGCCCGGATACATAATTGTCCGGGTCCCAGGTAGTATTGGTCAGGCCGTTGATCGTGCCTTCATCATCTTTATTGATCGTCACACCGCCGGCAGTTATCGAGCCGTCGCTGCCGTCGATGACCACATTGCCGTTACCCACATCTATCTTGCCATCGCCGGTGCCGTCTACTTTGACGCCCGTACCGATCTCCAGTTCGTCGGCCAGCTTCACTTCGTAATCGGTGCCGCCGCTGCTGTTCGTGGTAGGTGTAACGACGACGTTGCTG
>ERZ780157.2921-NODE-2921-length-15196-cov-2.986329_pt1 | contig 15196 bp, 6 predicted proteins | sample MGYA00511169_ERZ780157 | MGnify/ENA primary metagenome ERZ780157 (study PRJEB29588, sample SAMEA1965149) | human gut metagenome | biome: human gut; feature: human-associated habitat; material: faeces | place: Denmark | collected 2008/2010 ... | reverse complement strand
CCTGGCCGTCGCGCTCTTCGGCGCGGCGCTGTGGTTCGGCAGCCACTGGGAACTTCCGACCATCGACGAGAAGTGGGGCGAATACGAGCAGGTCGAAGGCATGCAGACCTACGAAATCGAAGGACTCACCTCGGTAAAGTGCTTCGGCAGCTCGAAGGCCTTCTCCGCGAAGATGCAGAAAGTGCCGGGCGTCTACGGCGTGAAAACGTTCGTGAAACGCCACGCCGTGGTGATCAGCTACGATCCCAAGGCGATCGACGAGACGAGCATCGACAAGGCGATCTTCTCGCCGACGACCATGAAGTTCGCAACGCCGAAAGCCGGCGTCGACTCGCTGTCGGTGGTCCGCATCGGCGTCGAGGGACTCCACGATAAGATGGACATGGTCTACTTCGGGGCCATCCTGCGCAACATCGACGGCATCTGCGGCTTCGACGCACAGTACGACTGCCCGGTAGCCGTTACGCTCTACGTCGACCCGTCGGCCGCGATCCCCGAAAAGATGCTCCGCGACTCGATCGAGGTCAAGGAGGCCCACATGCTGGCCCACGGCGGCAAGGTCCGCGCGATTCCGGTCCACTACGAGCTCAAAAGCTACGACCCCGCCGCCGGCAGGATCGGCCGCCGCGAGTTCCTCGACCTGATGTTCGAGCAGACCCGCGACCTCTCGGCGCCGTTCAAGCATAACACCGAGACTTACGGCGATGACGCGAAGTACCCCAAAGGCGTCTACGAAGTCGAGTGCCGCGGCATCGAGAAGCCGCTCATCAAGCGCAGCTTCCCCTACTTCCGCGGGTTCCTCTCGCTCAAGGAGGGCATCACGCGGCTCGACGTGGCATTGAACGACGAGGAGGTTCCCGTACTGCGGATCGTCTACGTCAAGTCGATGTGGGACGACGCGAAGATCTGGAACGAACTGCTCAACGCCAAGGTGTGGCCCGTGAAATACAAGGACGGCACGCTCAAGGACGAGGAGCCGAAGTTCACCTTCAAAACCGAGGGACACACCCTCTGACACCACCGGGGCTTGTGATACGCAAGCCCCTTTTTTCGAGATAAACCAAGAAGACGATGAAAAAAGCGATTTTTTACCTGCTGGCCTGCGTCCTGCTCCCGGTTGCGGCGTCGGCCGACGAAGGCATGTGGCTGGTCAGCACGTTCCGGGACGTGATCTACCCCCAGATGAAGAAGGAGGGGCTGAAACTCAAACCCGGAGAGATTTACAACGAGGAGTCCCCGGCGCTGTGCAACGCCATCGTGGCCGTCGACGGCGGCATGGGCACGGGCAGCGTGATTTCGGACAAGGGACTCGTCATCACCAACCACCATGTGGCCTACGGCGACATCCACTCGTTGAGCACCCCCGCGAAGAACTACCTCGAAGAGGGCTTCTGGGCGCTCGAACAAAAGGACGAACTGCCGCTCAAGGGCAAGACCGTGACCTTCCTGCGGCAGGTCCGCGACGTGACGGACGAGGCCCAGGCCATCCGCGACTCGCTCGAAAAGGCCAACAGCCTGGGCATCTTCGGGACGCGCAAGGTCTATGGCATCCTCGAACGGAAGTACGGCGGGGACACCCCCTTCGAAGTGGAATGCGCCTCGATGTGGAAGGGCAAGAAATACCTGCTTTTCTACTACGAGACCTATAAGGACGTGCGCCTCGTGGGTGCGCCTCCCGTGAAAATCGGGGCCTTCGGCGGCGAGCAGGACAACTGGGGCTGGCCCCAGCACAAGGGCGATTTCGCCCTCTACCGCGTCTACGGCGACGCGAAGGGCCGCCCGGCGGCCTACTCGGAGAACAACGTGCCCATCACGCCCCGCAAGGTGCTGAATGTCTCGACGAGTGGCATCCACGACGGGGACTACGCCATGGTGATCGGCTTTCCGGGCCGCACCAACCGCTACATGTCGTCGCAGGCCGTGCGCGAAAAGGAGCACGTGACCAACCCCGTGGTGATCAAGGCGCGCCGCGACCGCCTCGACATCATGCTGCGCCACATGGAGGCCGACCCGGACGTGCGGCTGATGTACAGCGACAAGTATTTCAACATCAGCAACTACGCCGACTACGCCAAGTGGGAGAACAAATGCCTGCGCCGCTTCGATGTCGTGGCGATCCGTGAGGCCGAGGAGGAACGTTATCGGCATCCGCGCCGCCGAGGAGGCGCGCCTCGCCGCCTGGATCGACGCCGATCCGGCCCGCAGGGCCGAATACGGCGACCTGCTCGCCAACCTCAAAAAAGGCTACGAGGCCCGCGCCGAAGCCGTGCGCGAAAAGTGCTACTACCAGGAGACGTGGATTCGCCCGAGCGACGTGATGATGACGGCCAACCGTCTCGGCACGCTCGTCGACCGCATGCAGCGCGACGGCATCGCCTCGGTGCAGGACGGCGACAAGAACTTCGCGGGCGTGAAGTCCAACACCCGCCGGATGATGAAGGACTTCGACCTGGCCACCGACAAGGAGGTGCTGACACGGATGATGGAGAGTTTCATCGACAACGTGCCCCGCGAAATGTGGGGCGAGCAGCTGCCGCAGCTTTACGACCGTTTCAAGGGCAACGTTCCGGCGCTGGTCGACTACGCGTTCGAAAACACCTGCTGCACCAGCTACGAAAAGCTCTGCGCCTGGTTCGCACAGCCCCGCACGGCCGAGGAGATCCTCTCCGACCCGATGGCGGCGATGGCCAATTCGGTCAGCTCGCGGCGTTTCGCCGAGAAACTCAAACAGGCCGAGGAGACGTCGGGCATCGACGCCGACAAGGAGGAACTCCGCTACACCCACGCCATCTACGAGATGCGCGAATCGGAAGGCACGCCCCAATATCCCGACGCCAACTCGACAATGCGCCTCACCTACGGAACCGTAGGCCCGGTCTCGCCCAAGGACGCCGTGCACTACGACTCCCGTTCGACGATCGACGGCTACCTCGAAAAATACAATCCCGACGACTACGAATTCCGTGTCGACGACCGGATGTCTTCGCTCATCCGCAGCAAGGACTGGGGCCGCTGGGGCGAAAACGGCCGGCTGTACGTCAATTTCCTCACCAACAACGACATCACGGGCGGCAATTCGGGAAGCCCTGTGCTCAACGCCCGGGGCGACGTGATCGGACTGGCGTTCGACGGCAACCGCGAGTCGATGTCGGGCGACATCTATTTCCACCCGACCAACTTCAAGACGGTCTGCGTCGACATCCGCTTCGTGCTGTGGATCATGGACAAATACGCTGGCGCCGGAAAGCTGATCGACGAAATGCGGCTGGTGAAATAACCCGCCCTGCGCTCGCCAAGGAACGGACCCTTCAAAACGGGGGTCCGTTCCTTTTTTATGAATCCCCGACGACAAAAACCCCGCAGGACTTTGCGCGTCCTGCGGGGTTTTTAATGACGACCCGCGGTTCAGAAGTTCAGACCCACGGCCGCGAACAGGCCGCCGCGCCGGCTGCCGTCCATCAGGCCGCTGCGCCCCCATGCCGCACGCCCTTTCAGATCGACGTACAGGCTCATTTTCTTCGCCGGGAAACAGTGCGTATAGCGCAGGCCGGCCTCGCCGTTCAGACGGTCGTTGGTCAGGAAGGCATACTCCTGGGCCAGCAGGTCGGCGCGATAGTTCTCGTTGTCGATCTGCACCCCCTCGGGGCAGCTCTTCTCCAGTTCGGTTCCGCCGCCGAACGTATAGCCGCCGCGCACCGTCGCGTCGAGCCAGCTGCGGCCGCTGAACCGGAAGTTCTTCGTCACGCCCAGCATCAGTTTCGAATAGTGCAGGTCCTGATCGTAGCATGCCGGGGAGATCGTATATTCCGATTCGGCCTTGTAATAGGTATAAGCCGCATCGACGATCCACGAACTGCTCCACTCGTTGCGCTTGACGTAGAGTTTGTAATCGGCATCGACGCTGCGCTGCTTCTGCGAGAATTTCAGGAAGCGACCGTACTGTTTGTACAGTTTCTGATTGGTCTCCGGATCAAGTTCCAGCTCCTGAATATTGTTGTATTTCAGCAGGTCGCCCCACGAGGCGTCGACCGAAAGCCGCTGATCGACCCCGCGGCCCGCAACGTTGAGCACCCCCAGATAGCGGTAGGTCAACTGATCGTTGTCGCCCAGATGCTGGTCCAAATCGAAGCGGAAACGCTCCATTTTGCCGTATTCGGCCGAGAACTGATTGAAAAACTTCACCCTCTTTCCCAATTTCAATTCCAACTGGGCGGCGCCTCCGTATTCGGAGCCTTTGTAATAGACGTCATAGAATTTTTCGCTTCCCCCGAGCTGCTGGCTGGTATAAAACCACATGCCTTCGAAGAAGTAGATCATTCCGCTGGTCGTATTCGTACCGAAAGCCGCATAGCCGACCTGCTCCGTCGAGCGTTCATACGTAAAATTAAGACCTGCGTCCACCACCTTCGAGGTAAACATCACACCCGGCTGAACGCTCAAATACATCGAGGTGGTTTTATTGCGCGAATCCCGACGCTTTGCCAGGCTGCGATCCTCGTATTTCCCCATCGCTCCAACCACCCAGCGCCCCATACGGTAGGCAACCCCGGCCTCGATGGCATAGGTTTCATCACGCGTATTTCCGGGAATCGAATCGCCGATCAGCATCGGAGAATCTCCGATGTTGGCATTTCCCGCCCAACTGCGGTCCTTCGAAGCCGCATAATCATAACTCAACTTACCGTAGAACGAAAGACGATTCCAACGGCGGTACGACTCGGACCGGACCCCGAACGCATTCACTTCCGCTCCATCGGTAACGTTGCGCAGTCCGCCTTGCTCGAAATCATAATTCACTTCCGCAATGGAGAGCGATGCCTGATTGAGCATCAGGCCCGCCGCATTGTCCGAAACGAGCCATCCGCTTTTCGAACGAATCCGTTCCAGGGTATAATATTTTTCAAGGTTCTCCTTCGGAGCGGAGGACTGGGCGAAAACGCCCGACCCCGCACATACCGCAGTCAACAGGAGCACCGCATAGATCTTTTTCTTCATGGCTGTTTCGTTTTATCGGTTTTTGTACTCCGTGCAAAGGGTCGGTTCATCGAGCGGAATCCAGTCGTCGGCCGAATTGTTCGTATCCTGATAAACCGTACGACCTACGATCTCCGAAGCGCTTTCGTCCACCTTGCGGATATAGGACTGACCGCTGTACGAGGCCGTCGTGATAAACAAAGGCTGGAGACTGATGTCGGAGCAAAGACGCGGGACGTGCGTATCGTTACTGCGGAACTCCACACCATCGAGAATACACTCCTTGGGAACCATTATCGAGGGCATACTCTGATACTTCGTCGGCTGATACATCACCTTGCCGTAGGGCCGGCCTTTGATGGCTCCGTCCTTAACGTACTCATAAGGATCTTCAGGCAGCCGATATACAACGATCGCCGGCGAGCTGATGGAGAGAACGATCGAATTTCCGGATGCCAGCTCACAGAAGCATTCCAGCCGTTCAACGCCCGCGGCCGGAGCTTTTACCGCGGAGCCAGCAAAACGGTCGATATACATCGCCCATACATTATCCGCGGCAAGGTTCATCGGTCTGCTGGTCTGGTCTGCCGTATGTTCGACGGCGCTCAAGGCAATCACGACCTCTTCGCCCGGCTGTATCGGGTGCTCCCGGCCTTCGCCCGGGAAAACAAAACCGAAAGCGTTGACCGGAATGGAATCGCGGAGTTCGGTGCTGGTGCTTCCCAACCAGAATTTATTGTACACGGCCGATTTTCCCGAATTGAACGACGTGTGGAATCCGACTCCCACCCCGTCGAGATACTGCACATCGTCGGAATTGTTGCAGAGCGTGAAATACTGGTCATAGTTATAATTCGCTTTCCCGTCGGCAGTCTTCGTTTTGTGAAAATAAACCTCTTTCAGAATGATCGTGCCACGCGCCGTAGCCTTAATCTCGAGATTGTTCGTCCCGGCCGACTGACCGTCTTTATTCAGCACGAAATCCCTGGTGGCATGCAGGAACTTGCTGATTCCGCCCACATCGGCCACTTTGCTGATAATCACGCTGTAATTTCCGTACTCGGCGTCGATCCGGGTTTCACCCTTCGCATCCGTTTCGGAAGTATACGTATTTCCGATCTTCGTATTGCGCATAGTCACCTTGAACCCCGACTTGTCGAGCGACGCCAACTCTCCGGGCAAATCAATGGAGATCAGCACCTCCCTGTTGCCATGAAGCAATTCGCCGTCTTTCATATCCTTGAGGCAGCCGCACAGCAGAAAGGCCGTCGCCAAAGGCACCAGATAATATAAAATCTTTTTCATCATCTGCAACTCTTTAGAATTTAAGTTTTAGTTCCGCGCCGAAATAAATATCCGTATTTACGCGCTTATAAGTTCCCGTACTCTTCAGCAACATTTTAGGATGCGAGTTCGTAAAGTTGTTGGCGTAGAATGAAATCTGGGCAATCCTGCCGATCTCTTTCGTAACACGGAGGTTGGCCATGAAATAAGGCTTGAACGAATTTTCGACAAAGGTCGTAGTCGCACTGCCCGTCTGAAGGTATTCCCGGTAAGCCGCTCCATAGGTAGGATCGTTGTACAAGTTCCGATTGAACGGCAATAGCTGACCATCCATGTTCATATAGAAATCGGGGTCCCGGTAGATCATCTTGCCATTCGTCCCATTCGAAAAATCGCCATAAACGGGATTATTGTCGTCATCGAGGATGTAAACACCGTCTGCCTGGAGATTCCGGGTCCGGTTGAGCCATACACACTGGACGGTCAGTGTTGTAATCAGACGCAACTTCGGAATGTGCGTGATCAGGTTAATATTGGAATTGAACCGGGTGTACACCGAACCGGAAGAGACGGATTTGCCTCCATAATAGGCTCCCAGAAACGGGTTGTAGATATTCTTACCGTCAATAGGCACTTTCACCGAGGAATAAGTATCGTACAACAACACGCCCTCGCTATCCTTCCGGGTCATGGTCATGTATGCTCCGTTGACAACGACCGAAGTCCGGACCGGACGAATCTGCCCGAAATCGAACGTATACTCGACACCCCACTTGTCGTATTTACCGTCATTGGCCGGTTTCTTGACGGATGCCGTATTGAATATTTTCTCATCCCGATAGTCGAGCGGCTCGCCTCCCACGCCCAGAACCGGTTGTCCCGGATTGTTCGGATCATCCATATAAACCGGAACTTCCGTCCCTTTATAGGTTTCGTATTCCCGGAATGACAATACCTGCGGAACCATACGAAGGGTATAACCGTTACGCATCTTTTCATTATAATAGGTAATGCCTCCCTTGACACCGAACATATCGAAATCGAGACCCACTTCGAAGTTCTTGCTGTACTGCATCTTCAGATCGCGGTTAATCATATCGGACTGCGGGGTCACGAACGTAGTCCATGCCGCCACAGGCCCCGTCTCGGTAGTTCCGCCCCAGCTGAACGAAACCCGGTCAATATACACCGGAAAAGGATAAAGCAGCCGCAGGGCCGGCAGCGTGGTCTGGATGCCCCAGCCGGCGCGCAGCGACAGTTCGCGGACCTTTTTCGGCGCGCGATTGCTGATGATCGTATATTTGGCGTTAAAACGCGGATCGACGGCCCACTTATCGTTCAGCTGATCCGTCGCCATATAGGTAAAACGTCCGCCGGCCTGCAACGTGAGCGATGTTTTTCCGATCGGCAGCGTCGCTTTTTCTTCGGCGAAGACAGCCACCTGATTCAGGAAAGGAATGTCGCTGAACGGCTCCGGACGGAACGACATGGGACGCACGCCTTCGTAATACTGTCCTTTGCCGGTGTTGCCCGAATTGTTCCACTCGACACCGAGCATCGCCTTGTTGTAGACCTTGCCGTAACGCCCCGAAAGTTCAGCCACCATTTTAGCCGTGGTGTAATAGGCCATACTCAAATTCCGAATATCGCTCAAGTAATTGTCAGGGGTGAATTCAGTCAGATACTCCCCGTTTTCCAAAGCTCCGGGATTGGCGACACCGAGGGCGCTGGGCGCCATCTGCTGACGGGCGTACTGACGGGTCATTGATGTGTTGAAAACGTATTTCAACGACGTAATCCACGACTTGTTGAGCAGCCACGAACCATTAAGGTTGATCGACAGGTTCCGATCGTCCAACTCCTTGCGTTCAGCCTGCGAGATATTGTCCGGATCAGCCTTTGTAGTGCCGCGCGAAAGGTAACCGCTCACCTTCGCATTGAACTGAAACGGCGTGCGGTCACGGTTGAAGGTATTGGTATAACCCACCGAAAACGTTCCGCGGTCATAAGATTCCTCCACCGTACGGATGTCCTTCATCGCATTGGCGTAGTCGATCGACGCATTGAGGAAACCCTTGTCGGACCCCAACGCATAACCTTTAGTCAGCGACACGGCCTTGGTATCCGGCACGGTCTTCACCCGGATTTCATAGGGAGTGCGGCCCTGCTTGGTCTTGACGACGACCGCTCCGGCGCTCATATTGCCGTATTCGGCCGACGCAACGCCGCGGATGACCTCGATCGACTCGATATTGTCGGTCGAAATGGTGCGCATGTCGATACCCCGGCTGGTTTGCTGCCCGAAAGCGGCCGCTTTTCCACCCATCAGCATCGCGCTATTATTCACAACGGCTCCATCGACATAGACGCCCACCGAACTGGAGTTGATGCTGTTCGCATCCTTACCGTCCGTCATCGAATTAGGCAGATCACGGATGCCGACGAAATTCGAAGTGGAGTTCGTCAATTCCGGATTCGCGGTCAGCACGCCCGGCAGCAGCTGCATCACGTCCTTGACGGAGGTGGCTTGCAGGTGGTCCATCGCCTGACGGTCGATCGTCGACGAGGAGTTGATGCTGCGGCCCCGCTGGGCCGTTACGGTCACGGTGTTGAGTTGCAGGCTCGACTCCTTGAGGCGCAGCGAGAGCGCCCCGATCGAAGCGCTGACCGTCACCTTGTACGAAAGCGGCTCGTAACCCAGGCAGGTTGCCTCGATGGTGTAGCTGCCGGTGGTCACCGACGGCATCCGGAACCGGCCTTTGGCATCGGTCACCACCCACAGCTCAAGCGTCGGAATGGAAACCACGCAGCCCGCAATCGGCTCCTTCGTGTTGTACTCCGTCACGGTCCCTTCGATGGAGACCTTCTTCGGAGCCTGGGCCCGCACTCCCAGCGGAATGCAGACGCCCGCCAATAAAAGCATTAGTAAAAATTTCTTCACGGCAAACAGGGTTATGTGAATAGTAAGAATGTCATTCGTTTTCGGGGGACAAAGATAGAGTGCCGCACAACAGGCGGCAACCCCGAGAAATGGGGATTTCACCGGTCAGGGGACACAATAACGGCTTCCGGCAGCTGCATGGCGCAACTGTCGGGCATCGGGAAACACGCGACTGTCAACAGATGGTAGGGCAATTCCCGCGGGGGGGGGAACCCGGGCCGGGAATTCGTCGGCATGGTCCGGAACGCTGATCCGGGCGGTCGCCGGGCGGCGGTTCAATCCACTCTTCCTCATGCCAGTTTCATTTGATTCAAGACAAATCTTGTTTCGCAAGATAAGAAAAAAACACCATTCCGAACATCTTTTCGAACCATGAATTTAACCGAACTTACAATCCGAACGCATCCTGCGACATATCGCGACAATGTTTAACCGGATTTCCGCCTGCGGTTTCGATCCGAAACGCCCCATTCGGGCCGAAATTTCTTTTTTTGCGGACCGGCTGTACTATGGACGGAAATTACTATCTTGCGGCCAATAAACCTTCACCCCCCCGGTTTGACGCGTTACATACTACTGATTCTCGCCCTTCTCGGGTTTGTCGGCATGCCCTCCGCACATCCGGCGGGGAATCATGCGCTCCAATCCTTCGCCCTCTCTTACCAACCCATGAACTTCGGCCGGCCGGCGCGCACGGTCGTCACGGTCGAGGACAAGGAGACGCACGACCCGCTGCTGGGCGCCACGGTCTCGATCGTCAGCCGGGCCGACACGCTGCGGGGCACGACCGTCAAGGAGGATTTCTACCGTATCATGGCCGTCTACCGCTGCGACCGGATTTTCCGCGACTCGGTCGACCTGGAGGTCACCTACGTGGGTTACAAGCCGTTCAAAAAACGCTACGGAAACACCGGATTCCGGGGACGGATCGAGGTCAAAATGGAGGTCGACGAACAGTCGATCGCGCAGGTCGTGGTCGTCGGGCAGCAGGTCGCCATGGTCTTCCGGGGCGACACGACGGTCTACAACGCGGGGGCGTTCAAAACCATGGCCGACGACCGTTTCGCGGAGCTGCTGAAACAGCTGCCGGGCGTCGAGATCAAGGACAACAAGATTTACGCCGAAGGGCAGGAGGTCAAACGGGTGCTGATCGACGGGAAAAACCTCTTCGGCTCGAAAACCTCCTACGCACTCACCGACCTCGAAGCCTCGGACGTCCGGAGCGTGCGGGTCTACGAGGATTTCAGCCCCGAGGCAAAGCGCCTGGGGGACAACACGGCCGAAAAGGAGAAAGTGATGGACGTCGAAACCAAGTCGAAGCGCGGTTACATCCTGGGCGGAAATCTGGAGGGCACGCTCGGCGCGAGCCTCGAAAGGGACTACTCGGGTCGGCATGAAATCCGCCATTCCGAGGCCGGAAGCTTTTACCGCAACACCGAAAGGGGCAACTGGCGTCTCGAAGCCTCCAACTCGAAGGACAACATCCGGCAGGGAGAAGGCGTCTCGTTCGACTCGAAGACGACCCCCACGAAACAGACCGACGCCCAGGCGGACTATACCCTGCGCCGGGGCGACTCGACCAACGTATCGACCGCCGTCCGGTTCGGACGCAGCCGCCAGAGCAGCACGGGGTCCTCGCAGACCGAATATTTCCCGACCGAAGCCTATGCCCTGCGCAGCGAGGAGAGCCGGAACGAATCGCTCTCGAAATCGCTTTCGGCGGAGATCTCGAACTACGTCAACATCCAGCGGAAGAAGAAGGTTTTCGGGGCCATGACCACCTTTTCGATCGACGACGGCTCCACACTCGGGCACAGCCGCACGCAGCAGCGGATCGACGACGAAAAGACCCGGACGAACCTCAACAGCAACTCCGACAGACGCAACATCCGATTGAATGTCAGCATTTTCTTCCACTCGAAAATTTCCGAACGGTCGACCCTGTCGTTCAACGTCTCGGGCAAATACGCACCCGGCGACCGGGACGGCTGGCGGGTCGACACGACGGCCTCGACACCCGGCCTGCAAGTCAAACTGCGCAACGACGGCGACAGCCGCAACTATTCGTTCGGCGCCAATCTGGGCTACCGCTACAAACTGGGAAAAAAGGGTTCGGTCAACGCCTCATACAACTTCAGCCGCGATTACGCCCGCTCGAAACAGCTGGCGGTCGATTTCCTCTCCGACCCGCAGGGCGTCGTCGACACGGTCAACTCCTACCATTACACGACCGACACCTACACGCACAGCCTGCAAACCAGCCTGCAATACCGGAGCGGCGACGTCTGGATAATGGCCGGACTGGGCGGAGTGCTCTACGACATCGCCCGCAGCGAGCGCTTCCCCAAGGAGGAGCGCTTCCCGCGGCTGTTCTTCCAGCTCAACCCGACGGTCTACCTCTCGGTCGGCAAGTCGCGGAAGCGTTTTTCGTTCAACCTGGCCTCCTTCCCGCAGATGATCCCGCTCGACGCGCTGCGCTCGACGCTCAACGCCACCAACCCCCTTTCGTTGCAGGCCGGAAACCCCGGTCTCAAGTTGCAGAACGACCTCTCGGGATCGGCGGGATTCCAGTTCACCGACGTCAAAAAGGCCCTCTCCTTCAGCGTGCGGCTCAACGGCAGCTACACCTTCAACTACATCGCCCAGCGACGCACGCTCTTCCTCGAAGACACCTACCTGCCCCAGTACGACTACACGGCACGGAAGGGTGCGCAGCTCACCACGCAGACCAACGTCGGGGGCAATTACAACCTCGGGGGCAGGGTCTCCTACTCACAGCAGATCAACCCGCTGCGCTCGACCCTGAACGTCTCGGTGAACTACGGCTTCAGCCAGACGCCCTATTTCACCGGCGAAGACCTCTTCCACTCGGTCCGCCATTCGCTCGGCTTCGGCTTCGGCTTCGACTCGGGCTTTTCGAGCAAGGTCAAGCTCAACATCCGCTCCAACACCTCGATGAGTTCCTACACCACGCAGAAAGAGACCGCGCAGGAGCTGCGCGAACAACTCACGGCGCGCGTCGACCTGCGCTTCGGCAAGTATTTCGGGTCGGTCGGCACGCTCTACGAATTCTACTGCAACAGCCGCTCGCACACGCTCACGCGCCACAACGTGATCCTCAACGCCTCGGCGGGGCGCAAGTTCGGCAAGGAGAACCGGCTGGGGCTTTCGGCGGGCGTCATCGACATCCTCAACCGCCCCGACTACGCCACCACGAGTTTCGACACGGATTACATCGTCACCTCCTCAACCTCCTACCTGGGCCGTTACGGCTACCTGCGCGTCGCCTATACGTTCTGATCGGAAGCCGCCCGGAATTACGGTGTTATTTCGGTTTATTTCGTATAGTTTCGCATATTTTCGTATCTTTGGACGCAGAAACCGTTTAAAGCGTATGAAAAAACTACTGATCCCCCTGATTGCCGCCTTTGCCGCGAACACCGTATCGGCCGCCGCGCCGCAGCAGGTCATCGACATCGGCACCGACAAGGTCTCGATGGTGCTCACCGCCGCCCCCGGAGGCGAAGTTTATTTCCGCCACTTCGGCGGACGCATCGACGACCCGGCGCCGCTGGCCGACTACAAGAGCTCCCGCCGTGCCGACCACGGAACCGACGACCTGGCCTGCCCCGCGACGGGAGGCCGCAACTTCCGCGAACCCGCCCTGCGCGTCACCCATGCCGACGGCGACATGAACACCGAACTGCGCTACGTGTCGCACGCCTCGAAACAGCTCTCCGACAAGAACGTGACGGAGACCGTCGTGAAGATGACCGACTGCTGTCAGGCGCTCGACGTGGAACTGGTCTTCACGGCCTACGCCCGCGAAAACGTCATCACCACGCACGCCGTGATCCGCAACCGCGAGAAGGGTCCCGTCACGCTGCACAGCTTCTACTCCTCGTCGCTCCCGCTGAAGGCCGACAAATACCTCCTGACGCACCTCTACGGGGCCTGGGCGCGTGAAGCGCAGGTCGACCACACGCTGCTGACCCACGGATCGAAAAGCATCGAGTCGACGCGCGAGGTGCGCACGACCCACACCGAAAACCCGGCGTTCCTGCTCACGCTGAACAGCGATTCGTTCAGCGAGACCTGCGGCGAAGTCATCGCCGGAGCGCTGGCCTGGAGCGGAAATTTCCGCCTCAACTTCGAGGTCGACGAATTCGACGTGCTGACCGTCCTGGCCGGCGCCAACCCCAACGCCTCGGAGTACAGGCTCCGCCCGGGCGAGACGTTCACCACGCCCGAAATGATCTACACCCACTCGTTCTGCGGCGCGGGCGGCGCCTCGCGCAACCTCCACGACTGGGCGCGCAACTACGGCATCTACCACGGCCACGAGGTCGTCCCCACGCTGCTCAACAGCTGGGAAGGCGCCTACTTCAAGTTCGACGCCAAGGTCCTGAAACAGATGATCGACGACGCGGCCTCGATGGGATTGGAAATGTTCGTCCTCGACGACGGCTGGTTCGGCAACAAATACCCGCGCAACAACTCCAACGCCGGACTGGGCGACTGGCAGGTGAACGCCGCGAAACTCCCCGAAGGCATCGACCACATCGCCTCCTACGCCCACTCGAAGGGACTGAAGTTCGGCATCTGGATCGAACCGGAGATGGTCAACCCCAAGAGCGAGCTGGCCGAGAAGCACCCCGACTGGATCGTCCGTCCGCCGAAGCGCGAAGCGCCCACGACCCGCAACCAGTGGCTGCTCGACCTCACGAACCCCAAGGTGCAGGACTTCGTGTTCGGAGTCTTCGACAACACGATGAAACTCTCGGACAAGATCGACTACATCAAGTGGGACGCCAACCGCAACGCCAACAACGTGGGTTCGGCCTACCTCCCGGCCGACGAGCAGTCGCGCTTCTGGATCGACTACGCGCAGGGCTTCTACAAGGTGATGGAACGCATCCGCGCCAAATACCCCGACGTGCTGATCCAGGCCTGCGCCTCGGGCGGCGGCCGCGTGGAGTACGGCGCCCTGAAGTATTTCGACGAAGTGTGGACGAGCGACAACACCGAGGCGCTTTCGCGCGCCCGCATCCAGTACGGCACGAGCCTTTTCTACCCCGCCGTCGTGATGGGTTCGCACGTCTCGGCCACGCCCAACCACCAGACGGGCAACATCACGCCCATCAAGTTCCGCTTCGACATGGCCTGCGCCGGACGCCTCGGCATGGAGCTTCAGCCCAGGCAGATGACCGACGAGGAGCGGCAGTTCGCCCGCCGGGCCATCGCCAGCTACAAGGAGTACCGCGACATCGTGATGCAGGGCGACCTCTACCGCATCGGCACGCCCTATGACAAGAGCGGCTGCTACGGCCTGATGTACGTTTCGAAGGACCGGAAGCAGGCCGTGCTGTTCACGTACAGCCTCCGGTACCAGGGCCGCTCGCTGATCCCGAAATTCCGCTTGCAGGGCCTCGACCCGAAGACGGGCTACACCATCCGCGAACTGAACGTCGACAAATCGCGCAACTGGTTCGACGGCAAAACCTTCAGCGGCGAGATGCTCTCGAACGCCGGCATCAACCCCTCGATGCCGAAGATTTACGACAGCGGCGTATTCCTGCTCACGGCGGAATAGAAGCTGCTCCGTCGCGAAAGCCACCCCGGGATTTGCCGCCGGGGTGGCTTTTTCCTATCTTTGCCGAAGAACATTTTTCCGAACATGATCGAACAAATCATATCCCGACGACTGCAAATTCCGCTGCACCAGGTGCAGGGGACCGTGTGTCTGCTCCGCGAAGGGGCGACGATCCCCTTTATCAGCCGCTACCGCAAGGAAGCGACCGGCTCGCTCGACGAGGTGCAGGTCGCCTCCGTCAAGGAGTGGCTCGACCGGCTCACCGAACTCGAAACCCGCAAGCAGACGGTGCTCACGACCATCGAGGGGCAGGGCAGGCTGACCCCGGAACTCCGCCGGCGCATCGCGGAGTGCTGGGATGCGGTGGAGCTGGAGGACATTTACCTGCCCTACAAACCCAAACG
>ERZ780157.2915-NODE-2915-length-15212-cov-3.354754_pt1 | contig 15212 bp, 28 predicted proteins | sample MGYA00511169_ERZ780157 | MGnify/ENA primary metagenome ERZ780157 (study PRJEB29588, sample SAMEA1965149) | human gut metagenome | biome: human gut; feature: human-associated habitat; material: faeces | place: Denmark | collected 2008/2010 ... | reverse complement strand
ATCCATTGTGACCCTTGAGGCATCCACGAAGAGTTACTTGAGCACACATTTCCTACAACACAACGATCAGTCCTATTCCGAAAGCGGCCCATCCAATCGATTATACACAATGCGGCAACTCCACCTACAATTCCAATCTCGAAGTATGAAAGCGATTAAGAGAATAAACGCGTGAAAGGGAAACCGCTCGTCTCCTTCCCCTTCCAGATTTATGCTTGGACGGAAGAATCGGGAACCGTGGATCGCTGGTTCTGCGGCGATTCGCACTCTTTTCATGTAAGAAACAAAGGAGGGGTAGACTGATTCCTGGGAGAGAGAGTTGTACTGACGGATTCTCGATTTGGGCAGAGATACAATGGTGGGTCTTCCGTGGGCGCACACGAGTGGCATCGTGCAGGACAGAAGATGGTCGCCAATGGCAAGGGCGTTCTCGCGCTGCAGGGGAGTGTTGAACTTGACCGCGTTCTTGCAGGCCTATTGTTTGCATGGGAGTGCTAACGGGTACGCGTTGTGCGAGAAGACGTCGTATCGCGGGAGGGGCGAATCGGGAGTAGTCACTGGGTTGGACCGTCTCGTTCCTTAGCGAGTCGAGATACTCTCTAAAGTCATCGGTGGTTAATGCAAATCCATCGATGACGGGAATCGTCTAGAGATGGAGAGAAGCGAGGAAGTCCACATGAATCAGCGCGTATTGATTTGTCTGGACATCGATGTTGTATTCCCAGTATGCAAGCAGCTCCTTGTTGCGACGGAGTGTATCCCATTGCTCACAGTTGAGACACACTCGCTTTGTGTGTATGCTCTCTCTTCCGATGACCTGGTGTGGATCCTCCTTCAAGCATTGCAAGTAGTGGTCGAGGTTGATTCGCTCGTGCGCCGCATGCTACGGTTTAGACGCCCTCTCTGAAGTACCTGGTCAATGAGATAGAGGTGTGTCGTTGACTCGTAAAGCAAGAAGCTATCGAACACTTGCCCGCGATACTTCGCCGCGCCCAAATCCGAAATGCATTCGATCTCTTCCCATTCGTATTCGTTCTGCTTTTGTGTGCTCCGAATTGGAGTCCGTCGCGTTGGCGTCTCTCTTCTCACTTCCTTTGTGTTTCCATATTGAATGTGGTTTGTGTTTTCGGCGTGATTGGTGAGAAAGGCGATGATCGTGTCCATCTCCTGGGTTGTTAGAGTGATGTTTTCCGTTGTCTCGAAGGATGCGTTGATGGTCTCTGATAGGTTCAAGTGCTCATCGCGAATCATGATTGCCAGAAAGGGATTCCTAGGATGCAAGCCCACTTGCTCCACTACTGGTTTGCAAGGACATGAGGCGAATAGGAGATTGGTTTGTTGCCTTTGATGTGCTTTCTGGAATGGAGAGGAGACAATAGAGATACGTGAAGAAGTACTTCCACAGGACGTGGATTTGGTTTCCAATAGATAGCGAAGTAGACATGGGATAGTTGTTGAGATAGATGAAGTCATAGGTTTCCATTGTTTTGGAAATGGAGTGAGAAACTGCACGTGATTTGGAGTATAAATCCGTCACAGGGAGAGGAGAGATAGATGCATCCGCGGGGAAGCGAAATGGTCAGAATGGTTGTGTCCCTGTTCCAAAGCGAGTGGATTTCGTCAACAACCGATTGGCGTGGCGTTACATGTGTGATCGTCTCGCTCGTGTTGCTATCCACTCTACGGTCAGAATCACACATTGGGTATCACATGGAAATGGACACTCTGGGATAGGCAACATGCATTTGCTGGACCACTTGGGTGAGTAAGGATCTCCAGGTCACTGATGATTTGGTAATCGATTTCTCGTTAGGAATACATATCGTGGATCATGCAGGATATGCGAACAGGCGAATATCCATACTTAGAAATAGGATAGATACTGATTCGGGAGGAGGACGCGGTATTCACCGAGGAGTTCGTCTCTTCGTTTCTCTTGTCCTCGCCACTTAGGAAACTCTACAAGAATGAGTCAAGGAGGTCGTAAACATGTCGGATCGTCTTATGAGGGGTGACAATAGCAACATCGACGCGTACAATGTAGGACAAGGACGAGTATACTGCATACATGTCCCCCGTGATTGTCACGCCATCGGATTGGAAGACAATCTCATCTTGGGTCGTACCGACGTAGATGGATATCTTCGTTGCCCCTCCCTCCAGAATGGTGTACAGAACTAGGAGTGAACAGCTGGAGTGATTGCAACGAGTGTGGATGAGTGATGTGTTGGATCCGTACTGGCATTCGTTCTGAATGCAATTGGCAACAAAGGGACTCAGCCGATGCATTTTAGTGGGAAACCACACGCCTATCATTTCCCTCCATATCTTTCTGCAATCCACGCCGAATCGTTTTCTCTGAGATGAGATCTATTCAATCCCACATGATTATGTCTCTCTATAGTTGTCGATGGAAATCGCATCTCCCTTAAGTCTAGTCCTTGCGATGAGCACCCCTTGAACAATAGGACGCGAAGTGTGAAATGCGTTGGAGAGGACAAAAGGAAACGATTTGACAAGATTGATAGACACTTTTGAGAGGATGTTCTTCACGACACCTGTCATATTTGACAAGTGATGGGATGCCATTTCATTATTTATTCTACTCGCTGAGAAAATCTCAAGCCTCATTCCTGTAGTTGAGAATACTGTAGGATCATCGCGGGCGGGTGAGAGCTAGATGGATTTGCAACCCCTCCCGACGGAACAAACGCTTTCTCCTTTTGACATCATGTCGTGTGAAATAAAGCGAAGCCAGTTCTCCTCAAGGTCGTTTCAGAACAATGGAAGCTCGATCGCCATCCCCGTGTATGGTTTCAACTCTTTCGAGCAAGAGGAATCCGACGGCATTGATAATGTTGCCTCCTACAACGACCTGAACGAACTCAGCAAGGACTGCACCCTATCCTCCTCTACTCTTCCGCCCTATGATACTATGGACTCTCTCTATACTGACAATACGATGGACCCCAGTGACGACTACAATCCAAGTGATGGAATCCATCTCTTCCAGTCGTATTTCCCGGTAGATGAAAGCGAGTCGTTTCTTCTCCGCGACGATTCAACGAGCAACCTTAGCTTCCCCTGTTTCCAGCAGGGTTTATCCGATACTCCTGACGCGAACTGTGATATTTCCGGAGCAGAGTCCTCCGTCGATTCGACTATTATAAGAACGCGTAACGATTCGATTGACTCGAATGGTATCGTTTCAGACGCATTGTTGAGTGATATCAACCCCATTGGAATTCACGACCTCCAGCTTATCTCGTCTTCCTTCTCTCATTGTGTGTTACCAGTATGCCAACCGCTGAAGCGGATACATACTGTTTGTGGTGATATGGCCAAATCTCGAATGGCTTTCCTGACCAAGAAGGACAAGAGGAGCCGTCTCTCCTCTGCCATGAAGCCTATCCGTCACGATTGTCGTTTCGGTGACGTGTACCAGTGCTCTAGTGACCGTGATTGCTTTTTCGTCTTTTCCAAGAGACACATGGACTACCTCCGCAGCGGTCATTTCCGTTTCTCCACCATCTGATTACTCTTCCCTTGTAGTGTTTGTGTGTATTATTGTTTTATTGTTTTATTGTTTTGTTTGTTGAAGACGTACGACTATTTCGTGCATCCAATGAGATGAAATGACGGAAACTCACTTGCCCTCGTTCTCATTCTAATTTTCGTTTCTTATTCTATGTTGTCTCGTTCCGTTTCTTTGCTTTCCAAGTCTGCTAGAGTAGGTTGCATGCAACGTAGTGACATGTTAGGCCTTCTCCACCGTGAAGAATGTGGAGGCGGCCAGCGCTGCCTTTAGCGACATCGTCTCTTCCAGAACTTGTTGTCACAGCTTCAAGAGCGACGATGTGAGCGACGAGCTCCTGAATCGTATCCTTTCGGAGACTCTTGTACTTCTTGACTCGGCCCGTTAACCATAGTCGGCTCCTACCGCCAGAAACTGGCAGCCTTACAAGATTGTGATCATGAAGGATAAGGCGAACCGCGACAAGTTAGCGCAGTGGATGCCGAAGGGCAACGGGAACGTGATTTCCCAGGTTCCTGCCGTGGCCATCTTCCTGGCTGATACTCGTTGTTGCTGTCCTCAATCCTCATGAATAGAGCCCAGACTTTTGGGAGACGATGTGAAGGAGTTGTACAGAAAGCAGGGAATGCCTGAATCCAAGCTTGACGATTTCGTCAAGACCTTCGACCTGTGCTGCGGCAAGAACAACTTCAAGAGCCTTCTGATTAAGTGCGGACTGAAGAACCGGTCGAACAAGTCGTGGGCCCCCGAGTACTACACCAACAGAGTCATCATCAATGCCGCATCTGATGTCTAGGAATGGAGCATCAAGCAGTCCATGTTCCCACTGGAGATGTTCGTGCTCGCCTGCCAGGCCAACGGTCTCTGCACGGGCATCATGGAGGGCTTCGACGGTCGCCACATCCGTGATTTGATCGGTTGTCCGAAGCGCTATTTCGTGACGGGCGTTGTTCCCTTTGGTTATGGAAACGAGGAGAACAAGAAGGCGACGTTGCGCTATCCTCCTGGTAGGGGCGTGTTGAGGACGTGACGAATAGAGAGAATGGTGTTCGACGAGAAGTTCAGCAACCCGAGAAAGGGCGTGGAGCCGCTGAAGCGCGATTCCTTTGTTTGTTGCGAAGAAACAAGTCATAGACGAAAGTGGACGTTCTCCAACGACGTGTCTGGCGTGGGATCGATGAAGTCAGCCAAGTCGTCGTAGTTGTCCACACCTTCTTCCTCCTCTTCCAACAGCGCATTCACTGCAGGGTTTCGGTTGAACACGCGTCGTCTCGACCTCCGCTTTGTGGGCGACTTCTTCTTCACCTCGCTCTTCTCCTTCAACAACGTCGCCTCTGCCATTCCCTTCGACTCATACACACAACACACAACACACCTTCTCTTCACACACCCCTCTGATGTCCGTGATCACCATCTTCACGCCCTTCGCTTGCCTCTTCAGCAGGTACGGCGATTCGCACCACGCGGCGATCGCCAACACCAACGGCAAGAAGAAGCCACCCGCGACAGAATCCCTCCCGATTTCGTCCTTCGCCCACTGCGCGAAACTGACAACGTTCTCGACCACTCTCTGGATCACTACATATCAACACGACGATAGAGGGCTACGAGGCGAGCGCAGGGAGCAGTTGAAGCACAGTTGCTTCCACACAGCTTCGTACAGGAGAAGCGCGTTGGCGTCGATGGCAGAAATCGGCTCTCTTTTGAACGAGTCCAGAAAGAGAGGGAATAATGTGGCAACAAGGAGAGCACTTTGCGTGTGCGAAAACGAATGGAACGAAACGCCCTCAGTGTCACGTGAGGGAAACGACGTCTGATGGGATTCCAAAATCGAGACGATTTCTGGAGCGATGGCGAAGGGGGCTTCTTCGACGTGAAAGAGCGAGCTGGGAAGCGAGTGCATCGCGGAGTGGAGGAGGAAACAACAGGTGGAGGGAGATTGTTCGTACAGGAATGGCGGGAGAAGGTCGAGAGAGAGAGTGGAGGCTTCGGCGAGAGTGGAGGGAATGGGGTCTGCGAGCGTCCAGGTGGCGAGGGGGAAGTGAGGCGGTTGGAGGGAGATGTGAAGAAGAAGGAGGGAGCGTGTGGAGGCGGTGGCGTGGGGAAGGAGGGAAGAAATCCACTCTTGGAGAGAGAGAGGGGCGATTGACTGTTGAAGCGACGTCAGGTGGTTCTGGAGAGTGGTTTGGAGGAGGCGGAGAACGAGGGATTGCGTGAACGATGGTGTGAATCTTCGTTTCTAGTCATGAGAGGGGTGAGTGGTGCGTACGAGAGTCACGAGTGGCGATGGAGCGATGTCGCGCAGAAGGGCTTTCAGAGAGTCAAGCCGAGGTGTGTCGGACAGTGTGGGTGTTGGATGCGTGACGACATACGACAAGAAGGAGGGAGATGAGAACACGTCGGGACAGTCCACGAAGAACAACAACAAGAACAGACACACGACAGGGTGTTCTGTGTGTTGGAGAAGGCTATCCAGCGTTGTTCGGTCCACCATTCTCTTGAACGCGACCAACGACTCCTTCTCCTTCAGATTCGCCTCCAGCGTCAGCGCCATCTCAACACTCAACAACATGGTGTCTGTGTCGTCTTGTCGCAGTGCGTGGAACGCGCAGCAGGCGTAGCACTCCGTCAGGAGGAGGGAGAAGGGGCTCCAGAGCCTCGCTGGGAAGAACAGGTCGTCTGCGAGTCATTGACGAGGAGAACGCTTACCGCGAAGCTGGTCGGTCTGGTCCTGGAGCCAGTCGGGGTTGAGGGAGGAGGTGAGTGAGGAGGTGAAGGTATTGTTGGAGGTGTTGGAGGAGTTGTTGGATGATGTGTTGGAGGAGGAGATGAAGGAAGAGGTGTTGAATAAGAGGAAGAGAAAAGGGTTGAGAAAGAGAAGTCCGGCTTCTTTGTCAATGCAGGACACGAGTGAGAACGGAGAAGAAAGCACCCTACGAATCATATCATCAGCAGACACGCCACGCAATATCGTGAAGAGTGGTGACGCAGTCGGATAGAACAGGGTGTGTTCTCGCCTCCAGCAGGAGGTGTTGCGCGAGCTGTGGAGAGCTGAGGAGCACACGTCGGATCGCTTCCTGGAGATTATCGCGTTATTTCATTCTCACTTGCACGGACGGCGAAGGCGATTCACCTCTCTGCGCCCAGACCGAAATGGCGTCCAACAACACACTGCACGGGGCGTGTTGAGCCTCCAACGCGGCGAAGTACTCTTCGACAAAGCGTGCGTCTAGACATAACGGACAATTGTGTCACACACCACACACAACCCCGAACACGTAATGGTGAATCACACTGAATCCTTCTTCTGTTCTCCAATTCTCCGATGCACGCTGTAAGCACTCCACCAACACATTCACAGAGAGTGACGAAAGAGGCGTGGTCGCCTTTTCCACGATTCGCAAGAAGAAGTGAGCATTGGAGGAAGTGAGACGGTCCAGAAATGCCTTCTCTTCACATGTGTTGTGCGGGTGCTGCAACAACGTCAGTACCAATTCATCCAGCCCTTCCATCAACTCATTCTCAACGAGATGCAAGACGAGCGGGAATAGGGACGTGCATGACGATATGTTTCCCTTCTCCACAGCGGACCGTATTTCGTTGAGAAGCGGAGGGAGAATGACAAGAAAAGAAGGAATCGAGGTGGAATCGAACCCCTTCTCTCCGTTCTTCACGAGATCTTGAAAGGAATACAGGCGAAAGAGGAGCTGAGCATCGTTATCGATGGAGTAGGGGGTGCTGAACAACCATCTGAGCGTGTACGGTGACAGTGAGATGGAGGAGAGAAAGGCAATGGATTCTTCGTTCGTTCTTTGGGCGAGTTGATTCTGAATCACGTCGACGACCTGGGAAGCTTGCTGGGGCCTGGAATCAAGGAAGAGATAACAGCCTTCGAGAAATGCGTCATCAACACGATGCTTCGGAACCGCGGTCTAGACTGAAATCGAAGGGAAGAGCATACAAGAAAGCATGCAATGGCCGCCGAAGAGCCGAGGGAAGAAGACAGGCAGTCAAACAGAAAGGAATGAAGAGAGGGAGAGGAGGACTTGACTAGGGACGGAACTAGCTAACGGTCACCAATATGAAAAAGACCAAACACTAGGGAAGGAAGAGGGATACAAGTGGAGGATCACATTCATGAAACGAAGATACACAGGAAGAAAACTCTCCGGAACTCGTGCCAGCACGGCATCAAATGAGGGACTGAACTCCACTGAATCATCTGTTCTTGGAAAGACATAGTGCTGCAAAATTCGATTTAGCACCGCGATATAGAGAGAAAAGGTCATAAAAGGAAGAGTCGAAAACTACACGTGAGGAAAAACGGGAGAGAAGACGGAACCAACGACTTCTACAATTTCCATCACATTGTCCGCAGAGAGAGGCATCTGCTCTAGCGACTGAACCCACTCCAACACGTCCTGCTGCGAAACGAACCGTTCATGGATCCGATCCGGACTCTATGCTGCTCACTTTCCTTCTCCATTTCTCACTTCCATGAGCGCTGAACGACAGGGGAGAAGACAGGAAGCGGCAGAGGATTCACAAAAGGAACGATAGCTTTCACGGATTGGCTACGGCTTGGAAAATGAGGTGTTCAGAGACAACAGCACAATTCAGTAATCGTTCAAAGAAACAATGTCGTTGCACATTCTTCGTCACAAGAAGTGGCACGTGTGGAACCAGGACAATGTTGAACGATACGAGAAGGATGAAAGCGAGTTCATGCAGAAGGTGGAGAATGAGGAAAAGCAGGAACGCATGGCACTGATGGAAAAGCGAATCCAGCAAATCAAAGAGCGGAATGGGATTCCAGCGAGTGATGGGGGTTCTTCGCAGCGTGAGTCGTTCTCACTCCTTTATGACACGTAGTGGACAGCAGTGCCACAGCAAACGGAAATACGAACGAATCAAAGGAAGTGAGCTTCTCTCCGAATAAGGAGTACGAAGTCGTGGAGTATGATGCCGTTCATCTGTAGGAGGAGCGGTTTCAAAAGCAGCTGAAAGACATCCAAGAGCTGAAGGTTCCCATCTGGAAGCTGAAGCCCACGGAGATGCCGTACGTCCCGTGGTACGCGCGACCGGATGCAAAGGAGACGGGACGGGATGGGAAGCCTCTCGATGAGAGTGCGATTGAGAAGAGGAAGAAACGGGACGAGGAGAGGAAAGTGCTGGAGGATCCACTCTCTGTTTCCCTACCCGATTGGATTGACTGATAGCTGATTCGAAAGAGCGAGAAGGAGTCGTCGAATCCGTCCTCATACACATCTGAAATGACGCGTGTCCAGTTGGCGAATGACGAGGGGCAACGAGAGGCATTGAAGTCAAGGATGTTGAATCAGCCGAATGATATACAAGTCCCTTCGTTGCAATGTGTTCACCGTAGGCACCCATCGTTTCATGCACGGAGGGCTCGAGACACTCGCATCACCGTCATCGCCATCATCACAAACACAGACAGGAGGGAGACGGAATCGTCACGAGCATCGAAGAGTCGGAGCGTTACCAGGCAAAGAAGCGGAAAGAGTTGCAGCTGCAGAAGCTCCGTCAGGAACGGTTGCGGCGCGAAACGGAAGAGCGGAAACGTTCAACCGAGTTGTTGATGCGACACATTCAGCAAGGATATCCTGTTTCGTGAACAAACACAACAATCCAGTGATTGAAGGCACTCCTCCACCTGCTCGTCGTTGAACAGCTTATATCCTTCTTCCGTCACCGTAGCAACGTCGATATTGTTACAAGTAATGCGATCCTTCATCACCTGCTTCAGCGTCGACAGAGCAATCTTGATACCTTCCTTCAGCGACAGATCCTACAAATGACCAGACAAACAAACCGGGAACAGGCTTGTAGAGATCCTTCAGCATATCGGTCGCGCCCTCACAGCCAGCACCAATACTAACCGCTTTGTATTCTGTATATGTTCCGGACGAATCCGTCAAGAAACTACACTTTACAGATAAGAACAAGTCGAACAGCTGGTAGCCGTATTTCTTTGTATATCCGCCGATGAGAAGCGCAACTCCGAAGGGGCGGGACTACAGTCGACGCACGAAACCACACGTACCATCTTCGTATCATCATCTTCGCCAAAGGCGAGCATAATCTCCGATATCGATTGTGCGACGCTCTCCGTCTGCCCCTCACAACAACACGAAACTGCCTACGCTCATGGGCTCGCCGTAGTTGAAGAAGTAGTTAGCGGCGTTCACGCGCGCGTTGTCTATCAGTGTAATGGCATCCGCCACCAGTCCGCTCATGGCAGCGCCAATGTGATGATCGATTTCCATAATCTTGATCACACTGCGCGTGAGTGGGATATGCAAAGACAAACCTGGACGGAACGATCAATTTGCTTGTTAATCTCTTTTCCACTGCGAGAACGACTCCCTCTTTCGTCTTTATGCCAATCGCGGTCGAGCCCAGCTACAGGATGAAATGAACAGCACGGCTTCCCACCTTGATGGATTCAATAGCGTATTCCACTTGGAACAGTCTTCCTTCGGGAGAATAGGTGCTTACACCGTGATCGTATTCCGTTCTAGAAAACTGTCAGCAATACGGGGTGAGCAGCGGAACGAGCATCCTCTTACCGAGAGAGATACATTGTAGAGTGTATTGTGATTGAAAGAGAAGAGTGACGGAAATGGGGCGTATTTGGTGTCGAAGAAACGGGGTGTTTTCTGCACATCCTCTGTCCCTGCATTCCTGTGCATTCTGTGAAGAAAAGGGATGTGTGGGGAGAGTGGAGTGAGGGCTGTGACGGAGTGGTGAACGGGCTTGGGATTGACAGGAAGGCGCAAACAAACATGAATAGGACAGGACTATACACTGCACACCACTTCACCGCAGGAGAGAGCGAGTCCCTTCATCCATGATCATTGCACTCTTCAAAACTCATCTACGATTCACCTATGTGCTCCAGAAATCCGATTCTGCGCTCCAACGCTCGCTCGTACAATTCCCAGTTGAAGTTGTTGAGTCCTCGGAAGAGGTATCCATCCATTTCGATCCCCTACAATCAAATGCAATGAGCAAAAGTCACTTGGCTGTCGTTTCGGGTCACTTCCCCGAGCACTTCTATGAACAGGAATTGAATATGCTCGTTGTGATAGGCTCCGCGAATGTGCACAAGCACGCCCATTCCCTTTTGTTCCAGCCACAATTGATCATGAAAGACGCGTTTCACGCTGCAGGGTCATTTCATTCCCCAAGTACTACGATCCAACAACACGGATTCGACGGGAAACCCAGTTTCCCTGAGCCAGGTGTGAAAGCAGAACGGTCTTGGCGCTTCCAAACCCGGGATGGCGTCTCAACACAAGAGCGCCCTCGTTCATCCGTGTGATGGAATGGGAGATGATTAGTGGTGAAAACGCAGCGGTGTGAGCAAGAAACAGAACAGCCATCAATTACTTCGGAGTAATGAACGGAATACGAATGATCTTCAACGCGAGAAGGATGTTCAAAACCAGGTACACTCCATACAGACAATACAGATAGATGCCATATCCCTTTGAAATCCGGTATTTCATACTAGGAACACTCTAATCGTCAGCATCGCCACGAACCCCCACAATAATGGAACTAATCAACGAAATCACTAGGAAAATGAAGGTCAGATTGATGTTTGCCGTGTCCTTGCCGAGATCGGTGGTGCCCCTACCCATCACATCCATCCCCCACACCCCACGTTTTCGCGCAACTGATCGTCAGCGCAGATCCCATACCGATCAGCATATTGAACATGGGCGCTAGACATGACCTCTCTCACCCACCCCCACAAGCGAACACACCGCCCATCGCCATCTGCGAGTAGCCCTGCACCGCCAAGCTCACGTCCGCCACGATGTCGCCGAGCGAGTTGCCCCAAGCGAGGATAGTGAGTCCAAGGATGACGGGCGAGATGTTGAGCATGAGCCCGATGGCGTTAAGGAGCGAGACGAGTTCGTTGGCGATGGCGGAGATCCAGAGAACGGAGATGACGAAGCCTTCGAGGACGAGGACCTGTGCATGAGAGCGAGGAGGCGGAGCGTACGACGAGATACACGCCCTTGGGGGGTTCGTCGAAGGAGACGATGAAGATGTTGCAGAAGAGGAGAGCGACGGAGAGGACGAGAAGAAGTGCCCAGAGCGGGAGCTTGCCGAACAGCGCCGTGTCCATGTCAACTACGCGTCAGACGAGGTCCCAACACCCACTGCCCGCGAGGAACGCGAAGCCGAAGGGCGCGCCGAAGGAGGTGAAGAGGACCCAGTACTTGTTCCAGCGATCGTCCTCCACGATGGGACAGGTGACATCACGCAACAGCGTGAACGGGTACTCCATGATGTAATCCACCTTGCTTAGCAGCGAGCGCTCCTTGAACGCGCCGAACGCGTGCGACCACAACGCCTTCACGCTGCGACGGTTCACCACGGGGTCGGCCTGTGCTTCGGCAGTGATCACCTGCTCCAGTTCGGGGTTCGGACTCTGCTTCTCGACCAATTCCTACTCCTCAGTGAAACGCCACTCACTCACTTCAATGATGCGCTTCGCCGGCTCGGGGTGCAGCTTGGCTTCGACGACGGCGCTGATCTGCATGCCCGTGCCCTGCTTGCCGTCGGCGGAGGGGGAGCCTGGAGAGAAAAGAAGGGGGTCTTGGGGGGTGGTTTCGGGTTCGAGGAGCTAGGGGTGAGGGAACGAGTGGGAGTCGCACGGCGTTCTCGTCCTTCGGCTGCTTCTTCTTCGGGGTGAGGAAGACCATCTAGGGATGATTAGCGGAATGTGGGGGAACGGTGATGTAGATAGCGTAGAGCACGAGGAATCCGATGGCTTCCCACATCTTGATGCGCTTGTCGAAGAAGACGAAGATGAGGTAGAAGATGCAAATGGTGTAGAAGATGATGTCGCGGAGGAAGGCGCGCTTGTTGACTTCGCAGTTGGAGAAGACGGCAACGCTTCCGGCAACGACCGTGGTAATGAAGAGACCGGCGCCCACATTCGCGCCCATGCCGATCTCCGTGAGTCCGGAGAGAACGGAGATGATCAGCGAGAACACGTCGGGGGCTCCGTTTCCGAAGGCTAAGAAGGTGACGCCTACGCTTGAGTGGCTGAGCGAATGCAAACCAGCAATGCTGGGGGGAATGTGGAGCTTGTCGACGATGGAGTCCATGACGACGCAGAAATAGTCGTCCGCGGTGGATGCAAGGAGACTCAGAAGAAGAACCAGAATAATGATCCAAAGGAACGAGAGCCACACGCGCGCTCCCGAGCCACTACAGTTTTGGAGGTAACTAGTCGTCACGGGAGAAGACATGGAAGAACAGATAGTTGATGTAGTTCGCTTGGTCCGTACAGCCCACCTCATCGCAGTCATACTTTTCCTGCAAGATAACGAGACGGCACGTCACCCACCATGATTTCGTAGGCGCAGGTGTCATTCGCCTCATCGAACAGGAAGAACGACTCCAGTCCCAGATTCTCGCTCTGTCCCTTCGTTCTGTGAGGAACAAAGAGTCCTAAACACATGATTGCAAGACAGAGAGGGAACCCGAAGAGGTGCATAGGGCGATAACCACTGCAGCATACACAAGCGCCTTTGACAAAGAATGCGAAGAACGCGTCATTTCCACTGAAGAAACGCGTGCACGAGGTGGCGGTTTCATTGTGTGTCACCAAAACACAATTCAGACACAGATCAGAATACAACACAGGTGATGGAAAGCCTCCATCTCACCAAACGGCAGGATTAAAACGTGCCGTATTGGGTCTGGGCATGATGCGAAGGAGCCACGATGCGGTTGTTGGGGAACGCTTCTTCCCGAACAGTCCCACCGTTCCTCTTCACCAGAGCCACAGCGAGAGCAATGGCAAGAATCACGACGACAACGCAGAGGAGAGCGATCACGAGCACGGAACCACTGAGCCGATTGCCCTGCTTCTGCTTTCCCTCGGTTTCCATCTCGCCACTCTCAACCACTGTCGGAGCAGGCGTAAACGCTTCCACAAAGACATCCGAGTTGTCGTCGTTGCTGTGACACTCCACGGATCTACGAATGAGCAGAGCGGCAAGGATCGACTCCATCCGGTACCACTTCCCTTCCGTCACAGTCGGCTTGCACGTTACGTTCATCTTCGTTTGCAGGTCGCTCAAATCGGCAATGCGTAACATTGGCAAGCCAAGGAAGGAAGGAAGGTCGCTATCGCGAGAACTGGGGTTCAGGAAGGCACTATCGATCCTATTCGTGAAGAAGAGGAACGAAGACGACGCATTCCAAACTTGGAACAGTTCGTGGAACGGATCGTCTTCCGCGTAGAATCTTCTGACCATGTTCATTTGGTCCTTCCTGCTTGTGTGCACTCTCCCTGAACATCACGCAAACCACGCGTTAACTACGGACACTATCGCGTTCGACGCAGTTCATCCAGGGCTGCATCGCGCAGTCGGGACGAATGACTGAATGAGGTCTGGAAAGGCAAGCAGCAAGAAGCATAAGGAAAACGACGGAGATCATTGTTCACTTAATGCACAATGCAATGGGAAGGAATACTCCCTGTCAAAGAATCGGTATGATGCGTGCATGAATTGGGTATTGTGGGTCAATTTGGTATCGAGGTCCCTAACAGCTGCCTTCTTGTTCTCGCGAATCGCGGCAACGCAGAGGCTACGCACTGTGCAGGGCGTGACAGTTCATTCTGACGGCCTCCCACAAGGACTGGAACAAGACTCGTCCCATCCTTCCTTTTGGGCCGTAATGGCTTACGGTGTGCCAGCTGTGCATCACCATCTCTTTGCCGCAAAAGCAATGAGGGTGTGAGTTTCCGCACCCGCCCACGCCTCTCGGTGGACATCTACACCCTCCTGTCATTCTCTTCGCCTCCTATGCTCCACATAGACCACCGATCCTCTTTCGGTCCTACTCATCCCACCACCGAATTCCGTTTTCACTTGACCGTGAGTGGAGTACTGAATGAAAGGAAGCGATTCATGGCTTGCTTTCACTGATTGGAGTTCGAAGTGAATCGCCTCTTCCGGTGTTTGGTCCCCACTCTCCTCTACTGACTCGCACGGAGCGATTACCATCATTACACGCGATCCTGCTGGCGGAACTCGCCGTCTTTGTGATGTGTGGCTCCGTGGCTACTATGTTGCCGTTGGACTCCGTTCGATGTGTCTTTTCGCTTTGATCGTTTTCGGTGGGACGGGGCGGCGTTTTGTAGCCCCCAAATCGTTGCGAGGTAATTGGTAATCAAGGAATCACTGCCCACTCCAAAATACTGGAACGAAACCCCCTGGTAACAACCACAAAAAAAGCTTCTGAATCAGTTACGAATGATGAAAGCTGCCTTTGTCTTTGCTTTAATTGTTGCTACAGGTACTGGAGAGCGGGTTGCTGTGACGTTTTAGTTCTTGCTTGTGAAGAAGGTTTTATGGAGGTCCATTTCTCCAAGGTGTCTGGCGACGCTGTTTGCCAGGTCCGCCTCAGTGACGAGTCTATGAAGACCAACGGTTTGGTTCTGGTCGAGAAGTTCTGGGCTACCCCCAAGGCTTACTGCCTGAACCCTGGTTATTATTACATTGGTTGCAGCGCGCCTGCCACCGTGAACGTGAACTACCTGACCTACAACAAGGATCACGATCTTACCACCTCTCCCTACTACAAGGTCCTCAAGCTGGATCAGGTCAAGGAAGAGTGG
>ERZ780157.2906-NODE-2906-length-15262-cov-3.512593_pt1 | contig 15262 bp, 11 predicted proteins | sample MGYA00511169_ERZ780157 | MGnify/ENA primary metagenome ERZ780157 (study PRJEB29588, sample SAMEA1965149) | human gut metagenome | biome: human gut; feature: human-associated habitat; material: faeces | place: Denmark | collected 2008/2010 ... | reverse complement strand
CCCTTTCACGGCGGTAACACGGGTTCGATTCCCGTAGGGGTCATTTCTTCATATTGCAATAGGATTTATCCTGTGATATTATATTCATAGGAAGTGGATTGCTCACATATGTATAGAATATGGCGACTTAGCCAAGTGGTAAGGCATGGGACTGCAACTCCCTGATCATCGGTTCAAATCCGTTAGTCGCCTCTTTTTTTTCTAAGACTCTGATTATTAATCGGAGTCTTTTGTAACTTTACTTTATAGAAAAGACCATATGCGGCGCTTTGCTAAATGGAAAAGAGCCCGCAGATATGTGGACATGACAAATGGATGGTTTGGGATTTAAAAGATGTAAAAAAATTCTTCTCTAAAATCGTCATTAAGGTCAACTTATTTAGAAAATAGTCAATGTCTGGAAGTTCCTCTTCGCTCATACGGCGAATGTCCTTGGATGTCATTCCTTCCGGGGAATTTTCGATGTATTTTTATCCTTTTCTCCTCCTGGTGTCACCATACTTGCCGAACTAAATTCTTTGGTCTGTTCTAATCAGAAACTTTTGTGTTCCTTGTTTCATAAATGCTCCGCTGAGACACTTTTGGAATTATTGGAAAACAAAATGTATCTCGGGGCAACACTTGGCATTATCCAGGTTTTACATACATGGGGACAAGAATTGAATTACTATCCTTATATCCACTGTATCAATATTCTTTTAATTCCCAAAGAATTGTAAGAATAATGGTTTGTATATTTTATGAAAAAACATGGAGAAAAAGAATGTAATAACTCATGGAATGATGACAATTATCCATATATTTAAAATACATTTTTCCATCGAATTAGGCTGTTAGTTGTAGTATAATATAAAAAATATTCAATAGAGGAGGATGATGATCATGTGTTATGCAAAACGTAGAAAAACCCTTTTTGTTTTTTTTCTTGTTGCTTCCCTTGTGCTTACGACCACTTTGGGCGCAGCTCCAAATCTCTCGCAGGCAAAAAAGAAAAAGCAGGGAATTACTGTAACAAATAAGATGACCAAAGGTGTTTTGGTGATTCGAGAAAAAAAGAAATTACAGTTAAAGCTAAAGTTGCGCGGAAAAAAAGTTTCATCCAAGAAGATAAAGAAGATATTCAAATTCAGGTCTTCGAACAAAAAGATTGTGACAGTGAATAAAAAAGGAAAAATTTATGCTAAGAAAGCTGGAAATGCTAAAGTGTATATAACACAAAAGGCAAAAGGCAAGAAGAAAAAGTGTAAATTAAAAGTGAAGGTTGTGGCAAAAAAGAATAAGCCCGTGGTAACTGTGACGACGGAGTCAACGAAACAGCCAACGGTAGACCAAACAAAGCAACCAACGGCAGAGCCAACGAAACAGCCAACGGCAGAACCAACGAAACAGCCAACGGCAGAGCCGTCGAAACAGCCAACGGCAGAGCCAACGCCAACACCGTCCGCAAGTCAGGAACCGCAATTGGTAAGTAGCGGAGAATGCAGTAAAATGAAATGCGGAGGACCATATACTAAACCTGAGGCTGGTAAGGATTATGTAACATTGTGGGGTAATGGTGACTATTGTACCACATCTTACGAATTTGAAGGGACAAATAAAAAATACCGTATGGTGGTTAAAGGAGCATCTGATAATTCGACAACGGCGTATGTTTCTGTATATATTGGCGGAAAGAAAGTTGGAACAGTTGGATTTGCTGGAACTACGTTGTCGGAGCAGTCTTTAGAATTTAAAATGACAGATGTAACAGGAAATCAGGAAATAAAATTTTTACTTGATACAGATGATGGATCGAATAATACCTATGTATATAGTTATGAACTTTATTACATTGGTGATGTGAAACCATTTCCGGATGCTCCAACACCAGCATCAATGGGAGCTGTGTATACAGGAAAATACAGAAATTTGTTTAAGGAATTAGGATATTCGGATGCAGAGATAGATAAGAAGGTCGAATCGGCCTGGCAAAAATTGTTTTATGGTAATGATGAAGAACGAATCTATTATCCGGTAGGGGATGATATGGCTTATATTTATACAGCAGATACCGATGATGTACGTTCTGAGGGAATGTCTTATGGTATGATGATTTGCGTTCAAATGAACAAGAAGGAAGAGTTTAATCGTCTGTGGAAATGGGCAAAAACTTATATGCAGCATACAAGTGGAGAGTTTAAAGGATATTTTGCCTGGCAGATGAAAACGGATGGAAGCAAAATCTCGGGTACGCCGGCATCAGACGGCGAGGAATATTTTGCAACATCGTTATTGTTTGCATCAGCGCGCTGGGGAAATGGTGAAGGAATTTATAACTATAACAAAGAAGCGCAGGAAATCCTGACAACGATGCTTCATCAGGCAGATGATGGTCAAGGTGTGAATATGTTTGACAAAACATATAAAATGCCTGTATTCTGCCCAATTGGAAACGCTGCAACATATAGTGATCCATCGTATCATTTGCCGGCATTTTATGAAGTTTGGGCGATAGAGGCAGAGCAGGACAATGATTTTTGGAGCGAGGCAGCTGAAGCTAGTCGACAGCATTTTAAAGATGCAACAAATGAAAATACCGGATTAGGTCCGGATTATTCCGAATATACAGGGGCTGCTAAGAACGAGGGAAATCATGGTGATTTTCGATATGATGCTTGGCGAATTGCAGCTAATATTGCCTGCGACTATGCATGGTGGGCGAAGGATAGCTGGGCAACCACGCACGCGAATAGAATCCAGTCGTTCTTTTACGATCATGGTGTTGATAGTTATGGAAATTTGTGGTCATTAGATGGAACGAAAAATTATAGTACTGATCATTCTCCGGGATTGGTTGCTATGAATGCAACAGCGAGTCTGGCATCTAGTGACAAAAAATCATGGTCATTTCTTGAGAATTTTTGGGACATTTCTCCAACAACAGGGAAATATCGATACTATGATGGATGCCTTTATATGATGGGATTGTTACATTGCAGTGGTAAATTCAAGGCATATTTGTCAGGTGATACGCCGGTAGTAGTCGTGAATGGCAAAATATCAACAACAAGTGCCGAATTTGATTTGAGTGCAGATAAGCAAGAAGATGTGACAACAAAAATTATTTTAAATGGTGTTAGAACGTTATCAGAAATTCGAAACGGGAATACAGTGTTAGAAAAAGGAAAGGACTATACCATTAGTGGTGATATAGTGTCTATTTGCAAAGAGTATCTTTCCAAACAGGCAGTAGGAGTAACGAAATTGACATTTGTCTTCGATGCGGGGAAAAATGCTGTTATGTCGATTACGATAAAGGATAGTAAGTTACCTGATGTACCGGTAGTGTCCGGGCCATTTGAAAAAATAAAGGCTACAGACTATGTAGATTCCAAAGATGTAACGATTGAAGATGGAAAAGTCACCTTAAACAGTACGAGTTCATATATAGCGTTTACTCTTGATTTTGGAAGTGAAACCGCAAAGAGTATAACTGCCTATGTGAAAGAACCAAATAATAGTGGACAGTTGTTTGTACGAAGTGGAAGTTTAAGTTCTAATCCGGCAACGGTGTGGAATCTAGGTAATGGTTCCTGGAAAGAGGCTAATAGTGGTTTGAATCCTACGGTTACAGGAAGTACAAAAATTTATATACAGACAAATAAACCGGGAGTTCAGATTGATTGGATACAATTCGGAAAATAAGTAAAAAATTGCGAAAGGATATCATACATGCTTAACAACCGAAAAAAAACGATAGGTGTATTTGTTTGCAAGCTTCCAGAATATTTCCAGCGCACCCTGTGTGGTGCGCTGGCTGATGAAGCGGTGGCAAATGGATACAATTTGGTTGTTTTTTCGACTTTTGGTGAATACGATAACAATCATGATTATGTGGAAGGAGAAAGCAATTGTCTTTATATTCCAAATTATGACGAATTGGATGGGATTATTTTATGCCTTGATGTGTTTGATATTCCTAGCATGGTAGGAAAATTAATTGAGCAGGTAAAGGAAAAGGCGCAATGCCCTGTGATTAGCATTCGACAAAAAAGAGATGAGTTTATTAGCGTGCTCAGCGATGATAAAAAGGCTATTATGGCTATGGTTGATCATTTGGTAGATGAACATAACGCAAAGCGGATTTATTACTTGTCTGGTCCCTCTTACATGCATGATATCCGTATGAGGGAGGACGGATTTCGCGAAAGAATGAAAAGCAGAGGTGTTGCCTTTCGTGAGGAATACATCTTTAGGGGAAATTTGTGGTATAACATTGGTAAAGAAGCAGTTGATTATTTTTTTTCACTGGATGATGAAAGACCTGATGCAATTCTATGTGCCAATGATTATATGGCAATTTCTGTATGTGAAGAACTGTGCGATCGAGGATTCCGTGTACCAGAGGATATTATTGTGACGGGATTTGATGATGTTGAGGAGGCTAGAGATATATATCCAATGTTGACAACAGTTGAAGCTTGCCCAGAAAATTTTGCGAGATGTGCTATGGAAATTATTAAAAAGGCGGAACGAGGTGAAAAACTAGAAAAGCAATATTATATTTCAACGCAAAATCAGTATCGAAATTCCTGTGGATGTAAAGAAGCGGAAGAAGCGAAACAAATTTTTTGTAAACAATTTAAAAAAAATCAGCGTTTGGTTCACTTGTATAAGCAGAATATGTTTATGGTTTTTCGGATGGAAGGAATACGAGATTATCAGGGCCTTCCGGATTTAGTTGGAAAGTTTGTAGAAGGAAACACGGGTGTTTCAGACTTTTATATATGCCTAAATCCGGATGAGAAATATGAATTGGATGATTCTAGAAAAAGTCCATATGAGGATGAAATGGAAATGTTATTACATGCCTATTATGGAAAGAAAAAGTCAATTGAAGTGCCGATGCCACAAAGACTTTTTAAAAGAAAAAATCTTTTGCCTGCCGACGAAGTGACGGACAGGCCTTGTGTTTTTTATATCAACCCGCTTCATTATCGAAAGCATTGTTTTGGTTATGCAATCATTTCGTTTTTTAATAATCGATTTTATGCGGCAGAAGATTTTTATCAATCTTTTGTGATAAACATTTGCACCGTGTTAGAAAATATTTATATACAAAATCAAATTGAACAGTTAAGCAACGATAAAATACGTCTTATTCGACGAGATTCGGTTACACATATGTATAATCCGTATGGGTTTCATGAAATGGCTACACAAATGCTACATGATGCGACAGTAGCAGGAGTTAATTGTGTCTTTTTCTATGTAAGATTAGACAATTTACAGGAAATAACAGAAATATATGGAAAAAAAGAATCAAATGAAATCCTTCTGTGTATGAAGTCTGTTTTTAAAAATTTTGAGCAGGAAAAACATGTGTTAGGACGATTAGGAGGAAGTGATTTTTGCCTATTACTAGAGGATAAAATGCAGGAAGAAATAGAAGTTCTTGCACAAAATTTTGTTAATGAAGTAAATGAAGTGAATATTTCATGGAATAAAGAATTTTTCATAGAAGTACGCTATGGATGATTTGTTAAGGAAGTGGGAACTATTTCTAGTACAGACGAGTGCATTCGCAGTGCGAAAATGAAAATGAAAGTTGGTGCACAAATGCAGACGAGTGCTGCAAAATATGCTTTTGAGGTAATGAACGAAATCAGACAGAATTATCAAAAAGAAATTTCTGTTACATGCATGGCAAAACGAATTGGTGTATCGCGTACGCACTTGTCCCATTGCTTTAAATTAATATATCAGAAGTCAATACAAGATTATATTACTTCTTATCGAATGGAAAAGGCGCAGGAACTTCTGATTCATACTCAGAAAAAGATTAAAGAGATTGCTTTTTTGGTTGGCTATAAAGATGAGTTGTATTTTTCGAAAGTATTTGCCCGTCTGTATGGTATGTCTCCCAGTAAATATCGTAAAACAATGTTGACATGAAAAAAAATGAGTAAATTGGAGATGGATAGAAAAATCAGTAGTAAGTGTTCAGGAAGTCTGTAGAGAGTTGCTGGATGGTGTGAGACAACGACGAATGGACAGTGAATGGGCTTGGGATGGCATCGAGTGATATCGCAGCAGGATTATCAAGGATCTTGTCTCTTTCCTCGCAGGAGGAAGGGGCAAGATCCTTTTTAGTGCGCCTGGCGGCGCACGTCACTAATGGGTGAAAAGCCATAATCCGCCCTAGTAGTGGAAGGATATAGCCCAAGACCAAGCGTGTCCGTGAACCCCTTTAATATTACCTTCTACCCTATTACAATGGGTAAAAAAAGACTGTTGCCGAAGCAACAGCCTTTTTAGCGTTCTCATTACTTACAATTAAGCAACTTTGATTACACATTTCTGAACTGTGATAGAATCTCCTTCTTTGTATGGAGAAGTATCTTTCATGTTCGGGATGTACATCATGATTGGGTAGTTAGCACCTGTATCTTTGTCTGTGTCACCATTTACAGCATTCTTAGGAATTGTAAATGTGAAGTTAAAGGTGTAAGATTTACCTTTCTTCATAGTTTTTGTGACAATCTTGCAGTGCTTATGTGTTTTGTCTTTCTTAACTTTAGCGCTCAGTTTCTTAGCAGAAACATGAAGAGCCCATGGGTAAGCACCTGTGTCTCCACCCTTAGTATAGTTGAAGCAAACACCCATCTCAGGAAGTGTACGTTTACCGGAGTTCTTTACTTTCAAAGAAAATTTCAGTTTGCGTCCACGGTAGTCAGGAGAGATGTAAGTTTTCTCGCCCCAGAATGTTGCGTCACAAAGCCAGATACGGAATGAGTTATATTTGAACTCAGAGTAATCAGCTTTGTATGGTGGATGGTTATCCGGGTTAGTAGATTTAGCGAAGTTGTAAATTACTGTACCCTTCTTTGCGTTTTTAACAGATACTTTACATGTCTGTTTCTTTCCGCCTACAGTTGCAGTGATTGTTGCGGTACCTTTTTTGATACCAAGAACTTTGATGGACTTGCCTTTTGTTTTCTGGCAGTGAGCAATGTTATCATTGCTGGATGACCATGTTGCACTTCCACTTGCAGTCAATTTTACTTCCTTACCCTGCATAACAGAAGCCTTTTTCTTCATTGCTGCGCTAGCTGTATCATCACTTGCTACTGCAGCGGTGGTAACAGCCATAGTTGCAACTAAAGCTACAGCTACAACCTTTTTTGAAATTTTAGCGAACATTTCAAATTCCTCCTTTTTTAATATTAAAATGTTTTTTGATTTTTGTGCTAAATAGACAAAAATCAATCGCTTTGCGTGGATATATTATATCATTTTAATAGTTTAAAATCAAGAGGAAATGAAAATAATTACAGTACTATTTTTTGCCAAAAACATGACGTTTTTTTGCCTTATTTGCAGTTATTTGCGTGGCTGCAATTTCCTGCCTTGCTTTCTGGTAACTGCGAATGGTTTCATCCAGTTCACGAAAACGTTTTTCATCTGACTCTTCTTTTTCGCGAAACAGATAATCCAATTCTTTGTTGACCTGCACCGATACAGTATCAGCAATATCCGATGTAAGACTGTCAGAATTTTCCCTTATAGCATCGGAGACAATATGGGAAAGAATGGTTTTAAACTGTATCATTTTGTCATTTGGGGAAATTTCCGACTCGGAAACCGGGTAGGGAATTACCTGGCCGGATGATTTTGGTGAGAGTTTGTGTTCAATGTCTTTTAAGGAAAAACCGTCTTTCTTCATATTAATAATCTGCTCTAATTGTTTCATTTCTTTTTCTGAATAAACGCGGTGCCCCATTTCGTTTCGCGGGATATTCAAGTGAAGTTCCTCTTCCCAAAAGCGCAGAACGTGAGAGCCCACGTGAAGTTTTTTTGCCGCTTCCGAAATGGTATATTGTTTTGCTTCCATGTAGATAACCTCCTGTTTTATTTTTTTTTATTATAGCATGGGAAAAATGTCGATTGATTGGACATGCATTAAATGTAAAAAAACAGTGTGACACAGGACGACAAAAAACAAGAAGAATCGGAGCCAAAGCCCCGATTCGACAGAGAAAATGGAATTTATTCGTCGTGATATTCCAAATTTGCAAATTTTGTGTACTGGTTCAACCACTTAAGTTCGACGGTACAGGTTGGACCATTACGCTGCTTACCAATAATAATCTCGGTGATTCCCTTTTTGGTAGAAGCGTCTTTTGTGTAATATTCATCGCGATACAAAAACATAACAACGTCGGCATCCTGCTCAATCGCTCCCGATTCACGCAAATCAGAAAGAATTGGTCGTTTGTCCTCACGTTCTTCTACTTTACGGCTGAGCTGGGAAAGCGCAATTACCGGGCAGTCCAGTTCACGTGCCAGAGATTTTAAGGAACGTGAAATATCCGAAATTTCCTGCTGGCGGGAAATGTTTTTTGAACCGCTGTTACCGGACATGAGCTGAAGGTAATCGATAATGATTAAACCGAGGCCTTTTTCCATTTTTAGTTTACGGCATTTACTTCGTAAATCATTGATGGAAATGCTGCCGGTATCATCGATATAAAGCGTTGATTCACCGAGGATAATAGAACTCTCGGTAATCTTTGCCCATTCATCATCTTCCAGTTCACCGATTCGGATTCTTTGGGAATCTACTTTTGAGTTCATGGCAACCAAACGCTTGGCAAGCTGCACTTTGCTCATTTCCAGACTGAAAATAGCAGTTGGAATATGATTAATCATAGCAACATTTTCGGCAATGTTCAGAGCAAAAGCAGTTTTTCCCATGGATGGGCGGGCAGCAATCAAAATTAAATCGGATGGCTGCAAGCCGGCTGTTCGATAATCCAAATCAATAAAGCCGGTCGAAATTCCGGTTACATCACTGTTGTTCTGAGCAGCTTTTTGAATACTCTCAAGTGTTTCCAGGGCAACCTCTTTAATTGGTGTAAAATTTTCAGAGGAGGCACGTCCCTGAACGAGTTCAAAAACTTTGCGTTCCGTATCATCCATCAGCTCAGCAACATTAGCGGAATCCTGATAGCATCGGTTGGCAATGTCCTCCGTTGTTCGAATCAGCGAGCGCAGTTGTGATTTCTGTTCAACAATATCTGCATAGTAGCGGACATTGGCTGATGTAGGAACGGCGGAAATGATATTACTGAGAAACTCAACACTGCAAATGTCATCGGAAGCGTTTTTCTCATGAAGTTTATCCACAAGAGTAACTAAGTCTGCCGGACGTCCTTCATGAAACAATTCCACAATAGCGGAAAACAAAATGCGGTACCTGGCATTGTAAAAATCATCTTCATTTAGTTTTTCAGAAGCGAGAACTACCGCATCCTGGTCAAGAAGCATTGAACCGATAACTGCTTCTTCTGCCTCTCCATTATGCGGCATAACTCGTTTGATTACAGTTTCATCCATGATTATTTTCCTTTAACAATTACTTTAAGTTCGGCTGTTACTTTTGGGTGCAGACGGATTGGCACATGGTAGGTTCCAATATTTTTGATTGGCTCCTTTAACTGCATTTTTTTCTTGTCCAAATCATAGGAAAGTTGTTCTTTGGCAGCGGTAGCAATTTCTTTGGTGGATACCGAACCAAAAACGCGTCCGTCCTGACCTGCTTTAATGGCAACTTCAACGGATTTTGTCTCCAGCTCTTTGGCGAATTTCTGCGCTTTCTCCAAGTTTTCTGCAGCAACCTTTTCGTCATTTTGTTTCTGAAGTTTTAAATCATTTAAATTTTTTGAGGTTGCTTCTACGCCAAGATTTTTTTTCAAAATAAAATTTTTGGCATAGCCGTCTTTTATGGTTACAACTTCACCCTTTTTTCCAACGGATTTCACATCCTCGAGTAAAATTACTTTCATTATATGTCACCTTCTTCTTTCATTTTAGTTAAAATTTGTTTGATTTGTTCAGCGCCTTCTTCCAGTGTACAGTTCTCAAGCTGGGCACCGGCACTGGTAATGTGGCCGCCCCCACCCATTTTTTCCATGACAACCTGAACATTTAATTCATCAATGGAGCGAGCACTGATATAAACTTTACCTTCATAGGCAGTTAATACAAAAGTAGCGCGGATGCCTTTGATATCAAGAAGATCATCGGCAATTTTTGCACCAACAATGGTTGGCGATTCACAGTTATCCGCATTACAAGGAGAAATAGCAAAACAATCCATAAAAATTTCTGTATTTTGTATTGCTTCAGCTCGAATTTTGTATTCTTCAATGTCGGAACGGAACATTTTGCGAATGCGAATAATATCTGCTCCGGAACGACGTAGGAATGCAACTGCTTCAAAGGTGCGGACACCCGGTTTATTCATAAAGTTATTCGTGTCAACCATAATACCGGAATAAAGTGCATCGGCTTCTACGGCTTTTACACGTATTTCCTCACCGGCATACTGTAAAATTTCTGCTACCATCTCACTGGCTGAGGAAGCAAACGGCTCAACATAGGAGAGAGTAGGGTTTTCAAAGGATTCACCGGTCTGTCTGTGATGGTCGATAACCACTAGAGAGGAAACTATCGGAATCAAATCCGGTGCATCGGTGTAGGACGGACGGTTAACATCAACGACCACAAGTAAAACTCCGTTTCCATTTCCGATAAATTCCTTCGCATTCTCACTTGTAACAAAAGTGCCATCCGGATAATCTTTGTTGTTCTCAAATAATTTCAAAAGCGGTGCCAGTGAAGAAGTTACCTGATTTACAATGATTTTCGCTGGTTTTTCCAGAGACTGTGCAATTCGGTAAATACCAATAGCACTGCCAATTGCATCGACATCCGGCAGACGGTGTCCCATAATGACTACTTTATCAGCATTAATAATGGAATCACGCAGTGCCTGTGCCTTTACGCGGGCTTTAACGCGTGTATTTTTTTCCTGCTGAATACTTTTTCCACCATAATAGAGTAAATTGTCTTTTGTCTTAATGACAACCTGATCACCACCGCGGGCAAGTGCCAAATCAATAGCACTGCGGGCATATTCCTGACGTTTGCGGTAGGTGTTTGCCTGAATTCCGATTCCCATACTAATGGTAATGGAAGTATCATTTCCCACATTAATCGAGCGGATATCATCAAGCAGCGAGAATTTGTCTGCCTGCAATTTTGACAGATATTTATGCTGGAAGAGGAAAATGTATTTATCCTTTTCAATTTTACGCGTAATCGCATCAATGCTTAACATGTATTTATTGATTTTTCGATCAACCATCGCAGCCAATAAGGAGCGGCGTACATCGTCAACATTTGCAAGGGATTCATCGTAATTATCGATGTAGAGCAAGCCGACATTGACACGCTGGTCGTAGTTTTCACGGATATAGTGTACAATTTCGGTTTCATCATAAATGTAAATGACATACAAAGCGTCACCGATTCCCACCTGACCGGCGTTTTTATGGAGGGCATCCGGTGCCTTTTCCAGAGAAACCAATTGCGTAATTGCCTTAAAGTAAGTTTCTTCCACGTGAAAATGAAGTTCTGTTGTCTCATAATTTTCCTCAGGAAGATATTCTTTGGTGAGAGCCGGAATGGCATCGTTTATATGGTAGTTTTTTGATAATTTGTCGGAGAACTGTTTGCGGAAATTCTTGTTATCCCACACACAGACTCCGTTTGTGTCCAAAATACAAATCGGAATGTCCAATTCCGTGGCAAGTTTATTAACCGTGACGTGAAATCGCATCGAGTAATCGACTAAGTTGCGTAGTACAGCACCTCGTTTGAAAAAGTATAAGACACTGGCAATGATTAAGTAAAATAAAACGTAAATACTCATAATAATGCCGGCACGCAGGTTGATTACATAAATATGAACATTCATTGCGATTAATAAAAGCCCTAATAAGAGCGGCCATCGCAAATAAGATTTCAAAGTCCCTTTAATTCGATTCTGACTCAACTTTTTACCTCCTCCCAGGAAATGTTCTAAAATTTCATCATATCAAGAATATTATTATATCACGGATTGTAAATGTTGACAAACCCTATTTGATAGATGTATTATGAGGGTAAAATAGAGAACAAAAGATTGAGTAAAGGAGGATACCATGTACTGTAAAAAGTGCGGAACAGAATTAAGGGAAAATGATACATTCTGCTATTATTGCGGAAATCGAATTGGATGGATGCAGCGGATGTTGTCTAGTAAGGCATTTATAGGAAGTGTGATTGCGGTTTTTGTTGTTATCATTGCAGCAGTACTTACCTATCTTATATGGACAGGAAAAATTACGATGCCGTCGTTTGATAAGGGTCAGACGACAGAGCAGAATAAGATTGTGGATTCAGGAAAATCCGGAAAGGATTCAGATAATCCGGCAGCAAAGGCAACAGCTACGCCGGCACCGACTGCTACGCCGTACGCGTTTACTCCATCGGATGTAACGAAGACGATGAAGAAAGAGATGAAACCTTTGACAGAACGGCTGAAACCATTTTTGGCATACAGCGCATCGTTTTATGCAAATGGTTCCCATAGATTTAAATTTGACACGACCTTTGTGACGACGATGGCAATTTTTAATTTGGAACATTCGGATAAGACACTGCGGTATGGTGATTCAATGTCCAAAGTGAAGAAGGAAGCTAAGAAAGAAATTAAAAAGATTTTTGGCAGCAATTACAAATACAAATTTGCGTATACGGGAACTTATCCGGGCTATGTGTACCGTCCGACCGGAAATACAATTGTGTTTAATTCCATGCGGATTCCGGGAAAAGATTATCAGATGAAAGTGAAAAAGATTACGGAGTATGAAGAGGGGAAATACCGTCTTACGGTGGAAGCATATCTGACGAATGTGGCAAGCAATACCAAAGGGGAAATTCAGAAATATACAGTTCTTGCTGCAAAGGATGAGCAGAGTGAGTATGGATATATTGTGGAAAAAATTAGATTAAAGAAATAGGTATAAACTGCAACATTTTACCACCTATAATCGTTATATAAATGAGATGAAACAAGTCTCTAATAAATATAAGAAAAAGGAGTGGTAAAAATGAAAAAGATGGTTATGGGGTTTGCATTTATTTGCTGCCTTGTACTTGGTGTTCAGACCTCTTTAACTAAGGCAAGGGCTGCTACGAATTGGAAAGAGTATAAGACGCTTACTGTAAAAAAAGGTGCCTTTACATTTAAGGCACATCCATCGAGCCAGAAAAAGGAAGCTTGGATTTATCAGGTGAAAGTCAATTCGAAAAAGGGAAGTACAAAGACGTTAAAATTTCCTTCCAAAATCAAAGGACGAAAAGTGACGAAACTTGGCTGGACGGAAGATATGGGTGAGGATAATGAATTTTACAGAACCATTTTTGGAATATGGGTAGAAGAAGCACATGATTGTGATGGTTACATGTATAGCTTGAGAAAAACTCAAAAACTTATTATTCCAAAAGCAGTTAAAGAACTTACAAATTGCTGTTTTAGTGGTCTGCGTGCATTAAAGCAGGTAACAATTCCTTCCGGAGTCAAGAAGATTCCGCGCTCTGCATTTTATGGATGTAGAAAATTAAAATCGGTGACGCTTCCGAAAAAGTTACAGGAATTTGATCGTGAGGTGTTTGCAGACTGTCCGGCAATTTCTGAAATGAAGTTATCAAAATCCAATAAGACTTATAAAGTTGAAAAAGGTGCGGTGTTATCAAAAGATGGAAAGCAGCTGTATTGGGTGTTGCCGGCTAAGAAGAAATATACGATTTCTTCCAAAACAAGCTCGATTGACACTAACGCATTGCGGGACTGCAAAATGAAAAAACTTGTGTTGCCGGCTCATGTGATTGATTTGAAAAGATATGCGCTGTATAGTAAAAATATTAAGAAGATTACGGTAGATACTACTAATCCGGTATATGCAAAAGATGGACAGTGCATATATAAGAAAGCAACCGGAGAGTTGATTACGGCGGGGGTTAAGAATAATAAAATTGCTATTTCGTCGAAAGTAACAATACTCAATGAGAATGCAACAATGACGGGGGCTGATAACTGTGCAGAACTTGAGCGGGTCGATATTCCGGAATCTGTAAAAACATTGGAAACGTATTGGATTTTCTTTCATAATCTAAGTACAAAAGTGTATTTTCATTCAAAGACACCACCTCAGATTAATGCTATTGTTCCCGGATGGCAATATGCAGCGATACCATGTTTTAATCCTGTATATGTGCCACAAGGTTCAAAAGATATTTATGAGAAATGGGCGGAAGATCATTTCCGTTTTGACGAAAAGGATGTTAATTGTATAGGGATTGAAAAATTGTATACATTTTAGAAAAAAGAAGTGTTTGCCGGAAAATCGGCAAACACTTCTTTTTTATTTTAGATTCTATGCAATTAGTCCAATGTATATGGCATCAAGGATACGTGACGGGCACGTTTGATTGCTACAGTCAAAGCTCTCTGATGCTTTGCACATGTACCGGTAATTCTTCTAGGAAGAATTTTACCTCTTTCAGACATATATCGTTTCAGTTTTGCAACATCTTTGTAATCAATGTAATCATGCTCTTTGTCACAACAGAATGCACAAACTTTTTTTCTTCTACGTGGGCCTCTTCTTCTCATTGGAGAATCGCCTCTGTCTTTATTGTAAGCCATCGTTAAAACCTCCTATAAAATTCTTGTATCAAGAGCTAAGCCTAGTTAAATGGCAGTCCGTCTTCGATACCATCCGGAATGTTCATGAAGTCATCATTTGCTGCTGCGTTTGGCTGTGGAGCACCGCCACCAAAGTTTCCACCCTGGGCTGCGTTTGCATCCGCTGTGCTTTTGCGCTCTGCAAATTCGATTTCTTCAGCAATAATCTGGACACTGTATACTTTTTCACCGTTGTTGTTGGTGTAATTGTCGTTCTGAATACGACCGGTCATCAACATACGGGAACCTTTGCGGAAATATTTTTCCACAAATTCAGCCTGACGGCCAAATGCAGTACAGTTAAAAAAATCGGTATCGGTATCACCCTGACGGGCAAAACGACGATTTACTGCAATGCCAAATCTGGCAATAGCCAATGAATTTTCACCCTGGGAATAACGAATCTCAGGGTCACGGGTCAGATTACCCATTAAAATTACCTTATTCATGGAAGACTCCTCCTTATCTTATGCCTCCTGTTTTACGCATAAGTATCTGAGCACGTTGTCCATAATGCGAAGTCTCTGTTCCAATTCAGCCGGAGCACTTGGCTCAGCGTCGAACTGAATAAAGTAATAAAAGCCTTCACCCATCTTCTGAATTTCATAAGCAAGTTTTTTCTTGCCCCATTCATCGACGTTTGTA
>ERZ780157.2901-NODE-2901-length-15284-cov-4.091470_pt1 | contig 15284 bp, 16 predicted proteins | sample MGYA00511169_ERZ780157 | MGnify/ENA primary metagenome ERZ780157 (study PRJEB29588, sample SAMEA1965149) | human gut metagenome | biome: human gut; feature: human-associated habitat; material: faeces | place: Denmark | collected 2008/2010 ... | reverse complement strand
CCTCCGCCTCCGAGCTGCTCTCGGTGCGTCTCCGACTCTCTGGTAATGCGTAGCACCCCTTCGTGGAGCAGGCTGTTCAGCGCATCAGCAACAGAGGCAACTCCGGGATACTGTTGAAGTGGATCGACCGTCTCTCCAACCCCGATGCTGAATCGAGTGAGCCTGCCGTTGAATCGAGTGCTCCTGCTGTTGAATCGAGTGCTCCCGCTGCTGAGCCGATAGCTCCCACAGTTGAGGAGCCCGTCACGTCCATCTCCATCACGATCACTCTCAACGATGCGACGAAGTTCCCGAAGACGATGACAGTCGAGAAGGAGAAGACGGTGCACAGCGTGCTCGAGGAGTATCTGAAGGTGCGCCTCAGACTCGCCACTCATGCATAGAGCATCTACCAGAGCAAGTACAAGGACAGCTTCAAGGACTGCATGGACCTGTTCCTCGAGAACAAGGCGCTGGAGAAGAAGGCGACGATTGCCGACTGCGCGCTGCCTCCGGACTGCCGCCTCGTCTGCAAGGCTGTCGAGAAGAAGCCGACCACTCCAACCGTATCCATCACCTACCGCAACGCCACGGACTACAAGAAGACGCTGCCTCTGAACCCCGCCGACACTGTGACGACTCTCATGGAGACGTACCTGAAGCAGATCTTCGGGGCGCGGTTCAAGCCGACCATGTGCAACGCGCTGGGACTGTTCAACGGAGACGTGCAGCTCACCGGCGCCACGCTCCAGGACTGCCACCTCCCGCAGGGATGCAGCCTCGTGTGCAAGGCGTGCCAGCCGGCGACCCCCGTGGCTGCGAGAGTGTCCGGCGAGAAGCTTGCTGTGACGATAACGTACATGGACGCGGTGAAGGGAAAGAAGGACATGATGGTGGACAAGAGCCGGACTGTGGCAGCTGTTATGGAGGATTATCTGGCTGTAGAGGCGATAAGTGTGCTTTAAGAATAGACGTTATTCCCGAATCAGCAGTACAAGAAGTTCATTGCTCGCATGGGCTTGTTTGATGGAGCCAGACTGCTTGATAATGGTGTGACGATAAAGGATGCTGGACTGGGAAACGCTCCGAAGTTGATTTGTAGTGAATGGAGAAGGAAGTGATGTGTAGGCAAGACGAAGTAGTCTTCTGCGTGGGTGGTTAGGTATTTGCTATGCGGTGTGTTTGTTTGTGAGATGGAGGTGATTCACTTTGGAATTGAAGTGGATTGGTGATTTCGTCCACGTGCTAGTCGTTCATTGCATGACTGAAAGAACCAATTCCGCTGTCTCTTCATCGCAACTCCATCTCGAACAAAAGCCATCTACGTCATATACTATGACCCACAATCACAAACCAACGCCACACCCACTCAACCACTTCAGAAACACTCCCCCACCTCCCCCCACTCTTCCACCCCACGCCACTCATCTCACCTCATTATCCCACTTCACTGTACGCATCTCCTCTCCTCCCTTCCTCCCTCCCCTCACCCCCTTTCAAATCCACTCACCCCCTCCTAGATCGTTTGGAGATGTCTTCTGAACCCATTCAAATCGACAGCACGGTGATCTCTTCTCTCCGCAAGCAGCGGGAAGAATTGATGTCCAAGAGAAACGAGACTTTGGTATTCTCCCCCGAATCTCCTCTGATTCCCTAGTCAACACTGAAAGAATTGAACGATGCCATCCGCAAGGCGATTGAGCGATGCCCGAAGAGAGAGTCGGGCTCTGTGGAGAACTTGGCGGAGGAGATCGAAGAGCTGGAAGAGAGCATTGAGATCAATAGTCTAAGTGCTCAGAAGGAGAAGGAGGTGGAGGCTGCTTCCGTATCGCTGAGTGTGTAGGTGCGTCGCAAAATCCAGGAGTTGAAGAAGCGTTTGGACGCGGTGAAGGCGTACACGACTGCGGACACAGAGATCAGAATGCTGAGAGAGGTGAGCCGCTCTCCCTCGCCGTAATCCCTAGACACAGAAGGAGAAGGAGAAGGAGATGAAGGATGTGAACCAGCAGATCGACGACATCTTCGAGACGATCAATGTGTCCGAGGCGATTCTCCGCATCAAGGAAATCACCGGCCGTCAAGTACGCATCGCTCTCCTCGCTCATTCCGCAGATCCCGAGCAGCCTGCTGAAGCGCCAGGAGATCACGGTCCCCGCGGGCAAGATCGGCGGCATCGTCGGCAAGAACGGCTCCACCGTTCCCGCATCATTCCCCTCTCACGCGTAGATGCGCCGACTGGAGGAGCAGTTCAAGGTGCACATCAGCAGCCGTCGCGAGGGCGTGTTCGTGGTGAGCGGCGAGGAGGCGAACGTGACGCAGTGCGCGGGCGAGATCGCGGACATGCTGGACGAGACGTCGGCGGAGGCGAAGCTGGAGGCGATGGAGCTGTACGCGCTGATGGAGCACAAGGCGAAGTACCTCCACCAGATCGAGGACCAGTTCCGCGTGCACCTCGCCGTGTCGAAGGAGCAGGTGACGATCCGCGGCGGGAAGAAGGCGGTGGCGCGTGCGGAGCGCGCACTGAGCGACCTGTTCAGGAGTAGTGTCACAGCCCTCGCCTCACACGTAGAGAGCAGCACGGTGGAGCTGACGCCGTTCGTGCGCTCGCTGCTGATCGCGGACAAGATGAAGCGGTTCGCGGCGCTGCGCGAGAGCTGTCCCGCGTACCTGGGCATGGGCAAGGGACTGGAGACGGTGACGGTGCTGGGCACGCCGCAGGACCAGCGTGAGAGCGTGGCGACCATCCAGACGTTCGTGGCGAGCCACGTGGAGGTGAAGGAGGAGAAGGCGGTGACGGAGGAGTTCGTGACGTACCTGCTGGAGAAGAAGGGCGCGCGCATCCAGGAGGCGGAGAAGCAGAGCGGCGCGCACCTGCGTCTGGACCGTCAGAAGAAGTGCGTGGTGATCAGCGGGTTGAAGTCAGAGTATCAACACATCATTACACATAGAGAGCAGGTGGAGAAGGCGCGCGAGGTGCTGGAGGCGCAGGAGAAGGAGCTGGCGGGAGCGATGGTGGAGATCGCGATCTCGGGCGTGCAGCTGGACGCGCTGATGGAGAACAAGGCGGCGCTGCTGGTGGCGCTGCGCGAGGAGCAGAAGTGCATGGTGGAGCTGGACCGCGCGAAGAAGGTGCTGAAGGTGGTGGCCAGGGAGGAGCGGCGCGCCGCCATCGAGAAGCGTCTGGCGGACATCGCGGAGGAGCGCATCGCCATCCCGGCGCGCGTGAGGGGCGTGTTCGTGGGCGCGGGCGGCAAGCACATCGCGAGCATCCGCGACGAGTTCAAGGTGGTGCTGTCCTTCGAGCGCGTGGCGGACGAGGAGGTGCTGAGCGTGGGCGGCGCGGCGAAGAGCGTGGCGGCGGCGAAGAAGGCGATCGAGGCGTGGCTGGAGGAGCACACGGTGCTGGAGCTGCGCACGGAGCCGTCGCTGGCGTTCCAGTGCATCGTGGGCGTGAAGGGCGCGACGAAGAAGGAGCTGCAGAAGGAGCTGAAGGTGGAGATCCACGTGGAGAGCGACGGGTGCGTGTGGGTGCTGGGCGCGAAGGCGCTGTGCGAGGCGGCGATGGCGCGGCTGGCGGCGATGCTGGAGGCGTACAAGAAGGAGAACGCGGTGGTGGAGGCGTCGGAGCAGGCGTTCCGCAACGCGCCGGAGCTGCGGTTCAGCGAGGTGGAGAAGGAGGCGAAGGCGCTGGAGGTGGAGGTGCGCTGTCTGGCGAAGTCGCACAGCTTCGCGATCCACGGCGCGGAGGAGAAGGTGGCGGCGATGAAGAGTTGGCTGGAGGCGCTGCTGGCGAAGTACGCGGACTACGACGAGGTGAAGGTGGAGGTGCCGGCGGAGCAGATCGGCACGCTGCTGGGCAAGGGCGGCGAGCACGTGCGCGAGCTGCAGACGCGTCTGAACGTGACGATCCTGGTGCGGAAGCAGGACGTGACGCTGTGGGGCCCCGCGTCGGCGCTGGAGGCGGCGCGTGAGGGCGTGCTGAAGGACCTGGAGGAGCGCGTGATCGTGACGAAGGAGGTGAACTGCACGGTGAAGCAGGTGCAGTACCTGCTGAACGACCACAACGAGGTGCGCGGCGCCATCGAGAAGGAGACGGGCGCGACGATTCGCATTCCACGTGACCTGCCCGCCATCGGTCCGACGCGCATCACGCTGCGTGGCAACGCGCGCGAGGTGAAGGAGGCGCTGCCGCTGGTGAGCGAGGCGCTGCAGGGTCTGGTGCGCGACGTGTTGCGCTTCGACGATGACGAGCTGACGCGCGTGCTGCACGAGAGCGATCTGCAGGTGCAGCGTCTGGCGCTGGAGAGTCGGTGTCGCATCAAGAGCGACGAGGCGACGAAGGAAATGAGCGTGGTGGGTCCGAAGGAGGGCGTGCTGCTGGTGCGTCAGCGCGTGTGGGAGCAGCTGAGCAAGCTGGAGCCGGCGCGGTACGAGGTGGTGGCGATCGACGAGTGCACGCGTCTGGGCTTGGCGGAGCTGGAGAAGAAGATGGCGAAGTACTGCGAGGAGCACGCGTGCTCGGTGCGCGTGGCGGGTCACTCGGTGTTGGTGCACGCGAGCGCGGAGGCGATGGCGGAGGTGCGCAGCGCGGTGGCGGAGTGGGTGAAGACGGCGAACGCGACGAACTGTCTGGTGAAGGTGGCGAAGGAGGTGGTGGCGTTCATCATCGGCACGAAGGGCGCGCGCATCAACGGCATCAGCAAGGAGTCGGGCGCGAGCATCCACATCCTGGACGACGAGTTCGTGCACATCGCGGGCAAGCCGGAGGCGGTGACGAAGGGCAAGGAGCTGGTGGAGGCGGCGGTGCGCGAGTACGAGGCGAGTCACGTGAGCTTCAGCATCGACGAGGCGCTGGTGAGCGCGGTGAAGGGTCCGCGCAGCGCGAACGTGATGTCGATCCAGCGCCAGTTCCTGGTGCGTCTGTCGGTGGAGCGCGACGGTCGCGTGACGATCACCGGCGCGAACAGCAAGAGCGTGCAGCAGGCGCGCGAGGCGGTGGAAGCGGCGGTGGAGGAGGCGAAGCTGCACCCCGAGAGCGTGGCGGTGAGCGAGCGTCCTCGTCGCGAGAGTGCGAGAGAGGTGAGGGAGGAGAAGGAGGAGAAGGTGGACGCGAGGTCGGTGTGGGAGAAGCTGAAGAGCGCGCCGCTGCTGCCGCCCGGTGGTGGGAAGAAGCCGGTGAAGGAGGAGGCGAAGAAGGACGTGAATCGGTTGCTGGGCTTGAACGACGCGACGGTGGGCGGAAGCGAGTGCTACAAGTCCGAAACGGGGTATTCCGTATCCTTTTAGTTAGCTCCCTGTCGCCTGTTTGGTGGAACGAAACAAGACATTGACTATCCCAGATAATTAAAAACGACCAAGAAGAGGAGAAGCATACAGAAACAGTACTCGCCGAAGATGGTGCTGTTGTCGATCTTTTCAAACTCCTTTGACGTCAATCCCATGCGGAAGCAAACTAGCGGGTGAGACACGGCATTCGCACGCTCCTACTTGAAAGAGAACAGGAGCCGAGACAAGCGATGAACCCAGCCAAAAACGCATTGAAGGGGTAGGTCCCCACCAGGAAGCAATAGGCGGCAAGGAGAACGGCTCCCAATGCCGAGAAGAGGATGAACACGTCGAGACACTTCACCTGGATCGTAGTCTCCTTCTTGTACCTGTCTGCAAGGTTACTGCACAATTCTTTGACCTCCATAACCCGTTTTCTAAAGATGATACTCAAAAATGAGAGGATTTCGCATGTGCAAAACGGGGAGAAGAGTCCTTCTCAGAAATCGGCTTCGCGATCGCCTCCATTCCTGGGCTCTGTCATACCATCTTCGCTCTGTGCGCATCCCTGGCGATTTCGTGATCTGTGCGGTCTAACGCGTTCAACCTATGAGTGTGCATTCCACAGTGGAGAGAATCGAGGACTTTGTTTCCGGCTCCGTCACGGGAGGTATTCCTGGCATTCAGCGGTAACGAGTAGTCATTACACGTTTCATTATCGCGCCACTGGATGTGGTGAAGATTAGGTAGGAGTGCGCAGAATCCGTGACGATCAGACTCCAGGTTCAGAATGTTCGATACGGCACTGCCAAATACAAGGGCACATTCCAAACGATGTACAGGATTGGAAAGGAGGAGGGTATCACGCGATTGTGGAGGTGCGTGTCGGTGTGCCTCGCATTATGTATAGTGGCAATTTAACGGCAGAGCTGTACTGGTTTCTGTACTCGGGAGTCCAGTTCTCTGCGTATGAAGCGATGCAGAAGGTGAGCAGTACGCGAGTCGGTTCGTCCTTCACTTCGGGAGCGGTGGCAGCGTCAGTGGCCACTTTGTTCACCTATCCGTTCGACATCATGCGAACGCGTTTCGTGTACCAAGCAGACACCAAGCTGTATAACCACATTATCACAGGCATCACCACTATCGTGAAGAAGGAGGGTGTGGGTGGTTTGTACAAGGGTTTTCTTCCCTGCCTCGTCAGCGTGGTCCCGTACATGGGCGGTTGCTTTTACATCCTGGAGTTGTTGAAATCGAAGTGTTGGAGCTGTTCTTGCTTGTCATGATTAGTCGGCGACACGCCGGGCCGGAATTCCCTGTACGGAGCGGTTGCAGGAGCGGTGAGCAAGATTCTGATTTATCCCCTGGATACGGGAAAGAAGCTCCTTCAGGTGTATCGATTGTCGCCAAAGGAGGCTTCCTTGTCCTCATTCCTTCGCAATCACTTCAGGGCGATGGGAGTGCGGGGACTGTATGCTGGAGTGGTGACGGCGACGCTGAAGAGCGGATTGAGTTCGAGTCTTTTATTCGGTTTTTTCACCTTGTCAAAGGTGTGGTTGCACAAGTCGGATTCTTGTTGTGTTTGTTGAGGGAGGGGTTTAGAGGTGTTGAAAGTGGTTCCGAATCGTTGAAGGGAGTGATTCGGAATTGAAGATCACGACAATGTCGTATTCACTTCACAGAAGGAAATGAAACAAATCACCAACAAACAAACGAAAAGGATAAATGACTATTCAGGACGCACGTACTTGTTGCCGTAGCCCAGCTCACTTCCGCCGCTAATGATGTTGTCCGTTCCCGTCGTGTACGTTGCATCGGCAGCGAGGAACAGCGCCAGCTTGCCGCACTCCTCGATGGTGCCCAGACGGCGAATGTGCTGCTGGTCCTCCTCGCACTTCAGCGTGGCTTCGGGGTTCGAGGTGGCGTTCACCCACTCCTCAAACAGAGGAGTCCAGATACCGCCAGGCGAGATGCTGTTCACGCGGACGTTGTGGCAGCCCTCGTCGATCGCCAGCGCGCGCGTCATCGCGTGGATGGCGCCCTTCGTCGTGCAGTAGGTGCACGCATTCTTCTGACCCATGCGACCAACCAGACTGCTCACGTTGATGATACTGCCCTGCGTCTTGCGGAGATAGGGAAGACAGAACTTGGACATGAGGAAGTACGAGAGCACATTCAGCTGGAACAGGTCCATCATATCCTTTCCCGTGAAGTCGTCAATCGTCCTCGGAGAGGGGTGGTACCCAGCGTTGTTGACCAGACAGTCGATCTGTCCGTACTTCTGTACAGTGAAGTCCACGAGCGCCTTCAGGTCCTCTTCCTTGCTGACGTCGCACGCCTTGAACGCGGCCTCGCCAATCTTGAGATCGTTCATCTTCTTCTCCTAGGGATGAGGATCCCCACCACTCCCGTTACAAAACTCTCGCCCTCCTTCGGGTTTCTGCAGCAGAAGACGACCTTCGAGCCGTTCCGCACAAACGTTTCCACTGTTCATGAGCATCGGACAAACAAACCTACCAATTCCGGCGCCAATACCCTTGGATCCACCGGTGACGATTACTACCTTATTCAAGAAACGAAGAGCCATGAAAAACTAAGAATGAGGATTGTGTGTTCTCTTCCCCTTCTCGTTCACGACGCCGATTGGCGGAACGAGATTTGAGGGGTTTGCCTTCTGCGCCCCTTCCACGGTTAGGGGGTGGCCGATGCAACAAACCAAAACACACATAGGATATACTACTGATACAAGATACAGCACACAAGAACCCCGCACATTAGGAGGAAGCAGAAGTGACGTCAAAAGGAGACTCGCACATGGAATGAATGATGTCCGCGTGATTCAGGTACAAAAGGTAGTGAATCGTCGTTTCTTTGTCGCTGTAGACGACCATCGGTGGGGTGTTGATCTCGATCGACTTCGCAGTCGCCATTTGCACCATCGTGTCAAACCTACGCAGTGACAGGAGTACAGCGCACAAACGCTTTCCTCGCTCCCAGACCATACGAGAAGGCATTCCGGTTGGGAAACTCCACTCTACGATAAAGGGAATGGAAAGCAGCGACTTTAGACACGTCCCGGCTGGAATCCGCACATACGAAATGCTGTTCAAAGAGAGAATGTCCAGCACACTCTCCGACACCGTGTAACCCACCGCCCAACGCGCCACTACAGTTCATCCACGCGATGAGCAAGTACCCTTCGGAGAGAAGCGAGGATCGTCATAATACACGTTCACTCCTTTCCCGATGGCATTCGCATCCCCGAGAGCCTCAACAAGTCGTTTCCTGAGCTCGTGGCTCTGCCTCTCCATTTCAATATACGGCGCTTCGATGTTCGAGTATCTAGCAATCAGCAGGAGCACAAGGGTCAACGCTAGGATGAGTTCTTCCGTTTCTTCCACATTACAAGCCACCTTCCTACAACTCACACGCCTTTACGTCACTTACGAAAAACAACCCATGTAACTGAGAAGCACTAGCAGAATGGCTCCCAGGCCACCCACCAGAATCCAGAGATAGTATTCCTCCATGTGCTACACGATCACTCAACAGACAGTCCTCCCACCAGAGTCCGTTCAAATGAATCGTATTGTTCGCTTACCACATGTGCCAAAAACCGAGTCGATTTCGGTTGTCGCTTTTGCACATTCCTTTTTTATGCCATCCTGTGTGAATTGTGCAGCGTGTGCTATCCCAGTAGCCCTACTCTGCTATCGTCTCTGTGCGAATCATCCTGTACAGACGTGCCTATTCGCGTTCTCCTATCTCCTCTGCTGCGCAACGTATGTTTATAACAAGATTCACGTAGGAAACGGGTCCGTGTTGGTGAGTCGATTAGGGAAACCCAACGTACAAACACATCCGTCCGCGTCCTCTGAGTAGCGACTCCTACATCGAGTCATTGTCGCTCACAACGGCGATGATGGGATCGCTCTTCCTGCAGAACCCTGGATATCACCCGCTCTTCTCGATTATGATCTACTGTGATATCCTATTCGGGATTTGGGGACTGGTTCCGGACCTGAATCGTCGTCTCCTCCTCCGTTTATCCATTCTGCTGCTTCCGATCCCCCTCTACTTCACTCCGTCCACTTCTGATCTCGCAGTGCCCCTTTTCTTGAGCGGGATCATTCTCTCCATTCTCTTCTACCGTGTGTTCTACCGCATCCGTTACTGCTTTTCCGTCTCGGAAGTGATTCTTTTCTGCAAGTGGACGCTGATCCTCCTCGCCCTTCTCTTCAGCGACTCCACGCCCATTCACACCCAGATAGCGATTGTTGTTGTTCTCCTATCCACCATACTCACACACATCGTACTCGTGCTGTGCAACAAGCAGCCGCGCATCAAGCAATCGCCTCTCGCCGTGTACGCTCTGATCGTCGCTGGAGCCTCCATCGAGATCGCTGCGCTCTCCCATCTCGTCCACTCCCCCTTCGTTCCCTGGTTCGCTTCATGGCTCTTCCAACTCCACGACGACGGCTCCTCCTTCCAACTCCACGACGACAGATCGTCCCTGAACTGGAGTCGTCCTCTCTTCCTTCTCTACTGGTTTGCCGTCATCGCTGCGATGTGCTGGTGTCTGGGGAAGGGTCTGTTCACCAACCAGCCTCAGATCATTCAACGCAAGTTCTTCCACCTCGTCGCCGTTATCTTGTTCCTGCCGGCTCTTCTCACCGACGCGCCCTTCATGCAGTACGCCTCGCGTCACCTCTTCATGATTAGAGTAGCGTTCGCCTTCGCCTACCTGGTCTTTCTGCTCCTCGAAATCGTCAGAATCAACTCCGTGCCGCCGTTCACTTCTCTCGACGCCGTCATGCGAGCCTTCGTGGACAGCCGCGACGCCGGACCCTTGCTGCTCACGCACTTTTCTCTGCTCCTGAGCTGTGCGGCGCCGTCGTGGGTCCTCTGCAACTCTCAGATCGCTTGTGCTCGCATTGCTCGACTGAGCGGCGTGCTGAGTGTTGGTGTGGGAGACGCGTGCGTAGGGGATGTGGTGTGGGTTCAGTGTAGGCGGCGGTGATTGGCTCTCGGTGGGGAAGGGTATCTGTGTATGGGAAGAAGACGTTGGCGGGACAGCTGGGGTTTGTGGGGAGTGTGCTGGGAATGATTTGGCTGGTCACTGGAGCGATGGATTGGAGGATCGTGGCGGTCGCTGCCCTCACTTCTGTAGAAGAGCTGGTGTGCGAGGAGATTGACAACTACATCCTCCCCCTGTTCTTCATGAGTCTTTTACTCGGCATTCATTGTTGTTGTTTGTTGGATCGATGCAATCCTTTGTCGACCAGGCGACGTATACCGGTCCAAAGACGATCAATATGCCAAAGGAGGATTCGATTGCGTATTCCTATGGTCAGTCTGAATACACGAAGCCCCATTGTGATTCGTTTCTACTCTATGGTGACGTGTAGTGGACGACTGGAAGGCGTTCAGCGAGAAGAGCACACCGTTTTCAAGCCTCGTTGCTTCCTCTTTCCATTTCCGATCATGAATAGGTCGCAAATCATGGTGGAGTGGATGAACAGAGGAGTAGAGCCGTGCCCACGTAGTTGTTGGATGATGTGTTTGATCGTAGTGTTGATTCTTCGTTGCGTCCTCTTTCGCTGAAAGAAGAGAATGCATCGTCGCGACCCTCTCCCTTTAGCTACTATTCGAATCATTCGCTTGTTTGTCAAACCAACAGCGCTATGGCATAAATGGAAGACGGTCTATTTGGGAACTTCATCACTGTTGGCGGCCGGAGATGTGGGTTTCTCTTCAGTGGTTGAAGGGGCGGGCATCTCCTTTGCGGGTTGCTCTGCAGTAGCTTCCTTCACAGGTTCTTCAGAAGGAGTAGCTTCCTTCGCTGGCTGTTCTGCAGGAGTAGCTTCCTTCGCTGGCTGTTCGGCAGGAGTAGCTTCCTTCGCTGGCTGTTCGGGAGTAACCTCCTTCGCTGGCTCTTCAGGATTCACTGCCTTCGCTGGCTCTTCAGGATTCACTGCCTTCGCTGGCTCCTTGGAGTGCGACCTCGACGCCGAACGCGACTTGGACGCGGAGCGGGAGTAGGATCCAGAGCCCGAGCGAGACGAGGAGCGCGAAGAGCGAGAACGCGAACTCGAGGGAGAGTACGAGCGACTCGAACTCGATCGCGAACGAGAACGCGAGCGATGCGAGTGGTGATGGTGATGGTGATGATGGTGATGACGGTAGCACTCGTACACACGCACGTAGCTCGTCTCGTCCCGACTGCGCATCTTTGTGTCGTCCAACTTGCGAACCGCGCGCTTCATATCGTCGTAGTGCACAAACTCGACAACACCGTAGTCATGGCGAATGTCGCAGTAGCCGACAGGACCCACCGTCGACATGAAGTCCTTCAGATCCTAACGGTTACGTCCAAATTCAAATGCAAACCTGCCAGCTGCAGCCGTAGGGCAAATGCGTCACCTCCACGCGATAATCGCTTCTTCGTGGAGGCCCGCGACGAATCGATTCTGAAGAGCCGGGCATCTTTTTGCCGCGCGAATACTCCACGCGAATTGTATTTCCCATAAAGCTGCTGTTGTTCAGATCATTCTGAGCCTTATCGGCGTCGTCGTCCTTCTCAAATTCCACAAACGCGTACACGGACCCCTGACCACGGTCCTTTACGGAGATTTCGATGATTTTGCCGAACTAGTCATAAGAAGCGCCACACAGTTTCCCACTCTAGCAAACAGACCGTCAAGGTCACTGCCCCTCACTCCGTACGGCAGATTCCCAACATACAGTCGCTTTGACATGAAAACAAGAAAAACCTGAATACCCGCTGTTCCATCGGATTCCAGAAGAAGTCTCCTTTTCAGTCTCCCCTCGCATATTGCCGTTTGATCGCTAGTCGCTTCCATTCAACAGAAGGAGTCCAGAGCAAGAAGATTCGCGTGTTCGTTCCTTCCATGACATGGCGACCCAACCAACGAGAAAGCGTCAGATCATAACCGACTTCTTCAGTGGATTCGTTTGGTTATGCTAGAATTGTCATTCGCAGGTGTCGGGTGTGTGTTGCAAGATTGTGGAGCATCCCTTCGATACAATCAAAGTGCTGATGCAGGTGAACGGAAATGTGAGCGTGGCTGGGGCGAATGATCGGGTAGGAGTTGTATCACAGCTCGTACGACTGCTTGAAGAAAACGGTCTCCACGTATGGAATTCGGGGACTGTACAGAGTCCCATTCTGATGTAGATTTCATTGTAGGGCATCCAATTCCCTCTCGTGGGGAGTATTGCGGAGAACGCGCTCACCTTCATGTCGTATGGCTTTTTCAAAAGAATGGTGGGTGTCAAGGGTACGCGCTTCTCGTTTCTCTTTCATGTAGATCCAGACAAGATGACGTTCACTCAAATGACCCTCTCCTCGATGGGCTCTGGAATGACGATATCGTTTCTGCTCACTCCGGTGGAGTTGCTGAAATGCCGACTCCAAGTACCCTTTCTTTCTGGCGGTGACGTGAACAGATTGAACAGTCTTCGAAATCAACACGCAAATCAACCTCGTTTAGTGTCATCCGTGATGCCGTGAAGAAGGACGGGGTTCTGAGTCTCTTCCGTGGATTGTCACTCACACTATTACGGGAAATACCAGGAACGGCCATTTGGCTCGTCACGTTGCTCCCTGAGGGAGTCGTTGATCAGTAGATATGAACTCTCTCTAAAGCCGTACATTCATTACGGTTACACGCGGAGCACAATCCCTATGGGAGGAATCATCACTTCGGGATCCATCAGGTGAGTTTGGGGAATCCATGTAACGCGTAGCGGATTCCTTTACTGGGTGATTATATACCCGATCGACACGATCAAATCGATCATCCAGACGGATGAGCACTATTCGCAGGAAGTGAAAGGAAGAGGTCTTTCCAGGTACTCTTCTCTATCGCGTTACATTGTGCGCACGTCAAGGTCGAATCCGTTGTGAGGATTGAAGTGTAGGAGGATTGGTTTGAAGGGTTTGTACGGTGGCTTGAACTTTACGATTCTTCGCGCCGTTCCTGCCAATGCGGTTCTTTTCCTCAGTTATGAGTATGCGTCGCGATTCATTTCAGCGTTCCTTTAGTCGTTTTGGGTGTTTGTTTTGAGTCGTTTGGGTGTGTATGAAGAGTCCAGAAGAGAGAGTGTATTCCAAATCCACTTCTTTCGCATTCAATTAAAGGGATGGTTGTGATTGCATTTGTTCGTCCAATATCACGGGTAAGTGTGAGGGACATGCCTTCATGACGAACCATTTCTGGTTACTATGATAATCCCTTTCTTCCATTTGTTCCCGTTCCAGCCCTCACCCCTACTCACCATTCTCTCCTCCCCCTCCACCACACCAATCCCCACCCCACTCTTCACTCGAATCTGTGGGACACCCCACTCTCAGCAATCAACAACACTTCCTCTTTCCCATCGAAAGGAAACGAATCACAATGTCCAGAGAAGAAGAAAGCGAAATCAATCGCGAAGAGCTGCAAAGGAATAGCACGAGCGCCATGTCGGAAGCGAGACTTGCTCAAATGCGCCCCATTTCCGTGATAGGCTTATGTGCATACGGCGACGTTCGCTTCTGTAAGTGTATTGTATGGATCGGTGACAGCATTAATCACGTGTAGGATGACAACTCTCCGATCGTGATGAAGACCATCCATAAGTGTTTGGTGCAGTCAGACGAGGAGGCTCATCAGATTTGCTCGCAACTGAAGTGGATCATGACCCTGCAACACCCTTTCGTTCTACGCACAAACGGCATCCTCCAAGGTATATGCAAGTACCCCACTTCAGAATAGACGAGGAAAACGTGTACGTTCTATCCGACTTCTGTGCTGGAGGCAGTCTACGCGGAATGCTCCAAACCTTCACCCGTTTAACGGAGAATCAGGCGAAGTACATCGCGATCCAAGTCATTTCCGCTCTGGACTACCTCCACAGTGTGTCCTGCCTGCATGCTTCGCTCCTTGCCGAGAACGTGCTCCTGGACGGGGAAGGAGTCGTCCACCTCACTGGATTCTCTCACTCCCTCGTGAATGTCCCCTTCCCCTGCTATCAGATGATTGGCTACGTCGAGCAAATGTCCCCCGAAATGCTGCTCAACAAGGGAATTGACTATTCCTATGACTGGTACCTATTGGGATGTTTGCTATACGGTGAGAGTGGCTAAGGACTGTGAGGGGTAGAGATTCTGGAGGGGGAGCTTCCTTTCCACGGAGAGACTACACAAATGACGCTGCAGATGATCCTGATCGGGAAGGTGCAGTACAAATACGCCAGTCCCTCCGCCCAGAGCTTCATCAACGCGCTCCTTGAGCCCCAACCTCAAAAACGTCTAGGAAAGAACATCCAGGACATGAAGAGACACTCGGTTCGTTTGCTGGGTGCGTATCACACATAGTGGCTCGCCGATATGCCCTGGGACAATATATGCAACTCCTCCACTCCCTCTCCTCTCATCCGCATAAACAAGTCCGTCGATCCAACCTCATTCTGTTCTCACTACAAGGAAGACATTATCGAGCCAGGAGACAATCCTCAGTTGCACAACGCCGTGTTCCTTCAAGAACTGAACTGTTAATGAGCTCTCGCATCGTCATTCCGAGATGTAGAAAAGACTACCCTGCGTTTCATTCTTGCTTAAACACACTTGATTTCGCAACCCGGTGGAAATCGCCATGTCGCACTGTCCCTCTTTCAAGTATCATTCTCAGTGGAAGAATACGACAACCAACGAGAAACCAAAGCAAAGAAGGGAACACAATTCCAGAGGTAGTTTATCCTACCGATTACAAAACGACTCATCCACACAATCGTAGCTGAACCCTCAATTCACCTCGTCCATGTCCAAGAAACAGTCGAACGCCAGATTGATGGCCAAGGATCTCATTGCCGGATGCTTTGGAGGCATTGGTATCGTCGCCGTCGGCCACCCCTTTGATACGCTGAAGGTGAATATCCTTGCATTATGCATGTAATCCGTTCCTTCATTTCCACGACTGCAGACCCAGAATCCCGCGAACCCCATCTACAAGAACATGACGGATTGCATCAAGAAGACG
>ERZ780157.2900-NODE-2900-length-15295-cov-3.576969_pt1 | contig 15295 bp, 12 predicted proteins | sample MGYA00511169_ERZ780157 | MGnify/ENA primary metagenome ERZ780157 (study PRJEB29588, sample SAMEA1965149) | human gut metagenome | biome: human gut; feature: human-associated habitat; material: faeces | place: Denmark | collected 2008/2010 ... | reverse complement strand
AAGTCCCTCTCAAATGTAGGGCGGCTCGGCAGTACCACACTGCGAACGCCTGATGCTCGCTTCGCGTCGGACTTCAAGTTGATGTAAAGTAGTCTTCCCAGCCGCGTCCTCGCTCAGATGTCGCTGTGTGGTACAGCCTCGCCTCAATAGGGAAAGCGGTCAAGGGCGTCGTAGTTTAGACGTGTAAGTAGTAGAACTGTTGCAAGAACATGGCTGTTTTCCTACATTGGACGTGGTGCGATGTGTTTGTAAGATTCCTTGTTTGGCAAACACTCTTCCAACGTTTAGTTTGTTGCGGTACACGCAAAGCCAAGCGATATATTTGTCTTTGACACTATGCAAACCCTCGCCTCAATGGGGAAAGCGGTCAAGGGCGTCGTAGTTTAGACGTGTAAGTAGGTGTAGGATTGCAAGTGCCGTGTTTGAAGTGCAAGGATATTATTTACTAAATGGCTACGGCGTAGTTTAGAAGTGTAAGTAGTAGGATGGTTGTAAGAGCATTACGGTTTTCATAGATTAAACGTGGTGCGATGTGTTTGTAAGAGTTTTTGTTTGGCAAACACCCTTCCAAACGTTTAGTTTGTTGCGGTATATGCAAAGCTAAGCGACATGTTCGGGCGAAAATGCATTTTGATTGTCCCGTGAAAAAAGCTTAACGACGTATTCGTCGTGATGTTGTGATAAATATATCTCAAAAAGTAGGTGGTTGTATGAATGAAAATTACGAATCCAAGGTTTGTTTCGAAACAATCAAATCCACGCTTGACGGCATGGAATGGAAGTATGACGTAAAGGAAGAGTTTCTTATTGTCACCAGTGCCAAGGGCGACAATATGGCAATTCCTTTGTTTATAGGTATCGATCCCGAAAAGCCTGCAATCTTCATCCATAGCCCGATACCGTTTGAGGTAAAGGAAAACAAAATCGACCTTATGGCGCGCGCCATTTGTGAAATTAACTTGCAAATGCTCATCGGCTCGTTTGACCTCGACAGCAAAAACAAACGTATCGTGTTCAAGGTGACTTTGCCTTTCCCCGAGTGCCTCATTAGCGAAGCCGCCGTCAAGTACATAGTACTGCTTGCATGCTATATGAGCGATAAGTATAACTCCAAACTGTACGACCTCAACCGCGGCGCACTGGATTTGGAAAGCTTTTTGAATAGCTTTGATAAGGCGTAAACGGCACAATACACAGCATGCAAAAACACGCTAAATGTCGGCGATTTTTGCATACGTATGCAAAATTTGCTTACATTTTGCGACGAAACAATTACATAACCCGACAAAAACGACGATTGCTTTGTTGCAGAATCGTCGTTTTTTTTGCGGCTGTATGTGACTGTATGTAATCTTCGGTTGTAGTAAATCGTTTTGATTTGCAGTAAAACTACGGCGTACTTCAACGGCGCAAAAATACGGTGTTGGTGTAAACAATGTTTGCCAAATGTGGAGTATTTGCTGTTTGTAAGGATATTCTTCTCACGTATGTAAAATTTTTGCAAAAAATGAACAAGAAATTGCAAATTTGGTATGTACAAACGCAAATGTTTAGTGTATAATAATAATTCATTGATAAATTTGCGCGCGTGCGCATGTGCGAGGCAGGTTTTGATATGAAAAATTTTTGTCGGTTGCCGTTTGCACTGTATCGGCAACTTAGGAGTAACCAATGAAAAAACGTTTAGTGGCGACATTACTTGTCGTGCTTATGTGTTCGGTTGTCCTGTCCGCTTGTTCCGCATTGGAAGGCTTGGAAAAGGACATACAAGTTTCGCTCAACGTAAACGGTGAAATTGTCGGTACGTATACCGTCAATTCCTTCAACAACGCCGTTGTCGACGAGCCTGCCGCACCCTCGGGCAAAAGCTTCTTGGGTTGGTCGGCACATTCCGATTGGGAAAGCATGGACATCAACCAAGCATTGCTTTCCAAAAACAAAACGCTGTTGCGCTACGCCGAGTTGAAGGACATCGCAGTGGACGGTAAAGTTACGCTGTACGCCGTGTTCGGTCAAATTCCCCGTCATGACTTGGCGATTGCTTGGTACAACAAGGAAGGCACTTCCGGACTTAACCAAAGCATAATGGACAACTTCACGACGGCACTCAAAGATTTCCTACAAGGTAAGGGCTACAACGTAGACGAAATGGACATCGTGGTGCGCGCATACGACGGCGACGTTGGCACTTCTTGCGGCAACATCAAGGCGGATGCCGACATCGACATCATGATCGGTTGGGCGGCACGTAGCAACATAGAAGGTAAAGGCGGATTGATAGCGGGGCAGGATTTTCTGCAAAACTACGGCAACATTACGCTCAGCGGTGCGCCTAAGGCTCGTTACTCGGCAAAGCTGTACGACTCCGACCTTGTCAATACCGTTTACCAATGGATTTTGGAAACCTACGGCGGAGAGGGTGCAACCAAGGATTACGATGTGGCAGATACTCCCGATCCCGACCCGAATCCCACTAAGGAAACAATAGTCGTGGCTTGGTACAACAATACGAAGTCGGGACTTACCCAAGCTATAATGGACGATTTTGTGACTGCGCTTAAAGCCCACCTTACTTCGCAAGGCAAGGATGTGTCCAAGATTGACATCGTTATTCGTGCCTATGACGGCAAGGTCGGAGCTTCTTGCTCCGCAATAAAAGCCGCAGGCGACGTTGACATTATGGTCGGTTGGTCTACAACGTCCAATCTTGTCGGTACCGGCGGATTGACTGCCGGAACGGACTTCCTACAAAACTACGGCGACATCACTCTTACGGGGTCTACGACGGCTCGCTACGCGGCAAGAATCGCCGACGACGAACTTACAAAACTGGTTTATAATTGGATACTAACGACATACGGCGGAACGGACGGCGCAACAAAGGACTACGACGTTGCCGATGCTGCCGAAGGAGGGAGCAAGTAATGTCTACACGTCTTAAACTACTCAAAGCGGCGGCAATATTAAATTACGTGTTTGCCGCAATGTGGTTTGTGGTGACCGCATGTTTCTTTGCGCTGTCAAACAACCTTTATTGGATGTTTTTGGTGTTTGCTTTGGTTACGCTGTATGACGGATTTATTATTATGTCCGTGCGTGACGATATGGCAGGCGGACAATACGACAAAAAAGCTCAAACAAAGTTTCTTGTCGCTTGGATTGTCAGCATTTTGTCACCCGTATCGTTTGTGCTGTGTGCCGTGGCGTACTTCTACAACAAGACTTCCGACGACGAGCCTGCCGCCCCTGCAACAAAAGAGGCGGAGCAACCCACCGAGCAAAGCAAACCCAAAAGTTTTTGGCGCAAACCGTGCTTTACGGTGGCTTGCGTTGCGCTTGCGGTAATCATCGTGTGCGGCTTTGTCGGCGCATGCTTCGAAACATCAGGTTTTTCCGTCAAGATTACAGATTTCACGCTCACGCGCGAAATGACGTTGAAATACAACGAAGGCAAAATCAACGGCAAGGAATACGTAATCGGTGAGGAAACGGACGCCGACGGTAAAACGCACGTTGGTAGTTACTCCGTTACTATGTACGTGCCAAACACAGCCACCGCGGAAAATCCTGCACCCGTTGTGTTTGTTTTGCCGGGGTTTACTCGCACAAAGGCAACTATGGCGCAGTACTGCATGGAGCTTTCCCGTCGCGGAGCAGTCGTATTTTGTAGCGATCCAGGCGGACAAGGCGGTACTACGGCAAACTCTACAAGCGGTGCAAACGGCATAGAATACCTTGTTCAGTACGTGTACAACAACACCGACGATTTCAAATTTTGCGACAAAAATCGCATGGGCGCAATCGGTCATTCGGCAGGTGGAGGAAACGTAATTACCCTTGCCGCGGATATGGCGGGTGACAGCTACCAAACAAGCGTAATCAAAGCGGTGTACAATTCCGGCTACATAAAGACGTCCGCCGCCAACAAATTTGCCAAGCTCAAATGTAATGCGGCAATGTCCTACGCCTACTACGACGAGGGCGCATTCCGCTATCAAACGGATACGACGGCTTACGAAGTGATCGCCAAGCGTTTTATTAACGAAGTCAACGGTTCGACGACAGCTCGGTATGACCAAGTTGTGGTTGACCACGATTACGGCAATATGGCGGACGGTACCTATCGTGTCGTTCACCGCGAAAAAACCAATCACTGCTTTGAAATGTACGACCAAATCAGTATTGCCAATACAATCGACTTCTTCAACCTTGCTTTGCAGATGAATTCCAACATCGAAGGAATGCAACAAGTTTGGTTCGGCAAGGAGTTTTGCAACGGTTTGGCACTTGCCGCCGCGTTTACCTTTGTAATTGCGCTGTGCATGGTGCTGATGAATACGCCGTTTTTTGCAACGTTGAAGGAGGATTCTGCCGCAGGCGAAACTTCATCCGAAGCGGGCGAAGTAGGGCTGTCGACAATGGCACCGCAACGGCAAACGATTGCGCATAAAATGGTGTTTTGGACGACCATGATTTTGACGGCGGTCATTGCTTGCTTAGACTACATACCTCTTGCTAATTTGTCTATCGAAGTATTCCCCACAAGCAACCTTGCAAGCGTATTTACCTTTGTTTTTCCCGCGCGCATGGTCAACGCAATTTTGTTGTGGGCGTTGATTAACGGCGCAATCGGCTTGGTGATTTTCTTCGCTGTTACGGCATTGGAAAATCTGTACGAGTACGTCATGTGCAAAGCAAAGGGTATTACTCCCAACTACGATTGGAGCAAGTTCGCAGCAATCAAAATACGCGGAAACGGATGGAAAGGAGTGTTGTTTAACACCCTCAAAACCTTGTTGTTGCCGTTGATTTTGTTTGGAGCGTTCTACTTGCTTGACCAAGTTTCCTATTGGTGCTTCCACCAAGATTTCCGCTTTATGCTGATTTCGGCGGCACCGCTAAACGCACGTATGTTTGTCACGATGTTGGAGTACGCTCCCGTGATATTCGTATTTTACATTTCCAATTCCATTCGTGTCAATTGCAGTATTGGCAAGGAGGGTTGGAGCGAGTGGAAAGTGTACCTTGTTTCGGCATTGGCAAATAGCGTCGGTTTGGCGTTTATTTTGCTTATCAACTACGTTTGCTACTTTGCCACCGGCACGCCGTATTACGGCTATTGGGGCAACAACAACGAAGTGTGGCTGTTTGTCAACATGGTGTTCGGTTTGGTGGTGATGATGTTTATCTTGCCGATATTCAACAGACTGTTTTACAAGGCAACAGGGAACGTGTGGGCAGGTGCGATAACAAACTGCCTAATTTTCGTCATGATGACCGTTTCCGCGTCGGTATCCTACATCCCGATGTATTGATAGTGTGGTAGACGTTTGCTGTCGATGTTGCAAAAAGCGTCGCTGAAAGCGAAAGAACAAACTTAATCAATAAAACAACCAAGGACTATCTCCGTTGTGAGGTAGTCCTTGATTTATCGAGGGTATGTTTTTGTCGTATTGACGGAGTATTGTCAAAATTTTTGAAACGTTTTTGGCAATAGGTATGTACATCGGGTGGATTGTATGGTATAATCGTGGTGCAAATGTCGTATTATTAGTGCAGGTTTGTAAAACTGTTGCTATCGCAAAACGGAGAAGAAAAACGAGAAAACTGACAATTACAAGAAAGAAAAGCTTTGTGGGCTGTGTGTGCAAAAATAAGGTGTACATACAAGACCCGGCAGGAACGACAACTATCGGCGACGATACCTGCACAATGCTAGGCACGCTGAAAAATGGGGAAACTGCAACGTTTGAAATCACCGAAGACGCAACCAAAGTGTACGTGATTGCCGACCAAATGAGCAAGGAGTATTGCAACGATTGTTACCACCTGCCCGAAGGCACGGAAGACGTGGAACTCAGCGGCAAGTGTGCGTTCAATCCTGCGGTAGGCAATGCGTTTTTGTTTGACAACAACGATCATCCGCAAGCATTGGAAGCTCGAAAAAAGAACAAAAAGACGGGCATAATCATCCTTATCGTTGCGGCGGTAGTGGGCTTTGTTATTGGATTTTTGGCTGTCAGCGGCATAGGTTGATTGTTGTAATAAGAATGTGAAAAACAACAAGGAACGTAAGCAAATTTTGCATACGTTCCTTATTTTTTTGTTACATATTGGTTGTGTTTTTGTGTCTAATTGGTTGTGATATTGATTGCAAAGTTAAGTAGTTATGGCTAATTGCGCCTAAACTTCGGACGATTGTTTCATTGCTTTGCGCCTGTAGTAAGCGTCGATTGTGCGTTGCATGTTGGCAAGCCCTACAGGGTTGGCGGTGTGTAGTACAATCGGGTAGAGGGTGTCGCGCTCGATTAGCCAATCGATGAGAGATATGCCGTCGCCGCCGTCGGGGAAGTACTCACCTAGGTCGTGGTCGCAGTCCAGTATTTCGATGGTTTCGCCAACAGCTTCGGCATCAAGTATCAAGTTTTTACATTGGTTTACGCTTTTGCACCAAACATACCCGTCAGGCGCCACGCGCACATCATCAAGCCAAATTTTCATAATCGGTTTTGTTGTACCTCACGTTTCCGTCAAAATTATAGCATAATATCTAATCTTTTTCAACTACTTCTTGAAAAAATCTTATTGATGTAGCTATATTTGCAAAGTAATTTAACAAGAAAAGGTTTGACTAATTTTGTCAAACCTTTTCTTGTGCGACTCCAAGCCGAGCCGACGTTGGCTGAAGTGGTAGTAACGAAAATCGAATATTTTATCTTTGTAGCAAATGTATTTATAGTTCAAACTCATGTTTTACTATATAATCTAACTGTCCCTTTATTTTTTCAAACGGAACATTGAGATCTAATGTTTTCACAGATATTCTGTTTCCACTCATAATATAAGAATTATCCGGTTGAATTCTTTCGTCCGTTTTTGCGTAAAGTAACATACCGGATACTTTATGCTCCGTATCTCTTAGTTCATATTCCTTATTTTTTACATAAGTAAAAATCTGATACAAGTTCGCAGAATGTAAAGTATGTGCGCCGTATTGCTCCTGCGTATTATGCAAGTAATATTTTGCATCGATGATAAAAACATGATTTTCTTTGCGCAACATTATATCCGATTGCATTATAGGAAGCATATCCTTCTCTGACACATCAAGTTGCCACGCAATTTGCTCGGGATTGACGGATAGCATAGGATAATGCTTACGATAATACTCAAGAATAAATTTTTCGTAAAGCCGGTACTCCCTTTGCTCATCAAGAAATGTCATTAGTTTTACTGTGCCGTCGGTTTGAGTCTGAAGCAATCCCTTTATTACTAAATTGCAGATTGACAGCAATAAATGATACGATTGATTGTTTTTGTTGTAATTGATATGCCAATCGATGCTGTAAATGTCAACCAAATCAACATTTGCAAAATACAGCATTAAGTTTTTCAGCTCTTTTTTACGCGTCTTTGATATATCGGTTTTCAGCAACAGAAAAACCGTTGTTTTTAGGATCTTATTGAAATAACAATTTTCCGAAAACTCGTCATATGAACAAACAAGTTGTGATTTCATTATGCTACGCGTTTTTATTGAATCGGAAACGTTTATTTTCCCTTTTATCGCCGAAAGTGGTTCGGATATATCAATATAACTCTTGTTTAAGCCTCGCTTTAACTGCAAAGAGATACCTTTTGCAAGAATTGCGGCGAACAGATCCGCCGTATTTTCAAATTCTTCCGTCGAAATATTCGAGAATCCTTTTTCGTTCAACACTTGAAACGCATAGGATAGCATGTAATACATATTTCTTACGGGAATCACTTGACTGCACCTCTCAACAAATTGCTCCAATCTCTTACTTTTGTCGGTTCATCAAACCAATACTCCTTGAGCATAGGAATAAGTTCGTATTCGACAATATTTGAAAGTCTGCTTTCGTTGATTTCTTTAATATTGCAAAAATAACTATGCCCGATTTTGAATCCTTCGCCGAGTGATTCGTCCGTAGTAATAGTGTTATTGAGCGACTGAACAACATCTATCAACTTATCAAACTTCGGATTATTGAGATTCATCCGATATTCAACAAATCTTTCGTTATCAAATCCCGGCTTCATTTCATAGAACGCAAAGCGTCTTCGTAGCGCATAGTCAAGCATAGCGAGGCTTCTGTCAGCCGTATTCATCATTCCGATAATATACACATTTTCAGGAACGGAAAATTTTTCATCAGAATACAACAGTTGCAATTTAACCTTAGCACGTTTGTCAGCCTCGACAAGCATAAACAATTCACCGAAAATTTTACTTAAATTTCCTCTGTTTATTTCATCGATAATAAAAAAGTAATCGTTATCGCTATCGTTTTCCGCCTTTTTACAGAAGTTATAGAACGGACCTTTTTTCAACACGAATCCGCCGTTTTCGGTAGGACGGTAACCCATAATAAAGTCCTCATAGGAATAACTTTGGTGAAACTGAACCATCATTACTCTTTCCGAGTCTTGAACGCCCATCATCGAATATGCAAGTCGTCTTGCTGCAAATGTTTTGCCTACGCCCGGTGCGCCTTGTAAAATAACGTTCTTCTTTACCAATATCAAGTCAACAAGGGTATTATACTCCTCCTCGGATAAATAAACATCATTCAAGAAGTCTTCCGCAGAATACGGTGGGTATACAATTTCTTTTTCTTCTATTTCTTCTCCACCCTCGTTGTCAAAAATAGATTTTAACTTTTCGACATATTCTGTATAGGGCGTAATATCCGTTAATGTTTTAACGGCCGCTTTCCCGGGATGTTGCCAAACGCCATTATTTATCCACTTAACTTTACGAATATTGCTATATCCATCAGGTTGTGACGCATCGTATATGTAATCTGACTCTATCCTACCTCTACCTATGATTTGATACATTCCTTTCTTTACAAATACTATGTCGCCAGGCTTCATTTCTTTTGCAAACTGCCAAGTTGCAAGTGCATCATTTTTGTAAGGACGATTCGGATCATAAACAGACTTCATTTTTGCTTTCATTTGATTTTTATCCGAAAATTGCGACAAGTCGCCTATTGCGCCCCAGCCGATAGCGATTATACCTTTTTTATAAAATTCATCCCATTTCTCACCGCCGTGCCCCGGCGCATACAACCAATAATGCACGGCATTAGAATCTTCTTCTACGATTGATGTGTTTTCGTCATCATTTACCTTTTTATTTTCTTGATTGACTCGCTCCGACTCAATGTATGCAGTATACGAAAGTTCCGGATGATTCTTAAACAAATAATCTCCGTTTGAAATTTTCGACGAAATTGTTTCGCAAATCCACAGAAATGTTTCTCCATTCGGAACGTCCTTAAAAAATTTAACGTTTCCGTCCACAATTTCAGGGCAATATTCCTTAATATACCAACGCGTTCTCGAATCCAAGTTAACAAAAACATATGGCCTTATCCAAAATAAGCCCATTGTAATATTCCACTTAATGCCATTCTGCTTCCTGACCTTATCATAAATATCGATAAAATCACTTTTTATAGTCGCTTTATCGGTAGAATCGGCGTATTTTAATGCCGTCCGAAATAATATCCAGAGATTATCGATATCGTCACTATTCCTCTTCCATCCGAAAAATACTGCTTTTAGGTTATTCAAAGTCGGTATGCCATAAAATACGGTAGGAATTTCTATAGATTTATCTATATCAAATTCTTGCGCAAATGCTTTAATGATAGAAATTCTGTTCGCGTTTGACAGACCTTTATTGAACATTCCGAAAACGGTAAAAGGATCAATATCCACGATGGAATCATCCTCTTCCAGTTTTTGAAACTTCGTTCCCAACCCACTAAAAGCATTTTGCAACTTTTTTAATAACGATTGTCTATCTGTTTCGTATGATAAAAGTTTGTCTGCAAATGCCGAGTAAAATTTTGTCCAACTATAATTTGTGTTCATTTCAATCTCCTAATAATATTCTCCCCAAAATTATGCAGAACTCATAATTGGGAGATAGTCATTGTTTCAGCCAATCGGCAATATCGATTATCGAAACGCCCTCATAGTCATATTGCTCGTGACGAGTTCTTGCAATTATCGTTTTCGGATAAGCGTCTTTTATTTGCAAAAGCGGTGACACTTCTCGTTGAAAAGTGGTGGGATCGGATATGTTATCCGAAACCTGAATATAAATCTTTTCGTTTCGTTTGATCGCAACGAAATCTATTTCTTTTTTATACAGTACACCGACGTAAACTTCATAACCTCTGCGAAGAAGCTCTATCGCAACAATATTTTCCAGCACTCTTCCGTAATCGAGGTTTTTCGTTCCGAGTTTGGCGTAACGGAAAGAGTGGTCGCTCAAGTAATATTTATCGTTGGACGCCAGATACTTTTTGCCGCTGATATCGTATCTTCTGATTTTATAAAACGCAAAGGCGTTGCAAAGATATTGAATATAACTGCTTATGGTTTTGTGGTTGATTTTATCTTTGTTCGACGTTAGCGTATCGGCGATATTCCGCGCGGAAGTAAGATTAGCCACATTGTCCATAAGGAAATCCACAAGCCTGTCCATCAAAGCAATGTTTCTTATTTTGTACTTTTGGCGGATATCTCGCACGATAAGTGTATCGAAAACATCCTTAATGTAGTCGTATTTCGATTCAATGTCGGAGTAGAGGTAAGAACCTGCCATACCGCCTTCTTTTACATAGTTTTCAAGAGCGTCGTAAGCGTTTTGAGGCTCGAAATATTGCAAATACTCCTTGAACGAGAACGGATACACTTTAATTTCAAATGTTCTTCCAGTAAAAAGAGTTGCCAAGTCCGAAGAAAGCAAAAACGCATTCGAACCGGTAAGGTAAATATCAAATTTTTCCTGTGCATGAAGGCTGTTTATCGTCAATTCAAAATTCGGACAAAGTTGCACTTCGTCAATCAAAACAAAGTTTTGTTTTCCGTCAACGTAGGCTTCCTCAATATACGCATTTAATTTGTGATAGTCTTTAAGACTTTCAAATTTTTCAAGGTTAAAATTGATATGCGTAACGTTGGCATCGGACACGTTGTTTTGAATATAAGACTTGAATGCTTCCAAAAGTTTGGACTTGCCGCTACGGCGAACGCCGGTGATTACTTTTATATCGGGAGTACCGACAACCTTTTTAAGTTTTTCGAGATAAAAATCGCGTTCAATAAGTTTCATTTCCAACACCTCGTATATAGTATAGCATATTTATTTCCCAAAATCAATATTTTTTGCAAATTGGATAATACATTATTTGTAATTGTTTGCTACTTAAACTGCTTACTCTGTTTATATCGACAACAAAAAAAACTTCAAATGGCATTTTGGCGGGTGCGTGACTAATACAAGCCCCTGCCAAGCAATCCGCTAAGCTCGGTAAAAAAGCAAATCTAAAGCACTCATGTTTGTTTTTCCAATTGCATGCAAAACGAAGCATGCAACAAAGAGTTCGGCAACAATGTTGTCGGTGGCACAAATGCAGGCGGATCTCTTTTGATGAAACAAAAAGCGCTCTGGCGAGTGCTATTTTTGTAGCGGAAGCGAAGGGATTCGTCCGTCCGTGCCCTTCGGCGGTAAGTGTAGTGCAACGGAACGCTACGTCATTTCGTACTCCCAAAGCAAAAGAGATAAGTCGGCGAGAGCAAAAGAAGCATAAGAAAAAGGCTTGACTATTTGTGTCAAACCTTTTCTTGTGCGACTCCAAGCCGAGCCGACGTTGGCGGAAGCGAAGGGAGCTTGTTTGAACACAGAGTTTTATTATTGGCAGTCTTTTTTACGGACTGCCTTTTTATTTGTTGTAGGATTTCAGGCGTTATTTTGTATTTTGTGGGTGTTTCGGTAAAGTTGTAGGTAATTGTTACGCTGTCGTTATCTAATATTACTTCTCGGACAAAGGTTTTTACAATCAGTTTTCGCACGGGCATTTCCTGTATATCACCGCAAATAACCGAGTTTAAGTAACTCTCTATCTTGTCGGCATCAAGGAACGTATAACTGCGTTGTTTTTCTTGCTCAATATCGAAGTCAAGTCCTGCTATCTTTGCTTCAAGTTCTTTCAAGCGAATTTTCGTCTGTTCTGTAATAATCCCTTGCTCGATAGCGGCAATCAGGTTGTTAGACGCTTTCAACGCATTTTGTCGTTGTGCTTCAAGACTTTTTATATTCGTATTCTTCTTGCTTTCTTCTTCGTGCATCTTGCAAAGAGTTTCGGCTATGTATCTTACAATGCTTTTGTCCGCAAGCAAAGCCCACGTAGAATTTATAACTATATCTTCAAGCCACTGTTTGTCTACCGACTTCAATTTGCAAGGGTGTTGCTTACGCCGTTTCGCAAGACAAGAATAATAGTAATAAATCCTGCCGAGTTTGCTTGTTCCGCTTTCACCAACCATAAGACGGTGGCAATCTCCGCAATACAGTTTTCCTGAAAGGATGAAATCAAAGATCTCCTTCTTGCGACCGGGAGCGTGTTTGTTCTCGCCGTGAATGTCCTGAACTTTCTGCCACGTTACGTCGTCGATGATTTTTGGATAGATATTGTCGTAAACGGTATCGCCGTGCCGTATTTTTCCGTTGTATTTGGTGTTGGCAAGAATTTTGTAGATTTGTTTATCGGTAATATACTTACCTTTTTTTGTTCGTATGCCGCGAGCTTGTAAATCTTTCGCCAAAGCCGTTGCCGTGTATCCTTGCGAATACTTGGTGAATATCTCTTTAATAATCTCGGCTTCTTCGGAGTTTATTACATTTTTCTTTTCCACAACGTCATAGCCATAGATAACCGCACCGCCGGTATATTGTCCTTTGCGGTAGCTTTCGTTCAAGCCACGATGTACTTTTTGAGAAAGTTCTGCCGAGTAGTATTGGTTCATACCTTCAAGCAAGCTTTCAAGAATAATCCCTTCAGGACTGTCGGGTATATTCTCCATTGCGGACAATACCTTGACGCCGTTTTCTTTCAAAGTGTGTTTATGAATGGTCGTTTCGTATTTGTTACGACTGAACCTATCCAACTTATACACCAAAACGTAGTCCCATTGACGCTTATTGCTGTCTTTTATCATACGCTGAAAGTCGGGGCGCATATCGTTCGTTCCCGTCATAGCCCTGTCGATATAGGTATCGACGATTAGTATGTCATTGCTTTTGGCAAAGTCCTGACAAACACGAAGCTGTCCTTCAATAGACTGTTCGGTTTGGCTATCGCTGCTGTACCTAGCATAAATAACTGCTGTTTTCATAATGCTTTTTGCTCCTTTTCTTTTTTTTGTCTTTCGACGGAAACCGTTACATCCGATTTTGGCGAACGTTGCAAGGAATAAGTAAAAAATATAGGGCGATTTCTTGTATCTTGAAAGTTCTCACTATATTTTTTACCCTTGCAATGGCTCGGTCGGTGTTTTGTATCCTTAGAGTTTTAAGACCGAAATCGGATAGGCTTTCCGCAAGAAAGAAAAAACGTTACGTTTCCTTCCTCTTGGCAAAAAGATTACGAGTTAAAGTCGCAATATCTTTGCGAGTTAGAAAAAAGTCTTTCAAAAAAAATTTTGAAGTCGCAAAATTCTTGCGAGTATGGTTGCTATCCTTACCACAAAAAGGAGGCAATTCTATGAAAAAAGAAACAGAAAAAGAAAGAGAAATCTATGCTATCGGAAGTCCGAGTTTTGAAAATCTTTCCCCAAACGAGAAAAAAGCATTCTTTGGCACACTCTTATCTTGTGTTATTGAACATTTTAAGTCCGAAGAAGAACAAAATGCCAAGAAACAATGACTAACGTAGAGTAAAAATCTCAAGAAACGCTATGTGAGAATATAGCGTTTCTTCTTTTACTTTAAGGTGTCGCATAATTTGCACAGGTATGCCTTTACTTTTGAGAAACAATTTGATATAATATTTGTGACTAAAATGGGAGAATTATAGGTACGGTCAAATGAAACAAGAAAAAGCATATAAAATTAAGCTTGTGAAGATTCTCGAAATACTCCGCCAAGATTCAGATGAAGATAACTACATCGAATCTACCGAGATTCTATCCAAACTTGCCCAAATGGGAATAGAGTGTGACAGACGTACACTATACGGAGATATTGACGTTCTTAATGACTTTGGCTATGAAGTTCTGTGTGAGAAAGCACCGGGAAAGCCAAACAAGTATTGCGTTGTTGACCGTAGTTTCGATGTTCCCGAACTACGCATTCTTATGGATGCAGTACAAGCGTCAAGTTTTATTACTCCCAAGAAAACCGAAGAATTGGTAGATAAAATTGCAGACCTTGGCGGCAGCCATAGAGGCGAGCTTTTGCGTAGCAATATTGTAAAGTTCAATACCACAAAAAGTACCAATGAAAATATTTTCTATACGATTAGTGAAATAAATGCCGCGATTGAGAGTGACAAAAAGGTATCTTTTGAGTATTTTGATTTCAATTCCAAGCACGAACGTGTTTATAGACGGAACGGAAAACGCTACTTTGTGAACCCCCTCGCCACTATCTATGATGACGATAACTACTATTTGGTGTGTTACTACGGAAAATACGAGGGCGTAGTTCATTACCGTATTGACCGAATGGACCACGTACAAATGGTAGTAGCTCAACCGAGAGAACCATATAAAGGTGAACCCATTGACCTAAAACGTCACAAAAAGACTTTGTTTGGTATGTTTCAAGGCGAAGAACAGTTAGTTGAGTTCCAAGCGGATGAAAGCATACTTGATCCGATTTTTGACGTGTTTGGCAATAAAGTAGAGCTTATACCTACCGATAACGGAAAACTCCATTTCAAAGTAGAAGTTCAGTTAAGCCCTACGTTCTTTGGTTGGTGTTTGTCGTTCGGAGATAAATTGCAGGTGACAGGAACGGACGAAGTAGTCCAAAAAATGAGAGAGTATCTTAAAACGCTAATTCAAAGCTACTCTGTATAATTTCTTGCAGCACATTCTCTATTTTTTAGAGATTATCTTGACAGACAGCATAAATATATGATATACTATATCATGTAATTATTCTATCTTGGGAGTACTGTGTATGTCTGTTAGTTACAAGAAGCTTTGGAAGATACTTATTGATAGAGATATGCGAAAAGAAGACTTAAGAATAGCCGCGGGATTGACAACAACTACCATTGCTAAACTCGGGAAGAATGAAACGGTTCATTTGGATATCATCTTAAAAATATGCAAAGTTCTTGACTGTGATATCAATGATATTATGGAAATTGTAAAAGAATAAAGTTTTCGTAAACATTTCGATTAGGAGAACATCATGGATAGTACATAGCATAACGGCTTCTCTTTCGTTGAGCTAGCAAGG
>ERZ780157.2891-NODE-2891-length-15344-cov-2.450520_pt1 | contig 15344 bp, 15 predicted proteins | sample MGYA00511169_ERZ780157 | MGnify/ENA primary metagenome ERZ780157 (study PRJEB29588, sample SAMEA1965149) | human gut metagenome | biome: human gut; feature: human-associated habitat; material: faeces | place: Denmark | collected 2008/2010 ... | reverse complement strand
TTTTTGGCAGCCATTCGCAGGTCTACCGGCCCAGTACTGTCATTAAGTACGTCATTTTCAGATTTATGAACGACAGGACGCACAGCGCCCGGACCTACAATTTGGTGTTGCAGGGTAGGTTGTATGGTTTTCGAACCGAAATTATCAGCTATAAAATAAGCAATCAGGCCGCCTGCAAGCCCTAACACCAACGGAATAATAAACTTTGTTATTTTCATATCCTCTTCCTGATTAAATTGTTACAATTTCCAATTATCTTTGTCGTTTACAATAGTAACAATATCTTTGCCAAGTGTTTATTAATAATTTCTTAATTAGCAAAGCTTAACATCACACTATGATTATTAAGTTTCAAAAATTTCAAGGTGCTGGCAATGACTTCATTATCATTGATAATCGCAATCAGGTATACGAATTTACAAGAGAAATTGTTGAGTATTTCTGTGATCGCAAATTCGGTATCGGAGCCGATGGCCTGATGTTATTAGAAACTTGTCCGGGTTACGATTTCAAGATGCGGTATTTCAACTCCGATGGCAGGGAAGCCAGTCTGTGCGGTAACGGCAGCAGATGCATCGTTGCCTATGCCCATCGCTTGGGCCTGTTTCTGCAAACCACCCGTTTCCTGGCAGCAGACGGTGAACATCAGGGCGAAATTACCCTCCAGGGCGTACGGGTTAAAATGAACGATGTATCCCGAATTACGGTGACCCCCGATTATTTCTTCCTGGATACCGGCTCTCCCCATTATGTAAAAGTAGTAGCCGATGCATTTCAGACGGACGTCGTCACAGCAGGCCGTATGATCCGTTATGCCCCTTCTTTCCAACCCGGAGGCACCAACGTAAACTTCATTACCCCCACTCCGGCATGTATCCGAATCGCTACCTATGAGCGAGGAGTCGAAGACGAAACCCTCGCCTGCGGGACCGGTTGTGTAGCCGCTGCCCTTTCCGCAGCCCTGTTAAATCACGACCACTCCGGGACCTATACGTTACAAACCAAAGGAGGTATATTGAAAGTAAGTTTCAAACAACTGGCAGACAACCATTTCACAGACATTTGGCTGGAAGGTCCTGCCGAATTCGTTTTTGCCGGCGAAATCGAAACACCCCAAAACCGAGACAAGAAAGCAATGTAAGCGGAGTGCCGGTCAGCCTCCCACCTTTAGGCCTTCCTGATTGGCGCAATCTTCGATTCCGGGAAAAATTTCATCAGGAAGGCTATTTCGCTTATCAGCCACAGAAATGTCAAGCCACGAAACATCAATCAGAGACAGGAGTTCGCCGATCGTTTTTCCGGCCAGCCGGAAAACCTTTACTTAGCTTCTTCGGCCTTTTTAAATACAGCGACTACCTTATTTTTAGACAGGAAAGAAAGTTTGTTGTCTTTGATCGAATAACCGTCTACACCATCCAGCATTTGGAAAAATTCCGTTTCGGTCTGTAGGTCGGGACAAGCCATCCGCGTCGCTCCCATCGGAGAAAATTTCAAACGGCTCGACTCCATTTCATAATTACCGAAAAAACGGTTACAGCCCCCCCTTCCGTTCACCCGGTGTTCGGCTTCATTAAACTGAATAAAAATCTCGCTATTGGGATCGGTCAAGCTCAATTCTTTATCGTTAAGCGTTTGCAATACCCATTTCACTCCACTCAACTTCGCCATATTTTTCGAAGAGTTACATCCGACAACAGATAACGCAACACATAACACGAGTAAAAAACTTTTCATGACTTTTTCCTTTTCAATTTAAACTATTAAACTTAAAATACCATAGCAAACGATACAATGGTATCCCTTAATATATCATTTCTTTTTCAGCAAATATCATGCCAACATAATCCGTTATGTTCTTCTCCCTCTTTAGCTTCCCATTGGTTTCGCGCCTACGGTCTGATACCCTAACAATCTAAAACACATAACATTATAATCATACATATAGAAGCGGATATTATATTCGTCCGGCGTCTGATAAAAATTATTTTGCATAGTCACCAAATCAGGTTTTTTCTCCTTCGAAGGGACTACAGCGAACATATAATCATAATATCCCTGTTTCAGCTCGGCCTGCCCGACATACGCTTTATTCTTCGCATCATAGTCCATTTTTAATTCAGGCAGCAACTGCCAGTCTGCAAATTTCCCATAGATATAAACTTCCGCTCCGGGAATAGGTTCCGGATAAAGAATAGCAAAATGGGCGACGATATAATCGGCTTCCAGATCAGAATTTTGTACATTCTCTGCCTCGATGTAAAAATTCCCCCCCCGATCAGGGGTCGGAATATAACGCTGAGGAACGGTACCAGGTACCAGGATGAAATTATATCTCCCTTCCGGTCCCTTCAATACATCTTTCACATAACGGGTATAATAAACCAAACTGGAACATTGGAAATTACGAAAAGGAGACAAACCGTTGAAAATATTATCGCTCCCGTTGCCATATACCAATTGGTTTTGCCGGACAAAAGTGGGAGTAAAATTTCTGCGGGAATTCGGATCCTGGTTTTGAGTCACATACACCCGGGTATCCCGCACCGGATTATAGATCTGCAAACCGGTATAGTTCACTGTAAAATTCAGTTGCCGGGAAGTGTACAAAAAAGTAGGATTCGTGCTATTCACCACAGATGCAGCGATACCGACCTTATTTTCCACGACAGCAAAACGTTGTGAAACAACCGCACTATCCGGATTCTGATCGTTGTATACCTGTAATAAATAGTTCCCGGACAATTTGATACCCACTTCTTCATTCGGCAAATTCAAGGTAAACCGGGTGTAAGGCACAACCGTATTGAAAGAGTATTCGTAATTATCCAGCGGATTACTGAAAAATCCGGTCAAATAAGTAAAACTGCTCAAATTGGAATTATTCCAATCAGGATCGCAATGAACAATTTTATAGGTATATGAGTTCGTCTCGCTACTCAGATCGTCGAAACTAAAAAAAAGCTGCTGTCCACTCCCCAACTCGATAACCGGTTCGGCAAAAGGACTGCCGACAGGGTAACACTGAACGGTTCTGATCTGGCTTTGCGCCGGTATCATATTCCCTATCCCCAGGATAAAAACCGATAGATTCAAAAAAAACTTCATCCCCAATAAATTAAAATCTAATTAACGACAAAATTACGTAATTGGTTTGTATATTTGTGTCTTAATTTTAGGAAAACTATAACACTTCATATTTTTGCAAGCCCCTTATCGGGGCGAGGTAAAAAGTTATGTGGTCAGTAATTGTAAATACTTAATTATTAATAATTAAAACACATGTCCAAGGTAATCAAATTAAAAAAAGGCCTTGATATCAAGTTAAACGGAGAAGCGGAAAAAGTGGTGCAACCTGCTGGTAAAATAACCAGTTGTGCGTTAAAACCGACGGATTTCCGGGCTATGACTCCGAAACTAGCAGTCAAGGTCGGCGATGAAGTGAAAGCGGGAGATGTCTTATTTATCGACAAAACACATCCCGAAATTAAATTCACAACACCGGTAAGTGGTACCATTGAAGCCATCAACCGAGGCGAAAGACGTAAATTACTGGAAGTCGTAGTCAAGGCAGATGCCGAGACCCGGTACCGGGATTTCGGAAAAACAGAAGTCAGCAAACTGAATCGGGATGAAATCATCGACAGGCTGTTGGAAAGCGGCGTTTGGCCTCTGATCAAACAACGTCCTTACGACATCATTGCAGACCCGATGAGTACACCGAAAGCCGTTTTCGTGTCGGCCTTCGATTCTGCTCCTCTGGCTCCGGATTACGACCTGATCCTGAACAATCAGAGCAAAGATCTTCAAACCGGTATCGATTGCCTTTGCAAACTCTGCAATAAAAATGTAAATCTGGGCTTGCAGGAAAATACTCCCTCCGCTTCTGTATTTACCAAACTACAGCATGTAGATATCAATTATTTTGCCGGTCCGCATCCGGCTGGCAACGTAGGTGTTCAGATTCATCACCTGAATCCGATCAACAAAGGAGAACAAGTATGGGTGGTCAACATTCAGGATGTCGCTATCATCGGCCGCCTGTTCAATGAAGGCCGGTTCGATGCACGTAAAATTATCGCCCTGGCCGGTTCTGAAGTGACAAAACCCCAGTATTATCACAGTATTTTGGGTGCTTCTATTCAGGATCTCACCGCAGGAAAATTAAAAAATGCAGTAGAACAACGGATCATTTCCGGCAACGTACTCACCGGAACCCGAGTCGTTCCGGAAGGTCATCTGGGCTATTACGACAATCAAATCACCGTCATCCCGGAAGGCAATAACTACGAATTTTTAGGCTGGGCGGCCCCGGGTTTCAATAAATTCTCGGCTTCCAGATTATTCCCGTCCTTTTTATGTCCGAAGAAACATTACACCCTGGACACCAATTACCACGGTGAACGCCGGGCCTTCGTCGTTACCGGACAATATGAAAAAGTATTTCCGATGGACATCTATCCGGTATATTTGCTGAAAGCTGTCCTTGCCCAGGATATCGACCGCATGGAACAACTCGGTATCTACGAAGTTGTGCCCGAAGACATGGCTTTATGTGAATTTGTCTGTACCTCGAAGACGCCTGTTCAGAAAATCCTGAGCGACGGAATCGAACTGATGATGAAAGAAACGAATTAATTTACGATGGAAGATTTCCGATCATCACCCAATAGGGAGGTATCGGAGCTAACATCTAAAATTTAAAATCTAAAATTAATAAAATGAACTTTTTACGAAATTATTTGGATAAGCAGAAACCCAAATTTGAAAAAGGAGGTAAGCTGGAAAAATTCCACTCCGTTTTCACCGGTTTCGAGTCTTTTCTTTTCGTGCCGAATACGACCACTTCCAGCGGAGCTCATATCCGGGATGCCGTCGATCTGAAGAGAACCATGATCATCGTGGTACTTGCTTTGATTCCGGCACTTCTTTTCGGGATATACAACGTAGGTTATCAGCATTTCAATGCTGTCGGCGGCCTGGCAGACACCACTTTCTTCCAACTGTTCTTCTACGGTTTGTGGAAAGTGCTCCCCATGATCATCGTATCTTATGTCGTTGGATTGGGCATCGAATTTGCAGTCGCCCAAATGAAGGGACATGAAATCAATGAAGGTTTTCTGGTTTCCGGTTTACTGATCCCCATGATTATGCCTGTCGAAGCTCCGTTATGGATGGTGGCTTTATCGACAGCCTTCGCAGTAATCATCGGTAAAGAAATTTTCGGAGGTACAGGTATGAACATCTGGAATCCAGCCCTGTTGGCCCGTGCTTTCTTTTTCTTCTCCTATCCTTCTATGATTTCAGGAGATAAAGTATGGATTGCCGGAGACACAGCCGATGCCATCTCACAAGCCACTCCACTGGCACAAATGGCTCTGGGCCAACCCCTGACTTACAGTACGGCAGACATGTTCTGGGGATTTATTCCCGGTTCGGTCGGTGAAACCTCGGCCTTCTGTATTCTGATCGGAGCTGTGATTCTGTTATTGACCAACGCCGCCAGTTGGCGCACCATGATTTCGGTTTTTGTCGGAGGTTATCTCATGGCGCTCATATTCCAGCCGATTTCCGGTGTCGAAGCCTATCAGCAACTGTTAATGGGCGGTTTTGCTTTCGGAGCGGTATTTATGGCTAACGACCCGGTAACTTCCGCTCAAACCAATACAGGTAAATATGTTTACGGTCTGTTGATCGGAGCGATGGCTGTGATCATCCGTTGCATCAACCCGGGTTATCCCGAAGGCATGATGCTGGCAATCCTGCTGATGAACACGTTCGCTCCCCTGATCGACTGGTTCGTTGTACAGGCTAACATCAAACGCAGACTGAAAAGAGCGAAAGCCGTTGCGAATTGACGATTTAAGATTTAAGCAATCATAGATTTAAAAGATATGAATAAACAAGGAAATACCTATACATTCCTCTATTCAGTTGTTCTGGTAGTCGTTGTTGCAGCGCTACTATCCATCGTATCTCTTTCCCTGCAACCCCGGCAGAATGAAAACCGCCAAAACGAAAAGAGACAGAACATACTGAGTGCGATACACATTTCCTCCACTGCTGCCAATTCTGCAGAACTCTTCGACAAATATATCAAGGAGCAGTTTATTATAAACAGCAAAGGAGATAGAATCGAAGGCAAGGCCTTTGACGTAAACATCGAAAAACAATACAACCTACCGGTTGAAACGGGAACTTCCCGTATTTGTCGCCAATGTCGACGGAGCCACCAAATACATCCTACCGATTTACGGAGCCGGTTTATGGGGCCCTATCTGGGGATATATCTCCCTGGACGACAACAAAGATACCGTTTACGGTACTTTCTTCGACCACCAGGGAGAAACTCCGGGGTTGGGAGCTGAAATTACCACGCCTGAATTCAATAAAGAATTCCGGAACAAACAGATTTTCTCCGGGAATCAGTTGGTTGGAATTCTGGTCGTAAAAGGCGGGAATGCTTCCGGGGCGAATGAAGTCGATGCCATATCCGGAGGTACGATCACTTCCAAAGGAGTAGAGACCATGATCAAGAATTACTTAACCTATTACGAACCGTTTTTAAAACAAAAATAAAATGAGCGCATTATTTTCAGCTAAGAACCGGGAATTCCTGCTCGGTCCTCTGAGTAAGAACAACCCGGTTATCGTACAGGTCCTGGGTATTTGTTCTGCCCTTGCTGTTACTGCCAAGCTGGAGCCTGCCATCGTAATGGGGCTTTCGGTAACGGCCGTAACCGCTTTCTCGAATGTGATCCTTTCGCTGATGCGAAATACCATTCCGACCCGTATCCGTATCATCGTACAATTGGTCGTTGTGGCCGCTCTTGTAATCATCGTCGATCAGCTGTTGAAAGCTTTCGCTTACGATGTCAGCAAACAGCTGTCCGTATATGTCGGATTGATCATCACCAACTGTATCATCATGGGACGTATCGAAGCTTTCGCCCTCGCCAATAAACCCTGGCCTTCTTTGTTAGATGGTATCGGTAACGGTTTGGGGTACGGCCTGATCCTGGTGATCGTAGCTTTCTTCCGTGAACTGCTCGGTTCGGGTACACTTTACGGTTTCCGTATTATTCCGGAATCGTGGTATGTACAGAACGGCGGTTGTTATCTCAATAACGGTTTGATGATTATGCCGGCCATGGCTTTGATTCTTGTCGGACTGATTATCTGGGTACACCGTTCCAGAAATAAAGATTTAATAGAAAAATAATTAAAGAAAACACCGAAAAATGGAAAATCTATTAAATATATTCGTCCGTTCCATCTTCATCGACAATATGATCTTTGCCTATTTCTTAGGCATGTGTTCCTATCTGGCCGTATCGAAGACTGTGAAGACCTCTTTCGGTCTGGGAATCGCTGTTATTTTCGTATTGTTCATCACCGTTCCGGTCAATTATCTGTTAGACAACTATGTGTTGAAACCCGGTGCTTTACAATGGTTGCTCGGGGATGAAGCTGCCGGAATCGATCTGAGCTTCCTGAGTTTTATCATGTTCATCGCCATCATCGCCGCTATGGTACAATTGGTGGAAATGATCGTCGAGAAATTTGCTCCCGCTTTGTACAACCAATTGGGTATCTTCCTGCCTCTGATCGCTGTAAACTGTGCTATCATGGGAGCTTCCCTGTTTATGCAACAGCGGAACTACGGCAGTGTACTCGAAGCGACGACATTCGGTTTGGGCTCAGGTATCGGCTGGATGCTGGCTATCGTATGTATTGCCGCTATCCGGGAGAAACTGAAATATTCCGACATTCCGGCTCCATTACGGGGAATCGGTATCACGTTTATCGTGACCGGACTGATGGCTATCTCTTTCATGAGTTTCCTGGGTATCGACCTGAATAAACTGAAAGCTCAGCCGGCACAAACCGAAACGACGGCACAGGTATCCTCCTATGGTGAAAAAGAGACCGTCACCGGTTACCTGACTGAAAAAGATCAGATGGCTTCAGCACAAAATGAAGGCAATGCCGATGCAGAATAATTTAAAATTTAAAATCTAAAATTTAAAATTAAATGGTACTATTAGCAATAAATACAACAATCGTCACTACCGGCATTGTGGTATTCCTGATTGTCATCCTGATTCTGGTGGGTATCCTTTTGTTTGCCAAAGCCAAACTGACCGCCAAAGGGGATGTGAAAATCAGCATTAACAATGGCGACCGGATCATTACAACCGAACCGGGCAGCTCACTGTTGTCCACCCTGGCAGGCCAGAAAATATTCCTGCCTTCGGCCTGTGGTGGTAAAGGTTCCTGTGGTATGTGTAAATGCCAGGTAGATTCGGGTGCAGGTTCTATCCTCCCGACCGAAACAGGTTTCTTCTCCTACAAACAGCAGCACGAAAACTGGCGTCTGGCTTGTCAGGTGAAAGTGAAAGAAAATATCGAAATGCGTATTCCGGAATCCGTGATGGGAATCAAAAAATGGGAATGTACCGTAGTTTCCAACCGGAATATTTCTACTTTCCTGAAAGAATTCGTTGTAAAATTGCCGGAAGGTGAAAATCTGAAATTCAAATCCGGAGGTTATATTCAAATCGATGTACCTGCCTTGGATGTCGACTTCAAGGACATGATCATCGATGAAAAATACAAAGGCGATTGGGAAAAGATGAAAATGTTCGATCTGAAGATGCATAATCCCGAACCGACCTACCGGGCCTACTCTATGGCCAATTCCCCGGCAGAAGGCAATATCATCATGTTGAACATTCGTATCGCCACTCCGCCGTTCGACCGTGCGGCAGGCGCTTTTGCTCCGGTAAATCCGGGTATCTGTTCTTCTTTCATCTTCTCGCGTAAACCGGGAGATAAAGTAACGATTTCCGGTCCTTACGGAGAATTCTTCCTGCGCGAAACCAACAACGAGATGATGTTCATCGGTGGTGGTGCCGGTATGGCCCCCATGCGTTCACACATCTTCAACCTGTTCCATACGATACATACAGACCGTAAAGTGACCTTCTGGTACGGAGCACGTGCTCTGCAGGAAGCTCCCTACGTGGATGAATTCAATAAGATCCAGGAAGAAAATCCGAATTTCCATTGGACACTAGCCCTCGACCGTCCCGACCCTGTAGCAGATGCTGCCGGCGTGGCCTACAAACCGGGCTTCGTACACCAGGTGATCTTCGAGAACTATCTGAAGAACCACGAGAACCCCGAAGATATCGAATACTACTTGTGCGGACCTCCAATGATGATCCAGGCAGTAACCAAAATGCTGTACGATCTGGGAGTTCCCGACGAAAATGTTATGTACGACAACTTCGGTGGATAACCCCAATAAAAAGGGACTGTCTAACAATGAAATGCCCCCAAAAAGTTTTATGTCCAACTTTTTGGGGGCACTTCACTTCAAGAGTCCGGCAGCCTGCTAATAGAGGATAGCTCTACTTTCCGAAAATTGCTTTCAGTTTTATATCCAATTGCTTTCCGCGAATACCGTTGGCGACAATGACATTGTTTTCGTCAAGTACAATCACATGGGGAATACCGCAAAGCAGTTTATACATGCCTCGAGAGACATCTTGAGTATCCATCACATGGTTCCAAGAAAGGTGGTCATCCGCAATGGCTTTCACCCAAGGAGCCTGCTGGTGGTCCAATGAAACACTCAAGATTTCCAATCCATGCCGGTGGTATTTTTTATAAAGTTCCACCATGTAGGGATTTTCCGCCCGACAAGGAGCACACCACGACGCCCAAAAATCGAGGATTTTCACTTTCCCTTGGATGGAATACATGGACAAAGAATCCCCTTCGGGTGTTGGAAGCGTAAAATCCGGAGCCTTTTTGCCGGGGGCAAATGCAGCCATTTCGTCCAAACGCTCTACCACTTGCCGCGTCAGTTTCATCGCTTTGGCAGAAGCACCCAATTGATCGTATTCCCGCTGTAAATCTTCTATGTTCTGATATTGGTACATCCGTTTGTTCAACAGATAGGCAGCTAAAAAACCATCCTTATGCGCCTCCCGGAATTGTTCCTGTTCACGACCGGTCTGCTCCCCCAATTTCCCCATGGTTCTCATAACCTCATTCATGGTAGCCGTATCGTTTTTCTGACGGGCAGAGTAGTAACGGTTGCGCAATTCATTCGTTTGTCCGGCCGTCTTGTTACCGATGGCCTGATAGGCAGCAAATAGCAATTGCAGCTCCGGACCTTCCACTCGGTTGGCCTCAGGATTTTTCAAGTGAAGATGCGCCCGGTAATCGGCATTTTCAAGCAAAAGTATCGCATAGGTTTTCTCTCCGGTGATATAAAGTCCCGCTTCCATGGTATCGGGTAGTGAACCGGTCAACGTAAATTTCCCGTCCCGGATTTCAGCCCGCGCCAAGGTATCCGGTTTTTTATTCCAGCCAGGATAGCCGACGATGTAAGCTTCACCGTCCACTTTCTCGTCCAACGAGCCTTCTATGGTAAAATGCGGTTTCGATGTGCAAGCGGACAATCCACCGAAAAACCAAATGCCTAAAATTGTTTTTCTTATGATTCCTTTCATTAGTTATGACACTTTATTTCAACATTACTTTCAATTCCTTTTCAATCGGTGGAAAACAGATGTGTGCGTCACAGCATTGATAGCTGACGGTACACTTTGCTTCCCCTTGTCCACTACCGGAGATTTCGTACCGGAAAATGGCTTCATCTTCATAAACGGTGGTACCTTGTTTATTATACGACTTGGCGGAAGGGAGTTTCGGTTTACCGACAATCGTCCACCCCTCCGGCAATTGGAGCTCTACCTGCGTGGTAACAAAGGGATCGCTCTCAGCAACATAAGCATAAATGTGATAGCCCGGATGGATTTTCAGGCGGACCACAATCTCCCGGTTGCCGTTCGCTGCCTTTTCAAGCCCTGCAACCATCTGCACAGGATTCCGGTCATCCGTGGCGGCCGGTCGGGACGATGTTTCCTGTACCGGTTGTGCATAACGTGCGCTGTAATCGTTGGCAGGATCAGGTTCGCGAGTATTCACCATAAAAAGCCAGCCCCCGGATTCCGTAAAAAAAAGACGCTCTTTGTTCTTCTCATACCAAGTCCGCCACTCCTGCGGAGCTTCAAAGCGGCAAAGGGTATAGCGATGCAGGATGCGGTTGGCCTTTTCGGTCTCTTTCCCTTTTTCCAGCAACCGGATGGCAGTATCAAGCAAGCGTTTGTCGTTATAGGGAATGCCAAGGCTCTTCACATCTTCGTCAATACTCAGCACATACATGCCTTCACCTCCATAAAAATAATCTATGTTCTCACGGTAATAACGGGCATAGGCCGCTTCGTCCTCGCCAAACAAATCGAACAGCTCTCCCTGGTAACGTTTCAACATATCGGCATAACTCATCGGCGGTTGCGGTTCATAGTTTAGGAACATCTCTTCCCTGCGGTTCAATTTCTCACCACGCCTCTGTTTTTCCTGAACCACTTTTTTCAGTTTTAAACCCTCTGCAGCAAACTCTTCATCGCTTTTCACCCTCTCTTGCCAAGCTTCCCGGGTTGACAAGTAAAGCTGCTCTTTCACATATTCGCGGGTAGCAATGCGATCGTTGTATTTCCGGACGAAGGGTTTCTGTCCGGCAAAACGGGAAATGTAGACAATCGCGTTGGCAAATACCGTCTTTGCCTCTTCCACTTTGTTCTGTGGTGCGGTCGGGTAAATGACAGTCGTATCTAACACTTTTCCGGTCGGATCGACCACTGCGAGTTTACATCCGGTGCGGAATGCCGGATCCCAGCCAAGCACAACCTGTCCTGCAATTGGCGGCTGCATCAGAAGCTGTTCTAAGTTTTTTCCGAAAACTTTGATTGCTCCGTCTTCTGCCTTTTCCGTAAGGTCACTTCGAATCTCACGCTCGATTGCCGGTGCAATCAGACGCTTATAACTGTCTTCGATTACTTCTTCCAAAACAGGTCTGGTTATGGCATTATCTTTGGTTATTACCTTTTTCTGTAAATACGGAATAATCTGTTCTTCCGGCACTTCTACTTTTACTGTCAGTATTTTCTCTGCCTCTCCACGGTTCAATGCCAGCGTACGATGTCCTGCCATTTTTGCAATCGGCTCATCAAAATCATAATACATTTCATAAACAGATTCTGTTTCCGGATCTTTGGCAGCAGATACAATCCGACCATGTTTTACGGTAAGGTCACGGATGCGGATACGATAATCTGCTTCATCGGAAATATGCTCTGCAATAATATCCCTGGCACCTTCTAACGCTTCCTCTGCAGTATGAACTTCTTTTTCTTCGTTGATATATTTTGCTGCTTCTTCTAAGATTGGAGTCTTAAGCATCTGAAGACTGATTACATTTGCCAGTGGCTCTAAGCCCTTCTCTTTGGCGATGGTTGCTCTGGTTCTGCGCTTCGGTCGGTATGGACGGTACAAATCATCTACGACTACCAGTGTCTGTGCTTCTTCTATCTGTTTCCGCAGTTCGTCCGTCAGCTTGCCCTGTTCTTCAATGCTGGCAATGACCTGTGCTTTCTTCTCTTCTAAGTTTCTAAGATAAGTCAGCCGGTCAAATAAGTTACGTAATATTTCATCATTTAATGCGCCGGTTGCTTCTTTTCGATACCGGGCAATAAAAGGAATGGTATTTCCTTCATCAATTAACTGAATTGCTGCCTGTGCCTGATTTTTTCTGATTCCAAGTTCTTCGGCAATTTTTGCTGTTATATCCATCTTGTATTTCCTTTCCTGTTGACGCGTTTGCGCTCATTATAGCATATCCGGCATTTCTGCAAAAGGGAAGATTTTGGGTTTTATTGTTTTTTCCGGCAGAAAATGGTATACTGGATTTATTCACGATTTGAGGAGGTTTTTTATGGATTTTCAACAGCAGCCAAACGGCTATCAACCAAATCCCAATTATTCATATAATATGAACCAGGCACCACAACGTAATTACATGGACAAACGTTCCACCGGACTTGCCACCGCATCCATTGCTCTTGGCATTGTCTCCATTGTAACTTTCTGCTGCCTGTATGCAGCACTGCCTTGTGGGGCACTTGCCATTATTTTAGGACTTCTTTCCCGTGGCGGCGAGATGACTTTCTCCACCACCGGCAAAATCGGTATCGTCCTTGGAATTATCGGTCTTGTACTTACTATTGCACTTTATACTTTCGTCATTGTCATGATGTTTACCAACGCCGATTTCATCAACCAGATGTCCAACGGAAATACCGCTGATTATAACGAACTGATGCGGCAGTTTAATGAAATGAATCAGATGTACCAGTAAATATATGCAAAAGAAAAATGCCGGGAAACCAATTCTGATTTCCCGGCATTTTTCTTTTCTTATTTTTATACTGAAGCACTCCATGTACTGTACTGCGGATTCTGCTGTCGTGTTCCGTATGGGTCTGTCTGGTTTTCTGTCCGGTCTAATTCTCCTGTAATGTCACGATAGAATGTCACCTGTGTCTGCGTATGGTCCAATCCACAGGAAGCCGATCCCAAATGAAAGGAGACCAAGGAAGGACCAGCCAAGGAAGCTTAACATGATATAGAAGTATCTTCCCTTGTTGCCCTGCATCAGTGCTTTACTTTCCCTCATTGCCTGCCGGATTCCTTTGGTATTATCCTCAAGCAATATCAAAAACAGCATGGAATATTTTAAGGAAAGAATAAATGCAATCACTTCTCCTCCAATTCCAAGTACACACATAGCTACTACATAGCCAATAAAAATCCCCTCTGTGATTTTCATACTGCCGGAAATGGCAGTTACATACATTCCAACAGAGACTGCGATTGCCGGAAGCATCGGAATTAATACTACAACCATAAACAAAAGGTATGCCAGAATGTATTTATCCGGATGGTGGTTGAATCCATAGAACATATCGGTAAACTTATATGGCTGCTTTCTTCCCATTCGTAATGCAATCCGAAGAATTCCTATATTTAAAACAACACCAAGCAATGTCAGTATAAATGCTGCTACATAATAAATTGCCCACTCCATTTTTCCGGAATACGGAGTCAAATTCCAGGAAAAGAACATGGTCGGCAAAGTTACGATTAACTGCGATACTACCATGGCTCCCATTGGCAATCCATAATGTCCAGTAAGATTTTCTCTTGCTATACGTTTTATTTCTGCTGATTTTCTTTTCATCTATCTCATGCTCCTGTTTTTATTTTCTTGTGTCGATTCTGGCTCCGGTCAGATCTGCCGCATCCTGGCTCTTCCGCTCCTGCTGATATGGGTTCGCTTCGTTCGGATACTTAATGGTGGTATTGGTCTCTCCGCCTGCCACATATACTCTTCCGCACTCCGGGCATACGCCGGTACGAAGTGTTACGCTTGCAGATACCACCTGACCATTTCCTTCTGCTGCTTTGGTATAAGCATTGGAAACATGTTCTGCCTCATGGGCTGCCACACGGATTCCCGCCGCCTCCGGAGAGATGTGGGAAGCTGATTTAAAAGAAACATTCTCGTTGGAACCATCCTGATATTTCCGGTTCTTACAGGTCTGGCATTCGCCTTTGCTGCCATCTGCCGCCCCGGTACTCTTCGCATCTGTGTCATTTCCGACCCCATATGTATGATTGTACCCGGTATCATATCCTATATCTTTCGGATTCCATCCATCAATCTGCATAAACCACTCCTCCTTCCAAAGTCTGAAAAAAGTGCCTCTTTTTATTATACACATATCTTGGGTGAAACACAATAACTTTGACTTTCCCTTATGACAATTGTATACTACCAACAGATTCTATATTTTGTTTGAATACTGATTTGCGAGGGTTTATATGGAAAAGAAAAAAACGTCCACTGCTATGGACAACGGATTATATATCACCGGCTGGTGCATCATAGGCACTCTTCTTCTGCTGGTGCTTTTTATAAAAGCAACGAATATCCAGCTTTCAAAATATCTTTTCCCCTGTGTGCTTCACAGCCTGACCGGACTTTACTGTCCCGGCTGCGGCGGCACCAGAGCGATAGCTTTTTTACTGCATGGGGATTTCCTGCACTCACTGATTTATCATCCCTTTGTGCCATATGCCTTTGTGCTCTGCACCTGGTTTATGATTTCCCAGACTATTGAGCGGCTCTCTAAGGGAAAGCTTCGTATTGGCATGCATTTCCGGGAAGTATTTCTTTGGATTGCACTGGCTATTATTATTATAAATTTCATTGTAAAAAATGCGGCTCTTCTATTCTTTCAGATTGATTTTATGCCGCTGACGCATATATCATAAGGTATTATATATCAAAACCTATAAGAAGCTGCCACCGGCAGCTTTTTCGAACGCTTAACGAGAAAAAAGAATGTGCCTTGGCACATTCTCGCGCC
>ERZ780157.2889-NODE-2889-length-15349-cov-3.990650_pt1 | contig 15349 bp, 5 predicted proteins | sample MGYA00511169_ERZ780157 | MGnify/ENA primary metagenome ERZ780157 (study PRJEB29588, sample SAMEA1965149) | human gut metagenome | biome: human gut; feature: human-associated habitat; material: faeces | place: Denmark | collected 2008/2010 ... | reverse complement strand
CATTACCGTAACGGTGTGCTCCTGCATGGCTTCCAACAATGCCGATTGCGTTTTAGGCGTGGCACGGTTGATTTCGTCGGCAAGAATAATGTTGCTGAACACGGGACCGGGTTGGAACTGGAATGTGGAATTGCCTTGTTCGTCCTTGACGATGATGTTGGTACCCGTAACGTCTGCAGGCATCAAGTCCGGGGTGAATTGAATACGCGAGAAAGGCAACGAGAACACTCTGCCGAGCGTACGTACCAATCTTGTTTTACCTACTCCGGGCACGCCTTCCAAAAGCACGTTACCGCCTGCAATCATTGCGATGATCGTACCTTCGACGACTTCGTTTTGCCCGATGACGTCGCGTCTGATTTGTGTAAAAATGTTTTCGCACTGAGTGCTAAACTGCTTTATGCTTTCTTCTGTTACCATGACCAAATAAACTCCTTGTTGTCAATGCGTTTGTATGTTGTATGTTTTTTTGTATTTGCTTTTGGAGTTAGCCGCCACCACTGCGCAAGTTAAGCGGCGGCTAATGCACTCACTAAAATTAGTTAAGCAAATCGTAGTAGCGTTGGATGAAATCCAAGATGTAATCGGGCACTTTTTCACCGTTTGCTTCGTACTGTTTGGCTAGTTCCATGTACTCTTCCAAACGAGTTTTGTAGTCGGTGTTGCCGTCGATGATGTTGTTGTTGTCCTTGTTCGAGCTCGAAGGATCGTTAGGATCGCCGTCTTCGTCTTTTTTATCGCTGTCGTTTTTGGAATCACTCGGATTTTGATCCTTCTTGTCGTCTTGGTCCGGGTTACCGTCTTGCGGGGCGTCCTCTTCGCCCATATTGTCGTTCATACCGTCGCCGGGTTCGTACTCGCCATCACCGCCGAGTTGTCCGAAATACGCATACACGAAAATGACAATTTTGCCGTCTGCTGTTTTGAGGTAGTTGCAACCGCCTTCAAGGTCAAACGCAAGCGTTGCTCCCTCTCCGAACTCGGCTTCCACCATATCTACAAACTCGCCGTCGAATGTTTGACGATCGACTTTGAATACAAGCGAGCCTTCAAACACGCTTTCGTCCACAAAAACGGATTCTTCCGTGCGGTATGGCTCTTCGTATCCGTCGCCCCAACCTGCAAACGCCCAATCGGGATCGGCAACTGCAAGTACAGCCTCGCCGTTTTCTCCCTTGGCGATAAGTTGCTCGTCCATGCCTTCGATCAATCCGCCTACGCCGTCTTCGTCAAAGATGTCTACCGAAATCATGTCCTGAGTGTAGATTCTCGAAACATATCTTACGGTGTAGTAACTCTCGGGGTTAAACTTGTCGTCAATTATATCGTTACCGCCGGGGATAACGCCATTGTTTGCCAACGCGGTAACCGTCGTCATGGAACCGACGCAGACAAAAGACACAATCAACAGTACAAGAAGTGTTTTGGAAAGCACGATCTTGACGTTTTTCGGGTCGATTTTTGCCAAAGCTTGTTTGGCGTCCTCACGTTGACGCATTGCAATGTACGACTCGTCGTTTTGCAATTCGTTCATTGTGAGCAAACGTTCTTCCAGTCCCAAGGAGTCCAAACGTTTGGCGATTGCCTTTGTGTCGGGACGGAAAAACAAAAAGTATAACGACGGAACAAGCGCGGCGAATACGCCTACGCTGATGCCTGCCGACAGCCAGTATCTTTTGATACCGACAAACCAGAATGCCAAGAGGATGAGCGTTTCCACAAACAATGCGATAGTCAATGCAAGCAAAAACGACTTCAACAGTCCTTCGCCTGCGAGCTTTTTGTAGTATTTTTGGAATATACTTTCTTTACTCATAGCTCCTCCTAAAACGCACCGAACCGAGTGCCGCCTTTTACGGCGCCATTCGGTTTCGGTTTGTTTGATATTGCTTTGCTGCTAATCTAAATAATTTTACTCTCCGCTTTCTTCCGCAGTTGCCCAAACGAGTTTTGCACTGCAAGAAGATTTCCAGGTGCTCTTCCAAGTACTCGGAGCGGCAGTGAATTCGGTAAACGTGATTGTTTGGTTTGCCGTCCACTTTTGGAACGCATATGCGTCAATGAATGTCGTCTTGCCCGTAATGGTCAGCGATTCGATAGACGTACATCCTGCGAATGCGTATGTACCGATGCTTTCCACATTGGCGATACTGCCTACCGACGTCAATGCCGCACAGTTTTGGAATGCTCTTGCGCCGATTTCGGTCACATTGTCAAGACTACCGACAGAGGTCAATTCGCTACAACCGTAGAACGCATAATCGCCGATGTAAGTAATTGTCTTGGGCAACGTCACGGTAGTAAGCGCCGTGCAGTTGTAGAATGTTCTTTCGGCAACTTCCGTTACTCCCTCGGGGATTACAACGAAAGTAAGTGCTTTACAACCATTGAATGCGCTTTCACCAATACTTGTTACCCCTGCAGGGATGGCTATTTCCGTCAAACCGGAGCAAGAGTAGAACATTTCCGCAGGAATCTCGGTAATCGCACTGCCGAGCGTTACGGTAGTGAGTTCCGAACAGTTGTAGAACAGGCTTTCGCCGAGGTCGGTTGCGCTTTCGGGAAGTACGATGTTTGTAAGAGCCTTACATCCTTTGAACGCGTTTGCGCCGATGGTTACAAGCCCTTCGCTAAGGTTGACTTCCGTTAGAGCGGCACAACCGCTAAATGCGTCGCTGCCGATACTTGTTACGCTTGACGGAACGGTAACCGACGTCAAAGCCGAGCAGTTGTAGAATGCTTTTGCACCGATTGTCTTGACGCCTTCGGGAATGACGATACTCGTCAAAGCCTTGCATCCGCTGAACGCTTCGCTTGCGATGTACTTTGTCGCGCGGTTGATTTCGTAACTTTCCGCCGTAGCGTCTATCGGCTTCAACAATACCATATAAAGGTTGTCGCTGCTGCCGAGGTAGTACAGGTTGTTACTTTCGGTAAGTACAAGATCGTCGCAGTTCTTAAATGCGTAATCGCCGATTTCTTCGAGATTCTTCGGCAACGTGATGTTACTGATCGGGCATTTGTAGAATGCGTAATCACCGATGTACTTAACAGCGGTAAATCCGCTTACGCTTGTAAGTGCCTCGCAACCATAGAATGAGTAAGCACCGATACCTGTAACGTTTGCATTGCCTGTAACCGAAGTAATATCGGTATTTTTGTAGAATGCGTAATCGCAAACCTTGTAGCTTGCGCCGTAGTAGTTGGCAGGTAATGTCAGTTGAGTATCTTTACCGAGGTAACCGACAAGATAGTTGTCTACGCCGTCATTGTAGAATATGTAGTCGCCTACTTTGTCTACACCGCTTTCTTGCGACGAAGTAACGTTAAATGCGTTTAGAGCAACTCCGCCGTACTCCGAGCTACCTGCCGTGATGGGCAACGTGCCGAGGTTGATTACTTCCACAATCTTGTTGGATCTTGCAAAAGGCGTTGAACCGAAGTTGGTAAGACTTGCGGGAACCGTAACGCTGACAAGGTTGTAGCAATCTTGGAAGCAGTTGTTTCCGAGCGTCGTAAGACCTTCGGGTATAACTGCAGTGACAAGCTTACTGTACTCGAATGCATATCTACCGATCGTCTTCACGTCTTGGAATGCGTCCAAGCTTGTGAATGCCGTCTGCGAGAATGCCGAGTCGCTTATGCCTACGATTTTTCCTTCGCCTTCTATTACAATCTCGGAAAGAGAAGTACATCCCTTGAATGCGTCGGAAGCAATGGTAATTTCGTCATCCGTTACAATAGTAACCTTTTGAAGGTTTGCCGCGTATCTAAACAACTTATTGACCGTGGTAGAAATTTTCACCTCAGTGATAGCTGTATTTTGGAACGGGTTTTCCGTAGAGGAGCCGAAACTTGTAACCTTGTCGAGGTTGATGCTCTTGAGATTTGTACAAGCGGCAAACGTGTAGTAGCCATCGATTGTGGTTACGGACTCGGGAAGGGTTACCGTTTCCACATAGGTGTTGTAACGGAATGCGTTACGTGCAATCTCGGTAGTACCTGTTTTAACAACAACATCTTTGCGAGTGTCAAGGTTAAGAAGCAACTCTGTGCCGCTGTACAAAATACCGCCGTCTGCAACAAGATTACCACTTTCGGGAACAACGAATTGTGCTCCGCTGACGCCCATGAACGTGTTGCCGTAACTAGATACTTCAATGTTTTCGGCATTGATCGTCACGGATTTAAGCGACGTGCAGTTTTCAAATACTTTTTGACCGAGTGTATTGACATTTTTGAGGTCAACTGCCGTCAAAGCGGTATTTGCAAGTGCCGAGTCGCCGAGTTCAGTAACACTGTCGCCGATTGTCACGCTTGTGAGGCTTGTGCAACCGCTGAACATGCTGCTGTTCATCTTTGCGACGGGAGCAAGGAACTGCGCGGTACGCAAGTCTACGCAACCGGAGAATACTCCGTTACCCACACTTACGATTGTTTCGGGAACAACAACGGATGTGAGCTTAGAGTTGCGGAACACGTAGCTGCCGAGATTCGTGATACTTGTTTCGGCAAAGTCGAACGAGGTCAAACCTGAGCCTTCAAACGTGTAATCGAGAAGAGATGTGATACTACCGTTAATAGTACCGATGTTTGTCAACGACTCACAGTTTTGGAATGCGTACTTGCCGATTTCCTTAACCTTGGACAGGTCAATCGTTTTCAAGGAAGTTGCACCCTTGAATGCGTCGGCTTTGAGAGCCAATTCGCTAACAGCAGAAACATCTACGGTTTTAAGACCTGTAGCCTCTTCGAATGCGGAGTCACCGATTTGAGAAACGTTAGAACCGAGGATTACGGTTTCGATGCTTTCGCAATCTTCGAACATGCTTGGCAACACGTTTTGGTCGATGGTAAGTGTTTTCAAACCGGAACCGGTGAACGCTTTGTTGTAGAAAGAGGACGAACCTCCTTTGTACTTACCTTTAAGTTGAACGTTTTTGCCGATTTCCAACGAAGTAAGCGACGTGCAGTTTGCAAACGTGTTGTTCAAGCACAAAAGCTTGACTTTGGTTGTATCAAACGACGCAAGGTTTGCACAACCGTTGAACGCACCTTCGTAGATTGTCAAGGAGTTGTCTTGATATGCGGACAAATCCAATCCAGTAATTCCGCTGTTTGCAAATGCGTTTTCTCTGATTGTGGTCATGCTTGAGGGCAAGTTGACTTTCTTCAAATTGACGCATCCGCTAAACAAGTCTTTAGCAAGCACCGCAAGACCGTCGGGAAGGGTGATTTGTTGCAATGAGATACAGTTTTTAAACGGTCCGCTGAAGGATGTTGCACTGAGCTGTCCGAGTTTGGTAACAGCGAAAGGCAATGTGTTTCCTTCGGCGTAAACGATACCGCCGTTTTCGTCCTTCTCCAATGCGTAACGAATTGTCGTAAGTGCGTAGCAATCATTGAACGCATTGCTTTTGATTTCCGACAAGACGCTTTGTTGACCCTCTGCCGTAAGAGCAAATGTGATACTCTTCAAGCCGGATACAACGCCGTTTTCGTTTGTGCCTGCGTTTTGGAATGCACTTGCGCCGATAGAAGATACTTCACCGGGGATTGTGATGCTTTCCAATGCACTGCAACCGTAGAATGTGTAATCGGGGATTGCGGCGTACTTGTAACCTTCGGCGAAAGTTACCGACGTAAGGGACTTACAATCTCTAAACACGTTTGTGCCGAGTTTGGTTACGCGGGCAGGCAATTCGATGCTTGTGATACCTGTACCGGAGAATGCGTAGTTGCCGATTTCCAGCGTCGCGCCGTCCTCTGCGGGAGCGAAAGCAATACTCTTGATGCCCTCTCTACCCTTGAATGCGTTTGCCGCAATTTGTGTGATTGTTCCGGGAACGGTGTACAAGTCGGTTTCAAAGCCCTTGACCACGTACAACATCTTGGTCATATCGTAGGAGTATATGACTTGTCCGTCGTACTCGGATTTCAACGTCGTTGAGGTTGTCGGAACAATGATAGAAGTAAGATTATCTGCCGAGGTCGTGATGTTGGTAAGCGATGTGGCGTCGATCAATTCCGACAACGTAATCTTAGTAATCGGAGAACCCTTGAATACGTTTTTACCTACCGTCTTTACGCCGCTTGGCAATACAAGTTCGTCGATTTCAAGCTTGTCGAAAGCATTGTCGCCGATACTTTCCAACTTACAGCCGTCTTCAAACAATACCTTTGTGATTGCCGTACCTGTGGAGTAGAAAGGCTTTCCGTCGGGAGTGTATTCGGTAATACCGGTGTCGTTTTTAAGCGCATTGCTGCCCAACGACTTAAGTCTTGCGGGGAAGGTAATCGTCTTGAGGTTGAAGCAACCGAAGAACGGCGTCGTACCGTCAAATGTACCTGTCCTTGTGTTGTCTTCCATTACAAAGTCGGCAGTGCCGCCCTTTTCGAAAACAACCGATGTAATGTAGTGACAGTTGTTGAATGCGGATGCGCGGAACTTGGTAGTTTCCTTAGCGACTTCCACTTCACCGACTTTGCCGAACGGACACCATACCAATACGCTCTTGTCTGCGTTGTACAGTACTCCCTTGTAGGAGCTGTATTCCGCACCGCCTTCCTCTACTTCGATTTCGGCAAGGTTGCTGATGTCTTTTGCTCCGCTAACGAAGGAGTTTTTCCAAGCGTACACGTTGCAGTTGACCATGTTGAAGTCGCCGTCATTCGTCGAGCCGTTTGTACCAAGCTCGAACACGTCGAATTTGCTTGTGTCCAAACTTGCAATACGTGCGGGCAATGACAACTTGGTGAGGGAGTCGCAGCCGTTGAACGCACCGCCGGCAAAGGACAACGATTCCGAACCGCCCTTAGTGAAGATTACTTCGGACAGCTTAGCGCAGTTGTAGAACGCGAATTGACCGATAGCACGTTCCGCATTGTCGTTACGTACCGTTGTGGGGATGGTAACCGACGTAAGTGCAGAGTTGTTGTAGAACGTTCTTGCAGGGATGCTGACCAAACCTTCGGGAAGCTCAACCTTTGTCAAGCTGGAGCAACCGTAAAACAACGACTCTCCGAATACAAGTTCATTGCCGTTGCGAGCGGCAAATGTGATACTGCCGATAGCCGAGTAGTAGAATGCGCTGTTGCCGATGCTCGTTACCGTAGAAGGAATGTTGATGGAAGTCAACTGGCTTGTGTGGGCAAATGCCTTTGTGCCGATTGTTTCCAAACCTTCGTTGAGCGTTACCTTTGCAAGGGTTTTATCGATAGTATACGACGAGTCATAAGCAAAGCACTCATCGCCAATGCTTGTTGTGCGTGCAGGCAATGCGATTTCCTTCAATGCCGAGCAGTTGTAGAAGGCTTTTGCGCCGATTGTAAGTGCGTCGGTGCCGTCTGCGGCAAATGTTACGGACTTGAGGTTAGCGCAGTCTTCAAACGCGCTGTCGCCGATTTCCACAACGTTTTTGGAAATGACGATGGACGTCATGCTGTTTTTGCCCTTGAACACGGCGCCGCTGACCTTGGTTACGCTTTCGGGAAGTTCATACACGCCTTCGAAGCTGTCGGGATAGTATATGATTTCCGTCACGTCTTTGTTGTACAGTACGCCGCCTTCGCCAACCGTGTAGTTGGGGTTGTCGGGAGAAACGGTCAACTCCAACTTGGTGCATTCGTAGAATACAAGGTTGAAGTTCATTGTGCCGACGTTCTTGGTCAACTCCACCGCCGTCAACGAACGGCACATAGAGAATGCGTAATCGCCAAATGTCAAAATCGGGGATACGTTTGCAAGGTCGATGGACTTGAGTGCCGTGGCGTTTGCAAAAGCGTATTCGCCGAGAGTATTGAGGCTGTAAGGCAACTTAAGCTCGGTGATGCTTGCGGAGTCAAACGCATGTGCGCCGATAGACTTCACGCCGCAGGACTTTGTCGCTTCAAAGATGTTGCTGTCGGTTGTCGACCAAGCACCTTCTTCCTCAAACGTAACGACGTTGAGCTTGTTGCAACGGTAGAATGCGTAGTCGCCGATTGTCATGCCTACGGGGTCTGCAACCGCCTTGAAGGTTACTTCGGTAAGGTTGCGAGATTTGTAGAATGCGTAATCGCCGATTGCCGCAAGGTTGCCGTTGAAGGTAACTTTTGTTACGGGGTTGTACTTTTTGAGTGCGGGGGTCTTGGATTCCTCGAAGGAATCGAATGCGTGAGCCGCAATCTTGATGATGGAAGAAGGAATCTCTACTTCAAACTCCGCCGCATTGCTTAGGCTGATCGGGCAGTAGATGATTTCGTCCTTGTTGGCGTTGGCAAGCATACCCGCGATATTTTTGCCGCCGTCGTTTTCCGTCAGTGCGGAGTACACTTGGTTTTCAAACTCGCCCGTAAACTCGATGCTGGACAACAGCTTGAATTGCGAGAAGAATTGTTGTACGTTGGTGATTTCCGCCAATCTTGCAGGAAGGATGAATTTTTCCACATACAACGTGTCGTTGAACGCCGCATTGTCGATTGTCAGCAGTTGCTTGGGCAATACGTTGCCGTCGTTATCCTTGATTTCCGCTTCGTCGAAGATAACCATCTTGAGGCTTGAGCAATTTACAAATGCGTCGGCTTCGATGTTGGTTACGGAAGCAGGAATTACCACCGTGTCGAACTTTGCCTTGTTAAACGTACGAGAACCGATCGTCGTTACGCCTGCGGGAACTCTGAACGTACCTGTAAGCGCGGACGGGATCAAGTGCAACGTCGTTTGTCCGTACAACGTCATTACGATTGTGCCGTCAACTTCCTCAAACACGCCCTTGGAGCTTTCCGTCTTCGTCATATGGAACGCTTCGATACGGCTGCATCCGTCGAATGCCGTCGAGGGGATAGATTCCAACGTGTCGGGAAGATTGACGTATTTCAAGTAACTGTAACCCTTGAAGCCGTATTCGGCAATAGATCTTACGGGCAAGTCCTTGTAGGAAGAGGGGATTGTGATGGTTTCGGTGTAGTAACCGAGGTTTTTACCTGCTTTTACGCTGTAACCGCCTTCGCCGTCGGGTGAGAACGCAAACGCTTCGACGTACTTGGCGTACAAAGTCGTGTTGTCGGTAATGTTCCACGGGTTGAGGCTGTTACCGAGTTCGTTGGTGTATTGCACGCCCTTTCCGTCCGGGGTTGCGTACCAACCGGCAAAGCCCATTTGTGCGGATGCGTCGTCGGTGAGCATCTTGGGTACGGGCAACGTGTAGTGTTTGGTGTAGGTAACGTTTACCGTTCCCACCGTTCCTTCGCCGTACTCGTTGTAGTCCAGCGTAATTACGTAACTACGCGGCAACCAGTTGGCGTACAGCACGATGTTTGCAGGATTGTCGAATGTCTTTGCGGTAAATTGCGTACCGTTGGAAGCGGAGCCGCCTGCAACGTTGTACCAACCTGCGAAGTCGTAACCTATGCGTTCCGTCGTGGGAAGTTCCACCGTGTCGCCGATAGCCTTGTATTGCGTTTCGACGCCGTTACCGCCCATGGAGTCAAGCGTTACGGAGTAAGCAAACACTTCAAATGTTGCCCAGTCGGAGTAGTCGCCCGTAAGGGTACGATATCTAACCTTGAGTTGGTTGGTGCCTGCCTTGGTCAGTTGCACGTATGCGTAACTGCTTGTCGTGGTAGCCGCAACGCCGTCGTTTACTTGATACTCGTAGATGTCGGCGTCGGACATTGCCGTCCAAGCAAATTTGCCGTTTGTGTAGGAGAGGTTTTTAAGTCCCGAGTCCGCCTTGGCACTGCTAAGGATAAACTCGCTACTCCACAAGGATTCGGAGGTTTCGAACACCGCTTTCACCTTGATGGTGTATTGATTGCCGATGGTGATGTACTTGGCGTCAAGAGCAAGTTGCGCTTCTTCCACATCCACCACCGTGTCGTTGATTTGTACACGGTAGGCTTTTGCACCTTCCACTGCCGACCAAGTAAGAAAACCTTGTTTAACGGCAAGTTGCTTGGGTGCGGCGACGTCGGTCTTGTTGACTTTTGCCGATGTTGCCGGAGCCGAGTTGAAGCCTTCGGTAACGGCTTTGACGGTGACGTTGAGTTCGCCTGCGGGCAAAGACTTGATGTCAAGCTTCGTTTCCGTGCCGAGGTAGTACTCCTCGCCTGCTACGGTAACGATGTAGTGTTGTGCGTTTTCTACAGCCGCCCAAGTCAGCAAACCCGTCGTTGCGTCGTAGGCGATGTCCGTAACCGCGGCAAGGCTTCTGTCAAAGGTGAAGGTTGCGACGGATTCGAGGTAACCTGCGGCAACGGCTTTTACTTGGAACTCAATACCGCCGTTGCGCATTGCGCAGTTGACAAAGTTGTATGTAGTGGACTTGCCGATGTACACGTCGGTGTGGTTGTGCTCCGCATTGCCGCACTTGACGGTAAGGTAGTAGCCTTCGGCATTGTCTACGCCGTCAAACAACAAAATGGAGTTGCCTACCACTTTGAAGCCGGACACACGCGTCAACGCCTTGTTGCGGTAGTATCTTTCCACGGTGTTGTTGCCGTAGGTGAGTGTAAACTTGTATTCGCCTGCGGGTTGCGCCGTCAAATCGTATCTGTACGCCGATGCGCCCGTTGCGCCGAAGGATTGTTCGAGCGTCGTTCCGTCGGGTTTGGTGATGGTAAGCTTTGCCGCTTCGGTAACGCCTGCCCACGTAACGCCGGTGCTTGTGACGTCCATCGTGCCAAGAGTCGTTCCGTCGGCTTGCCACAAAGCAAACAATGTGGTGTCGGACGTAAACGCACTACCCTCTACGTATTGGCATGTCAGCTTGTCGGCTTGGTCGTACGCGCTTATCCACCAACCCTTGAAGGTGTAACCTTCACGTGTGGGAGCAGGTGCGCCGTCAAGCAACTTGCCGCTTAGCGTGCGTTGACTTGCGATTGTGTCGGCAGTATCGTAACCGAGGTCAAACGAAACGGTGTATTCCGTCGTGCCTTCGGTGTATTCCACCATTTTTGCATACAGCGTGATGTTTTCGGTGATTACTTCCGTATCGAAATCGAACGGCTTACCGCTGAAATCTGCTGTTTTGTACCAAGCGATAAATCTGTAACCGTCCTTTTCGGGGTCCGTCGGCTTTGCGACAAGTTCTCCGTTGGTAACTTTAACTTCGGATGTGCTTGTTCCGACGCTAAACGTCACGGTAAGTTTCACCTGCTTGTACAGTCTGTACTCCGCAGAGCCCATTGTCAAAACGAGTATGCTGTCATGCAACGTGCATGTTGCCGTGCCGTCCTCGGTTTTGCCGAATGTCAGAGTAATTACTCCGTCTTTTGCGGTGTACGTACCCGAAGAAAGATTGCCGTCTTGGCTAAGCGTAAAGCTACCCGTGCCGTTAAGCGTAAGGGTCATTTCTTCGAGGGAGTAAACGCCTTTTTCCTCACCTTCAACTACCGGTGTCGGATCGGGAGGCGTGGGGGGATTATCGTCTTCTTTTTGGCATGCAAAAAGCGTGCCTGTCACAAGACAGCACGCGAGCAAGGTCGCAAGAAGTACAATTAACCACTTGTTGTTTCCTGTTTTCATTTGATGGCTACCTCCATAAGAATATACGACGAAAAGAATGTTTTTCGGTAAGCACAACCGATATCGACACGTCTTCCCGACTCATATAAACGCGTGCAACTATTATCTTTAATATATTGCATCGACCACAGCGACACATTGTTACTCTCAGCCACGATTGCAATCGGTAACAATCAAGTACCACTTAACGCTATGTTATGATTGGTATAGTATAGAAAAATTTGCAAAAATAGTCAACAATTTGAAGTCTGTTATAGCAATTTTTTTGAAAAAAATTTTGAATTTTGGCAAAATAGGGGCGATTTGGGCGAAATTAAGCAAATTTAATACACTTGTCATGATGAATTCGTTTGACCGATGACAGTATTGTGTTAGTGAAAGCCACAACGGCATTACCTAGCCAAGACTACAACGATAAAGCAATCGATAAAACACTAAAATATCCGACAAAAGCCGCCGCCAAAGCACCGCAAGCAAACACTACATTTGCAAAATATAGGGCACGAACGCCAACAATCAAATATTGAGCGCAAACCAAATCAATAATCCTACACAACAACCCAAGCGACGACGTTTAGAAAAGCGAAAATATAAACAGCGACAAACACCACAAGGCATCTTCAACACACGAAGTCTGTAAAAAACGCACACACCACGCCACCCTATTTAATATAATGTCGATTATGCACTTAACAAAGTTTACTACAATTAACCCCACGCCCACCACATCACAAAATCCTCAAACCTCACGAAAAACAACAGCATCTCCTATTTTCAAGTAAGAAAACTAAGAATTTTTCAACAAAATCCGCAATAAAAATTCCCGAAATGTAACGAAAAATACATTACGTATGCAAAATTTGATGACAAAATCGGTATCAATAATATCATAAAGCATACACTCCGGAGCCACCCGATGACCGGTTAAAAACATACTAAATACTCTTCATTTTTTGAAATATCATTGCAAATACTACAAATAACATACGACCACTATTATAAAAACCGGTAGAAATTCAGACATCTAACACTGCATATATTCTAACGAATACCATAAATCATCACCTTTTACTATTGCGCAACAGCCATAAACATGATATAATATAAGAAAACAAAGGGGTTCGTTATGGCACAGAATACACGCACATGTCCTATATGCGGACAACCGACAAGTCAGTACATGGGATAGCTTCGTAAAGTAGGCAAATCAAATTACGTTAGAAAATATCAACGGAAAGGTCAAAACCGTAGCGAAAAAAAGTATCGTAGAAATAAAAAAGAGCCAAACTCTATTTTGAGTCCGACTCTTCGATAAATATTCGATTCTTAAGTACTTATTTTCGCGGTGAAGTTGATATTCTCGCCGTCTTGTGCTACAACCGCTACCCGAGAAAGGCAACAAAATACGAGCAGTTAAACGATAAGAAACGGTTCCGACTTATACCAAGCCGAAACCGATTTCTTAATTGTATGTTCGATTTTACAAAAAACAACGCTATTTCAAATTTACTTTCAAGCAGAAATAATCTTTGCAAACAAAAAACACGCACTCGGAACAATTTTTCGGGTGCGTATTTTTCATCTGTGGTGGAGGTGACGGGACTTGCACCCGCGTACCGACGTAAGACCATTTGGCTTTCTCCGTGCAAAGTTTACTTTTGACTGTCGCCGCGCGTGGAAAGCAAACCAACCGAACACGGCCAAAGGCAAATAAATTTCGGGCTACGCCGCTTTGCCGAACGACATTGTCCTAGTTGTACTGTCTGACACAGTTCATCACGCCGCACAACGTAACGTGAGACTGCGCGCTGCGATTAAATTAGGCAGCGTATGCCATTCCGAAGGAACGGCTTGTGCTATTGTTAGCGTTTAATTTGTTTTGCCTTGATACGCAGTGGGCGCTGCGGCACGCTTACCAAACCTTCTTTGCCGCCGGGCGAATCTAAAAACACCCCCGACAACGTTGCGCCCCTCGGGTTGCCCCTGCAAGTAGAGCCGCAACGTGACGATTGCACGCTACTCAACCGCCGTTTGTAGATATATTATACACCATTATGCGCAAAAATGCAACCGATTATTTCTCGTCGCCTTTCTTTACCGCAAATGCAAGCAAATTTTTCATACGTATGCGATTTTTCGTTACATTGCGCCGTAATGCCGACAGCACTAGTCGTTGTCGACGTACTGTACTACAATCACGTACACCTTGCCGCTTTCCACCGTAAACTTGGCGAGCGCAGGGGTATTCCATTCTTCGCCGTTGAAGGAAACGACGTTGTAATTTTTCAAGTGCGAGTAGCTACCGCCTTGGTCGCCGACGGTGTAGTTGTCGCCGCCGTCCCACGACTCCTTGGCAACATAGTGCCACTGTCCGTCGTCTTCGATGCGGTCCTCGGTATGATTGACGGCGTACGCGCCGTTGTACGCCTTGGTGCCGTCACGTGCGGCGAGCCAATACAACGCCATTACTTCGTCGCTGTCTTCGGCGTTTTGTATGTTTTTTCCTCATACGTTGCACTTTTTTTGCGCACCGTCGGCAACAAACTCGTGCGGAGCTTTGTCGTATATGTGCTCGTCGCAAGCCGTGCAACCATGCCAATGGTAGTAGTCGTCGTACGTCCACGCCGTCGGATTTGTGCTCGGCGCCCTGCTTGTCGCATGCGGCAAACGCCGACAACGCAAGCACAAGCGCAAGCAGTAATGCTACAATGATAGATTTGGTTTTCATGTTTTCCCCTAAAAATTTTGTCATTCTTCCAATGTTGTTTACTTGCCGCTAGTCTTCCAAATCAAGTGGTTGCAAACTTGAAGTCAAAGGTCATCTCCAACATCGCAAACAGCTTTTTCATTACGGCGTCCACCGCAGAGTTTACGTCTATCGCCGCCACCTTTTGCACCGCCTTTTCCGCCACGTCCATCGGCACATGGTACACGTCAAACGCCATGCGCAAAAACCGCTCGGTCTTTTTGCGAAGGGTAAAGTACATGTCGCACCGCCGCATCATAAACGACCGCATCATTCCCGACGAGCCGAGTTCCGCCTCATAAAAGTCGCCGTCCGTCCAATCGGGGTTGTACGTGCGGAAAAACTTGGCGTTTTCCTGCGCCGTCTTGCGACATATATATTCGCAAATATCCGATTGTGTGTACGCCTCGACGTAGATTTCGCGCAAGTTTTCGTTGCACTCGGTAATTGCCAATTGCATTGCCGTTTCCACAGCGTACACCGTCACGCCGTCGTTGCCGTTTAGCGCAGAGCGTGCCATGGCAAATTGGTTGTCGAACATGTACTCCACCAATGCGGACAGCACGCCGTCCTTGGTACGGAAGGCATTTTGAAAGGTGCCTGCCGATACGTCGGCTTCCTTGATGATGTCCATCATGGTGGTTTGTTTGAAACCGCGCTCGATAAACATACGCACGCAAGCCGTAAGTATGCGTTTTTTGAGGTCTTTGACCTCTTGTCTAGAAATCATTTTGCCGTACTCCTAAGTTTTACATCGCAACCCTGTTTGGGTTGCAACCCAATATATCCATATTTTTGAGTATATTGCAAGCGTTATAAGTAATTACGAAAAAAATAATAGATTAAAACTTAGTTGGTAAAGCAAAAAATCTCTTTCGCAAACACGAAAGAGATTTTTGTAATTGATTTTATAACGACATAATTCCAAATTGCCAAACATTGCCTATTTGCAAATTTGTCGTTTACTTCCACTTTGTAATAAAGTCCTTTGACCGTGAGGGGTGGGCGGTCGGGGTAGCGGTTAGCGCAAACCGATAATATACTGCAAACAAGTCGGCGGGACACTATTAAAAATAGTCGGACGAGTGACAGTATTT
>ERZ780157.2888-NODE-2888-length-15356-cov-4.091236_pt1 | contig 15356 bp, 29 predicted proteins | sample MGYA00511169_ERZ780157 | MGnify/ENA primary metagenome ERZ780157 (study PRJEB29588, sample SAMEA1965149) | human gut metagenome | biome: human gut; feature: human-associated habitat; material: faeces | place: Denmark | collected 2008/2010 ... | reverse complement strand
TCTCTCTCCATTCAACAAACAAACAACAACACAATGTTACATTTCAATATCAACAATATCACCATCATCCATGTCCAAACTCTAACACATCACACACAACAACACTCCTCACCTCACCAGTCTCCTTCCCCTTCAATTCCTTTCCATCAAACGTCACACGACCACCCCCAAATCCACACTCACGCAACACACGCGATATCTCTCCCAAACAACTATTCTAATACTCATTACAATCACGAACACTCACGCGAGGAAGACGCACTGCCTCACGCTTACTATCGTCTTCACTCGAACGAAGAATCACTGTCAACATGCCCTCCTTCGCTATCGGATCACCCTCCAACGCTTCCACACGCTCCTCTCCTTTCAATATCTCCACACAACACGGACGCTTCTCTTCTTCCTTCTCCTTCACAACACTCTTCTCCTTCACAACACTCTCCTTCTCACTCCTCTCCATCAACAACACATCCTCCTTCATCTTCTCCAACTTCTTCTCACCTCGACGAAGCAACGACGACAAACGATTCACTTGCTCAGTCACTTCTCTACTCCATCATCAACAACACACTCACACACCTCATCGACGACTCACCCCTACACAATCGCTTCGCTTCAGCACTCGACTCTTTCTCAATCGCTGCCAAATACAACGCAGGATCGTATGTCACCTTCACACTCTTCCCATCAATACCCTCAACACTCCTCTCCTCATAACTTCGCTTTGAACCCACTTCGCCCAACACAACACCCTCCACCTCATTCTCGTCGTCACTCTTGAATATCGCTTCCCTCTCTATTTCCACACTCTCCTTTCGCGCACTCAACTCCTTCTCAACTACACTCTCTCATACCATCACCACAATTACATACAACGCTTCTGGATCGATTCACGTCCCGAATAGTAAAACAAATCGTCACTCTCTGACTCGCTCGCTTCCATTCTGTTCCATCACGCCACACTCATCCCATCCATACCAATTCACTCTCTCGACCGATCCGTGACGGATTGGGTGTTGTGCGAGCGTTGTAGTGTAAAAGAGTGAAAGGCGCGATATTGATGGGCGTGAATGAGGGGAACGAGAGGGGTATTGAGGTGAGTGAAGGGAGTGTGAATGTGAGTGGTTGGGAGTATTCGTTCAGTGAGGATTTGTTGGTTCGATATGGTTGTGGATTGCGTGTTGGTGTTGATGGGAGTGATAATTTCGTGAAATCGATTCGTTGTAGTCCGAGTGGTTATGGTTGTATATATGGGAGTGAGAGTGGTATGATTGAATACGTGGACATGCATGATGTATCATTCTGGTACATGGGAGAGGATGTGAGTAGTGTGGAGTGTGTGGAGTTGAAAGCGAGTCGTGAATTCGTTCACAGCGAAGTGTTGTATGGAATGGAGTGGTATGGGATGAATGGATTGTTGATGTGAAGGGTTCCTGTGAGTGGTGTAGAGTGTTTCGTGAGTAGTTGTAAAGACACTCCGATTCGATTGTGGGACGTGAATGGCGACGTGTTGTGTGTGTACAAGAGTATGGTATGGTCGTGTTTGATAGTTAGGTTACAACAGTGTGGAGGAGTTGATGAGTGCGATAAGTGTTGGAGTGAGTGTGAGTGGTGAGAGAGTGTTTGGGGGTTACAGGGGGTGATGGTGGTTGTGTGTGTTGAAGTGTAGGAGTGTGTGTGTGTACGACATAAACCGTGGAGGCGTTGAGATGAATCGCATTGACGACAAGAGTATGGGCGTGATATCGAGTGTGAGCGATGATTTGAGTGGTGTGATGGGGTTGAGCAGTTACAATGGGAGTGTGATGTTGTTGGATGGTCGTGTGTTGAGTAAGGAAGGATTGATATGGAAGAGTTGGATTGGCGACCATGGGATCCATGAAGTGTCGTTGAAGCGCGATGGATTGTTGTTGGTGAACGAGCGTTACAGTGGGCGAATTCACTGTTACGACCGTCGTCAGTTGGGTGTTGAGTTGTTCAGTGTGGAATATGCGAGTGGAAGTAATCAGGTGTGTTATTGTGATTGTGTTGAGTTGTAGCGTTTCGAGATGAGCGTGTCGTGTGATGGGAAATGGTTGAGTGTGGGAGGGAGTGATGGTTGTGTGAGTGTGTTCGACATGAGTGGTTGTTTGGTGTACAAGCGTCGTTTGTATGGGGGTGAGTGTGGAGTGTGTTGTTGATGGATAGACGCGATTGGGAGTACGTGTTTCCACCCATACAACCCGTTGTTGATATGTGGAACGGGTAAGCGTCACTTTGGTGAGGACGTGATCCCGTCGTGTTGTTTGTTTTGTCAAGTGCGGTGGAGGTACAAGTTATGTGTTTGTTACAAACAGACCATTGGTTGTCTTCTTAACCATAGAGAGTCGCTTCCAAAGATCGGATGAGCCTCATCATAGTTGTCTCTGTAGTTGTTATTGTTGCACTGCCCCTGCTTGGCTCGAAGTATATCAAGGCTTGGGTCGATAAGCGGAGGCGATTGTCGCATCTGAATAGAGTCCGTCTAGCGTATCATGGTTTTATTTGCAGAATCTGGAAGCACTGAAGAAGCGACGAGAAGACCTGATTTCTCTATCTTCTTGGGCATCGGTTATGCCGCGCTGTGAATCTCATGCATAGGAGAGGGGAGACACAAAAGAAGCGAAGCTCATCGAAGCGGATTTGAAGAACGTGTGCCAAGCTCTCTTTGGTGGTCGTGTGTGATTTGTAGGATATTCGGACAGTAGAGTCTTCAATGCAGAGTGTGTACGAACTCTCCATTCTCCACCCCGGTTATACTTCTCTCTAGCTGTGATTCTTTCTTGGAACAAAGAGCTCTATCGATATTGCTTTCTTGACAATGCCTCGTTGATGTATGCAGCGAATACCTCCGGAGTAGACGCTTCCTGCATGAATGGGTGCATCAGAAGCTCTTTCACGGTGGCTCTTTTCTCCGCGTCTTTCTGCAGTGCGAGCTTCAAAAAGGATTTGAACTTGTTGCTCCACTTCTCCGGCTCCTTCAACTGAGGAGCATCATCGCGGTAAATCTTCAATAGCGCCTTGATTGGAGGATCGTGGAAGTACGGAGGCTCTCCCTCCGCCATCTCCAACGCGGTAATCCCAGCGCTCCACACATCAACTGCAATACCATACCCCTTCCCATGAATGAGCTCAGGAGCCATCCAGAATGGCGTGCCCACAACGGACTTCCGTTGGTCGTCCTACGAATCACAGCACACAACCACGCACACATTCTTCAGTAAATGAACAGCGAATCCAAAATCCGCCAGCTTTACGTGGCCCTGGGAGTCTAAAAGGATGTTGTCGCTCTTGATATCTATGCGTCAGCAGGTGAATTGCTGATGGACCTCGATGAATGCGGTTCTTCGAGTGAAGCGCGTCGAGTGCGAGTAGCAAGCAGCGACACACGTAGGCAATATGGGACTCAGGCATAGGGTACTGTGGAGAGAGAATGTCGGCTAATGCGCCTCTGTCCATGTACTCCATGACGATCTGATCCATCACGCGTTTGCAAAACCACTACGAAGATGCGCTGCTTCCACCGGAAACACTCGTGGAGAGTGACGATGCAGGGATGATGGCTCTGACTCTGCAGCTCAATTTCGTGCTTAATGTATTTGTAATTCTCTTCGGAGCACACTTTGATCGCCACCTGCTTCCCTGTAGCCTTCTGCGTCGCCTTGTAGCTAGCCGTCATTCGCGTGAGCACACTCATACACCGCACTGTAACCACCCTCTCCAAGCCGCTGGTTCAGACCCTGATAGGACAAGGCGGGATCTTTGTCTTGGAGGACGATCTCTGCGTATGAATCGAAAACTGCGGGAATACCATCACCCATGTGGTCTGATAGCGATGCGCGTGGAATGCTGTCAAAGAGATTGTCAACGCCATTGAAGTGGAAACGGAGAACATCCACAATTGCAGAACCGTTCTGCACCACTTCCTCCTTCGAAATGTCCGAGGTTTCGAGCACAGTCTGCCAGTCAGGTGGCAGTCCTGTTAAGCCTGTCCGTGATTCCACAAACGCATTCCTACCGGTTGGCGAATTGATGTCCACTGCCGTGTGACTCACAATCTTGACATCGTGGGGTTTTGAAATGACGGGTTCTACGATTGATGCTGCGCACCACTACTACCTTTCGGTTTCGAAAACAGGCGAGAAAAGACTGAAATCAGCTTCTTCTTGCCCGGCTTCTGCGACATCGCGTTCCGCTTCTTTTCCTCCTACGGATTACTCACATTCCAGTCGCGTACGTCAATGTGCTGCATCACAAGGTCTTTATCCTTCAACCCGCCCTGTTCTGTGGATTCGGTCTCTGGTGTGGAATCCATTCTAGTCAGTGTTCCTTTTCGTGCACGCTCCTAGTCCAACAATGCGTTTGTGAAATGAAGAATCGGACAAGGGATGTATGAACAAACAGCGCTGCAAAAATGGAGGTTAGTCCTTCTTCTGTGAATTCTCTTCCTTCACATACGTCATTTTATCCCTCATCTCCTTCACGCTCTTCTCCTTCTGAATGAACTGGTAGTCGTTCATCGTAATGAGATGCACGTCGTCCTCGGGCATCCTCAGCGCCTCGATGAACTTCTTCGCCTGCTCCGCAGTCAGCATCGGCGGGTTCACGTCCTCCGCATGAATGTGAATCATGTCCGTGATCACCGACGTAACTCCCAAACTCAACACACTGTCCAGCATTTTCTAGTCCTCACTCGCCGTCCCAGATACGCACATAATAGAATCGCACTCCCTTCTCCTTGTAGATCGGACACAGCGCGTTCACCGCCTCGTCGATCTCTACACGCTCAGTTTAATCCCGATTCTTTACTTGACACGTAACCGATCTCCTTCGCCTTGAACGCCGCCGAGATCTGGTTCAGCATGTTCGACGTCGCCAGACGGTAGCTAAAGCACCACTACGCATCACGCGCGTTGCGCGCCCCCACCTTTTTCACCTCCTCGTTAATCCCGGCGAGTTGGTTGATGCCGTCGCGAATGTTGGGCTCGATCGCCGTGTGCCTCAAGTCCTCCCACACCATGTGCGACCCCGCCTGCGTCATCACCGAAGGAAGGACGTACCCAAACTGGAAAGAGTCCGGGTCCGGGACAGGCGGGTGATCATCGGGCTAGGGGTCAGAGGCGGAAGAGAGAGGAACGAGAGTGGTAATGGAGGGTCGGACCTTCTGGCGGTACAGGTCCTCGAGGTAGCGACAGATCTCGAAGGCCTCCTTCATGTTGGTGAGAAGGTTGGTGCTGTCGACGGGCGAGAAGTCGATGAGGCGAACGGGACGGTCGCCCTTGTAGCCCTCGAAGCAGCGGTCCACGAACACAGCCAGGTCGCACGCCTTCATCGCCTCGAGGAGCTACGATGAAGAGAGTGACGAGGAGGTACGGTGGTGGGCGTGTCGTCGAGGCGGTGCGTGTACTCGTGCAGGTTGCGCATCTGCTGCGGCGTGAGGAGCTTGGTGGCGAAGTCGCCCTCGGACACGTTGAGCGGCACCTGAATGCCCACCAGCTTGTTCAGCAGTCCCACGTCCTTGATCATCTACACCTCAGACCGCGGGGCAGCCAGTACGCGCATGAGCGTGGTGAAGCTGAAGGAGAACTGCGACACGTCCACGTCCTCCTTCTTCGCCTTGTCCTTCATCGGGTTGCAGCCATCCGCGGTGAACGGGAACGTCCCGCCCATGGTGAGATATCCGATGCGGCCCGAGTCGATTTCGCTCTTGGATGAGGGGAGGAAGATGGAGGTACCTTCATGTGATACAGCGCCATGGCGAGCTGGGATTCGGTGATGAAGGGAGGAATCTCCAGAGTGACCATATCCAAGTGGTCCACTCCCAGCTGGTTCATGGACATGTCTATCATCTTTTGGAGCATCTGTGAAGAGTATGCGCGTCCATTTCGCTGATGCGAATAGATCTAGGGAAAACGAGAAGAGCATCGCGCACTTTTGAAGCAATCACCATCGACCCTCGATCGATGTTGTCCGCCGTGAGCAAGCCGTGAAGCATGCCATGTACGGGGATGAATCCGGCGGCATGTCTACTCATGAAGCAGATGAAGAGAGCCGCACCCGCTGCTGTTCTCATCCAAGAAGTCCTCGCTGATTGTCAGCTACGCATCACTGTGAATAAAAGGGAGTGCCTGAATGAAGTTCGTTCCAAAACGGCACGCTCGCTGCAATTCACCACTCCAGTCATCATTCGCTATGCGACTGCCTCCCCTTCCGTAGCCCAACGCACTCACCTGCCATCCAGTTCTAAACGGTAATGTCGAAACGAGAAGAGCGGACTTGGGGACTGTATTCATAATTCGCTTCTTAAAGAAGTTCGGTGTCATCAACTTCGTTTTCTCCGCCACTGCCTCTCCCTTCAGAATCGGCCAGTTTGTATTCCTAATCGTCCGAACGGTATTCCAAGAATCAGCACTGCTCTCTGCACGGAAAAACTGCTTCAAACAGCAGCTCTTCCAGAGACGGATACGGGAAACCTTGCTAGCACTGAGCATCCCTATCGGGGACAGAGAAATGGGGCAGAGAAAGGGAGGAAGTGGGAATCGGAATCGGGAAAGAACCCCCGATTTCGGTTGAAGAAACAGTCGTCTTTCTTTCAGTAATCTGCTTTCCCTAGAGATGAGATGTATTGTCTTCCGTCTTTTCTGACGGCGTAGTTGCCTATTCGATATTCATTTTGCTATTCGTGCTTTCCTGTGCTGTATCGCAGACGGAACAGCCCCAGTCCCCGAAGCAGGAGGACCATGTAGTTGTTTATATTATATTTGATTCCGTGTAGATACCCGAGATTGTGAAGAAGCAGGAGACGGAATTGGAGGCAAAGATTGTTAGCATTCGTGCGTTCTCTTGAAGTATAGAGCTCGCTGAAATCAAAATTGAATCTGTTGGAGTCGGAGCACAAGAAGCGCGTGGAGACGCTGAAGAGTGAGTTGAACGAGTGGAAGGGTCGTTACGACGAGATTGCAAACGACGTTCTTGCGGCTGATAAGGTGATCCTTGGTGTTTGTGCTCACTGTCAGAAGGTCACTCGCCGTACGAAGTACGTCGCCACGCTGGAGAAGCGTGTTGAGAAGCTGAAGGCCGAGTGCACCACGACGATTGCCTCGGCGTATCTCACAAAGAAGGCGAATCATCTCGTCTTCGATTATGTCTACCCCTTCATCTTCGAGGTGCTGACGTACGCAGACAAGATGTGCGCATGATTCTCCCCTCTCACGCGTAGTGTGACTGCCATTTCCACGCAGTCGCAGCTTCTCTGGAACCAGTTGACTGCCACGGAGGCGTACAAGAAGTGCATCGCCTTCGTCCAGACGTACTGGAAGGTATGTGTGGAGAAGACGAAGGAGTACTGGAATCTGATGATTGGCTTCATCAACGCCAAGCTGAACATCGACATCGCCAAGGTCATCAAGGCTACGTATTTGAAGATTGTCCACGCCGCTCGTTGCTCTTGTCACCGACGATTCACCCCTAGTTGGCAACAAGTACCCGATGGTTCATGAGAAGGTTGTGAACGGATGGAGCACGGCCATCGATTCCATCAAGCCCTCCGCGATCATGCACTACATCGACATGCTCCGAACCGCCTTCCAAGTGAATGTCTACGTAATCGGTAGCGAGTAGAGCTCATTGGTAGACTTCCCCTTACGCGGAGCTTATGTTCTACGCGTATATCGGTGTTTGGGCTATGGTGATCGTAACTCTTGTTCTTCCGTGCGTGTATCACTAAGAGTGTTGGTGTTCGGCCTGTTTGTTCGTATATCCTTCTCGAAGAATTGTCATTCTTTGCTTTGACTCGGTGCCATTCCATCGTATTTCGTTCGAACTCTATTCTTGTGAGTGGTTATGTGGGAAGTGACGAACGCGAGTGAGTCTTAGCATGTTGAACTGGAAGACGTTCTTTTCGAGGCTCCAGCGCATGCTCAATCGAAGCGTCTCCGAATACGAGCGAATTGAAGTCACTTCGTCACTCCGTCTTCACGCGTAGAAGGCACTCTCTTCTGGAGACGACGCTGCGTTTTACAAATGCATCCAGAATGGAGTGGACATTCAGAATTACCGATACGAAGGAGTCACGCTGTTACATCTCGCGTGTCGCTACGGGCGTGCCTCGATTGTTGCGTATCTGTTGGAGAACCGTAGTCTCTATTTGTTTTCGTGAACCGCAGACTGTGATCCTTCTGTCGAGGACTCGGACGGGAACAATCCCTTGCACTACGCCTGCGATTGTAACAACATCGACTGCATTCGACTGCTGATCCGTACCGTTTCGGAGGGGAGATGACGCTGTAGAGGCGAATCCTTCACTCGTGGAACGCAGGAACAATCTCGGCACTCCGCTGGATCGACTGTCTGACATTTCCGTGCTGGAGGGCATTCAGCACCAGAGCGCAATGTACCTGCCTACGCCTCCGAAAGAGATGCTGGATGCTGCACACCCGATGTTCCTTCCCATTGGAAGCGAAACGACAGTCTTGCCAATGAAGCAGATGGACATCCGCCTGTTTCCTTCCCATTCGCTGAGTGGAGATGGCGCTGTACCCTATCAGAAGAGGAAACAGTCGGTAATAGTGTGTGGTTGTGATACTAAGGAATGGTGTTCTTCCTGACGGTTTCATCGCAACAGCTGGGAATGCAGTTGGACAGGACGGTGCTGATGAGGTGTAGGAGTTGACTGAGCAGTATGGAAATGCACGCCCCTCTTCTCGCATTCCAGCCGACCTCCCACCTCCTCCGCTGTAACCTACTTTCCTCTACTGACTCCTGTGTTGTTTTGGTCCCAAACCTGAGAGTGCATAAAACTACCGATGTGCGTTGTTTTTTCTACCCACAACTCAAAGTGTGTTAGGGAAGAATAAGCAACATGGAAGTGGAGGAGAGCGCGAGTTCGAACAACTGGATTGAGACATATTACGAGGTTTGCCACACTTCTTGCGTTGTGACATGTGTAGAGAAGAATCGAAAACGAGCAAAGAATTGTGAACGAGAAGCGACAGGAAATGGGTCGGCTGGAAAAGCAGCGTAATCAGCTGAATGACGAAGGTGCTCGCTGTATACGAGGAATTACGGTGTAGTGCGCGAGCTTCAGGAAGAGCTGAGAAGGCTCATGATGACGAGCTGGACGATTGCTCAAGTCATCAAGGTGGTGAAGATGGACGGAAAGAACAAGGCAATTGTGAAGGTAGATGAACGAGGGTAGTGTCACGCGTTAGGAAAGCTCGCAGGATTCGGAAAGCGTTGTGGACATTGACGAAAGCATCCCCATAGATAAGTTGAAACCAAATACACGTGTCGCCCTCCATGCGCATTCGGGGAGGATCGCAAAGATCATGCCGTCGAAGGTGGATCCCATTGTTAGTCTCATGAAGGTGGAAAAGGTCCCGGACAGCACGTACGACATGTGCGGTGGTCTGGACAAACAAATCGCAGAAGTGAAGGAAGTCATCGAGCTCCCCTTCAAGCATCCCGAGTTGTTCGAAGCGCTGGGCGTCCAGCAACCGAAGGGCGTTCTGCTGTACGGTCCTCCCGGCACGGGAAAGACGCTTCTCGCGAGAGCCGTCGCTCATCACACCGATTGCTCCTTCATCCGTCTGAGCGGCTCCGAGTTGGTCCAGAAGTACATCGGCGAGGGTGCGCGTATGGTGAGAGAGTTGTTTGTGAGCGCAAGGCAGGTGGTGACGGAATCAACTGATTCCTAGAGAGCATGAGCCCTGCCTCATTTTCATGGACGAAATTGATAGTATCGGTAGCACGCGAACGGAGAGCAAGGGAGGCGAGAACGAAGTGCAGCGCACCATGATGGAATTGCTGAACCAGCTGGACGGTTTCGAGCCCTCCAATCGCATCAAGATCATCATGGCTACAAACCGTATCGACATTCTGGATCCGGCGCTTCTTCGTCCTGGACGCATTGATCGCAAGATTGAGTTCCCTAATCCCAATGAGGCAGTGAGTGAGTGAATGGGGTGTGAGGCGTAGGGCCGTCTCCAGATCCTTCAGATTCACAGCAGGAAGATGAACTTGATGCGCGGCATCGACCTGAGGAAGATCGCGTCGATGCTCACGGATGCGAGTGGCGCCGAGTGCAAGGTGGGGATTGAGGGGAAGCGTTAGGTCGTAGGCTGTGTGCACGGAGGCGGGCATGTTCGCCATTCGTGAGAAGCGTATGCACGTTACACAGGAGGACTTTGAGATGGCTGTGGCGAAGGTGACAAAGCGCGACAGCGACGCAAACACTTCTGTACGTAAGCTATGGAAGTAATCTCCCCTCTTTGTTCGAATCAAACAGCCGTATAGGGTTACACACGTTCGTTTTGACGTAGACGCCGATTCGTTAGAAGAGCTCTCTTCCACTTGAGCTCTCTCTCGGGTCGCAAACGGGAGGCGCTGAATCGGGGCAAGATGCTTCTCATTGAACCACGTTTGCAGGCGTCTTGACCGTTCCTACTCGTCAGGTCCACAACACAGCGCCGACTGTCAATCGGGAGCCGAACTTCAACAGAAGCTGGATCCGCAGAACGAGTCGTTTCCTCCTCGTTTTGATTTCCTCGTCTCCGTAGGAAAGAACGCCATCCAGTGCCAACAACAGTTGTGTGCACTTTTCCACCAGCATGCCGCACTTGTAGACGTACGTCGAATAGTGTAATCGGATAGGGAAAATGTAGTCTGTTCGCGACGCCAAGGAAAGAAGTTTGTAAAACGACGCCTCCGCGAGCAGCGTGTCGCGCTATGTAAAAGAGTGGATGAAAACGAGTACAGAATCCAGAAGAGACTCGTATTCCTGGACGAGGAGGGTAAACCGGCTTTCAAACACCTCGATCTGCCTCAGGGACTCGTTCCTCTCATCGATCGACATTGCACAGTGAAAGGAGTGCGAGAGGCGGGGAGTCCCAACTCTTCGAGTGCGTGCTGTCACATTGAAAGCGGAGGTGCGAATCCAGGGACTATTTTGGAGAGCTTTCATTTAGGAATCGGATGTCAGTATTGCGTCACTTTTTCGTTTACTACCCCGTATGTCGGAGAGAAAGAAAGGGAATTCTGAGAGGTGCTGTTATTGCGGGTGTCACGATCCGAAGGGATTAGTGATGTGCAATATCTGCAAGAAATGGTTTTGTAACTGTATATCGATGAAGGAGGGATCGCACGCCTTTCTCCATCTGTCGATTGCTCATCACAACTCTGTTAGTACTCACAAATCGTCCCCATTCCATGGGAAGTGTCTTCGCTGCAGTTCGTGCGGGTCCACAAACGTGTTCGATCTTCGCTACAATGCTCATGAGATGAAGGCGGGAGTTCCCGTCCTGCTGTGTCTGTCGAAGTGCATCGCAAAGAAGTCCCAGAAGGATAGAAACTATGCCGACAACGCCTGGGCCCCCATCGTGGATGATCGACGCTTCGTGAGCTACATCCTGTCCGCTCCTCGCTTGGGCGAGTTGGCGCCAAAGAACCTGTGCATTGACCTGATACGGCAGTACGAAGTGCTGTGTGTGAGCTACCCGAACATCACGCTGGAGAATGTTCAGTTGGAGCAAACCAAGAAGCTGGAGAAGACGAAGCTGGACTATGAAGACACGCTGGAGTACTACAACGTCTTCGAGCCCCTCCTCCGAATCGAGGAGAGCGAGAGTCATCGGAACCAGCTGATGGACGGAGACAAGCACTCTCTCGTCCACTTTGTGCGAGACGACGGCAGACATAGAGTCCTCGCCTCCTTCCATATTCACATGTGCGAGTACTCCCGCGTGATTCGCGAATGGGACAGGCTGTTCATCACCTACTGCCAATTCCAGGACGATTTCGAGGGCATCGATTCGGTACAGTACGAGAAGCGCGTGAACAACGCGAACGCGAACCGAAGGAAGGTGCGCGGTGAAGACGAGGGCGACGGTGCTGCGGAGTTTCTCGACGAAATGAACGAGTTGGACGATGCGAGTGCCGGCATTTACTCCAACATGGTGAACAACGCGCGCATCGAGTACAGCGGCTACATCTCTTCGCTGAAAGTCGTCGACGCCTCGATCAGTCTGTACAGTGTCACGCTCACCGTCGAGAACAAGGTCATTCCCGAAGGTATGCACGCGTTCCAAGACGGCTTCTTCGATATTCGTCTCAAGGACACCGCGTCGACGACGGAGCGGCGCACTATCGCCATCACCATGATGGACGAGGAGTCGAGCATGCACCAGACCATATTCGACATCATCCTGGGCAACAAGCAGGTGATGAACAAGCACGACTTCTCGCTGTCGAAGGAAGAGATCGATGCCCAGTACAACGCGCCGAACCTGAGGCCCCTCAACGAGTCCCAGCGCATTGCTCTCGTCGAGTGCTTGCGGTCGCGCTTCACTCTCATTCAGGGACCTCCGGGCACGGGAAAGACGAGTGCGTGCCGCGTTCACGACTCATGAATAGACACGGCCGCCACGATCGTGTACCAGCTGGTTCAGAGAACCCGCATGGGCGTTGTCGACATACCCAAGGGCAAGCGGAGCAACGGAAAGATACGGATGAAGACGCCTGGACGCATCCTCGTGTGCACGCCCTCCAACGTCGCGGCGGACGAAATCTGTAATCGTATTCGCATGACGGGCGTGAACGTGGTGCGTCTCATGGCGCTGTCCAAGGAAGACATGCCATCGCCGGTGGAGGAGCTGTGCGTCCACGTCCAGGCGCTGCGTCTGCTGAGTGATAAGAACAGGCAGGTCCGCATCCGTCGTCAGGTCGTGGTGCGAGACGTGAATGACGCGTAGAGAGGCGAACACATCGACCAAAGCGAGTGGTACCAGTACCTGCGCGACATCGACCTCCTCAAGAGGCAAATCCTGTCCCAGGCGGACGTGGTTGTGAGCACGTGCGATACTGCTGGGTCCAAGGTGATGGTGGGAATCGAGTTCCGCACGGTGCTGATCGACGAGGCGTCGCAGACCACCGAGCCGGAGACCATCGTTCCCCTGGTGCATGGCACGGAGCGAGTCATTCTGGTGGGCGACCACCTCCAGCTGCAGCCCGTGGTGATTTCCCTCCAAGCCAAGGCCTGCAACTACGACCGCTCGCTCTTCGAGCGGCTGATCACGCTGGGCATGAGGACGCAGTTGCTGTCGGTCCAGTACCGCATGCACCCCGCACTGAGCGAGTTCTCCAACACCGCCTTCTACCAGAAGAAACTGGTAGACGGAATCATGGAGAAGAACCGTCCCATGATCCCCGCCTTCCCCTATCCCAACAAGAAGCGACCGCTCGTGCTGTGGAACGTCGTCGGCAAGGAGAGCGTGGGCAGCAAGGGCAGCTCGTACCAGAACTTCGTGGAGGCGATGGCGGTGATCGACGTGATCAAGCTCCTCATTCAGTGCAAGTGCAGGCCCCAGCAGATCGGCGTGATCACGTCGTACACGGGCCAGCGTCTTCTGCTGACGAACCTTCTTGCGCAGAACCAGCTGAGCAGCATCGAGTGCGCCAGCGTGAACATGTTCCAAGGACGCGAAATGGACTACATCGTGTACAGCTGCGTGCGGTCCAACGAGACGAACCAGATCGGATTCTTGAAGGATTCCAAGCGACTGAACGTGGCGTTGACTCGCGCGCGTTTTGGGCTGATCGTCGTGGGCAACTGCTCGTTGCTGTGCACGGAGAGTCTCTGGAACCAATATGTAACATATAACCTGGGCTACAAAACCGCGGTAGATGGCAGTATCAATTCCTGGAGGGTCAAGCAGTCTTTTACGTAGCATTGTTTCTCACAAACACAACAACGGGAAGAAAGGTACGAAATGGGGTCGATGAGGGTTGACTCCACGGGCGAGAACGCCACCTGCTCCTCCACGCCCTCGACGACCTTCTCCTTCCGATCACACAACGCAACCAACGCAAACCTCGTTCTCATCCTGCACCATACACAGCGTCGCGCACTTCTCTCTTCGCACATGGCTGGAGATCTTGAAGAACTTGTTGACCTCGCAGGACTTCATCATCGTCGGCTCCTTCATCATTCCCTGAACGAATCTACTCGTAACCGCCCTCTCTCACAACCTTCCTGTTCATCCCAAGCACGCGCTCGTCCATCAGCAGCGTCGTCATGAGGAGATGCGCCTTGGGGAAGGGAGGAAGCGACTTCAGCTGCTCTGGAAAGCGATACTCGACATAGAGGTACAGATCCCTCCACTCTTCCCACGTGTGCGCCACTTCCCACGACACGTGCATGTTCAATGACTCGTCTGCGGGTCACAGCGAGGAACGACTCTCACTCTTCCAGTAGCAAGAACAAATGTAGTTGATTCCGTCTTCCATCTGAATCGTGCTCGCTGCACGGATCGTCAACTGACCGTCCTGCGTCTGATCGCCAACCCCTTCGCCCACCTCGATGTTCATCTTCGTCAGGTACTTGCTCTGCACGTCCAGCACGTCGTAGCGTCGTCGGTTGTACTCCTTGAACACGCGGTCGCCGTCCGCCGACTACCCGTCATTCTCTCCCGCGATTCCGACGTGCAGACGACGCACGTACGCGTGAACCACCTTCTTCTTCTTGAAACTGAGCTTGTTGCTCCACTGCATGACGAGGTTCCCGGGACAGGAGGCACGGAACAGGAAACAGTAACTCGAAACACGCACGATCAGCGGCACGCTAGCGCATGAATACTCCATCACAATGACAACACTTCGGTGCACGCGTCGCTTCCGTCCGCAACGAAGTAGGCTTGGAACAGGAGCCGACTGTTCTGGTCCTCGTCCCAGCAGCACAGCACACAGTCGTTCTCTTGGCAGTAGCTCTCGACGGAGCGGCGCGAGCGAGGGAAGAGTGTGAATCGCTTCTTCTTCAGATCACCCTTCTTCGAGTGTTTGATGACGCGCACCACCCACTCGTGGTTGTTCTGGTCCATTTCGTGAACGGAGTCGTCCAGCAGCGGGTCGTAGTCGTCCGCCAGCTACAATGAAGACGCCTCACAATCGCTACGTAGTCACACGTCTCCATCTTGTCGTTGACTTGCACCTTGAGCATGTCCACGGCGAGGCGAAACCTACCTGTCAGTCTCCCACGCCAACACCACTCGTCCACGCGATTCACCGTGTACCCACACTCCTCATCGTTCACCACGTAGTTGATCTCCTTCATGACGTGGGACGCATTCCGCTGTATCTTCTTCAGCGCCTTCCAACCCGCACTCGCCGTGTCGAGGCCCTTCTGATGCTCCGCGCTCTGAGCGATGATGGCTTTCAACTCCTCAAGGAGATGGGCGTACTCCTCCTTCAAGTGCTATGTATGACTCGTGAACAGAGAAAGGACAGCCTCGTAGTGAGCATGCTCTTCCGGATTCTGCTCCTGCCTACGTGTGAGGCGCTGGAGGCGG
>ERZ780157.2879-NODE-2879-length-15390-cov-3.134333_pt1 | contig 15390 bp, 21 predicted proteins | sample MGYA00511169_ERZ780157 | MGnify/ENA primary metagenome ERZ780157 (study PRJEB29588, sample SAMEA1965149) | human gut metagenome | biome: human gut; feature: human-associated habitat; material: faeces | place: Denmark | collected 2008/2010 ... | reverse complement strand
CTTGTCACAACACTCAAACGAATCAGAACACTACGCGTCATCCATGGAGTGAGCGGCGTACGGAGTTGCACAACTGGTTGCACTCTCTAATCGAATCGTCCGGCTTTGGGTTCCAAACCGAAGGAGTGTAGCTGCCTCTTCTCGCCTCGAGTGTTCGGTTCTCATCAAGGGATTTGCAGTTGAATAGAACACGGTTTGTAACCGCCCTAATGAAGCAATAACCGCATAGAATCAGAGTCAGAAGACGCCATGCGAAAGGCATTATTGGGTTTGTAGAACTGGTTGACGGAGGAATAGTATTCCATCCCGATTTATGATCAGTCCGGTCACATTTTCACTCCATTATTGAGCATCCATTTCAGTGAATACCCGATCATCACGGTTATGAATCACAAGGAACACTGTTATTTGTGTCTTTGTGAGCCAGTGTACAAATTGAATCGCTATGGGCTCATGCAACTACTATGAATTGCACTTCCTATCTCTACTAACCATTTCATTATGTGTTCATAGGATAAAAGGAATGTCACTCATCTTCTTGAAAGACGAATGTGCATATGAAACAGTATTTCCCCAATGGAACACAAAGGAGCAATCCTTACGGTTCTGTTTCACCCATTTCGATCACTACCCCATCGTCTTTCACTGTCCACTTCAAGGTGCAATCCCAAACACCATTTCTTCACAAAAGTCTTGTGTTTTGTGTTCCACCAAATAGACCCTATCTATCCCTCGTAGTAACCCCACATCTGCGAATGGCGGCAACACAACTCGCTCATTTGCGTGTTTGGTTCGGCTAACAATTACACAATTACGTGTTTCGTTGTCAGGAATGGATGTTTCTATTGGAAGGAATAATCGTGTCAACAAATGAACTTTGCAAAACACGAACAACTCCATTTCACATTTGTCTTCGAATCTCTATGAAAGAACTATATAATGAATCACAAGAATGGAAACAGGAGAAGAGGTAGACGTGGATGGACATGGACAACTGAAATGGTTGATTATCTCCTTTCCGATAAATGGAGGCTACTTGGTTGTGACGAAAACTTGTACTGAAAGGATGTATGTGATTTCGAGACGTGAAGAGTGTGATTGTCCACATGTTGATAGTGTTTACGTCATGAAGTAGATGTAGTAGTGCTAATTGTGCGAACACGAAGAAATGGGTATTTGAAAAAACACAAAGAAACGTATTTGAAAGAAGAGAACACAAAACCGTATAGTCGTGTTTGCAGAACAGTGTTCCGCGTATTACGATTCTTGTTGGTATTCTCAAATACGAACTGTGGAATGGCGTCTTCTTACAGTTACTGTTCTCAAATTGCATCACTTGTCGGTTAATTGATACGATGCCCTATCATATTGGGGTGAGCGACTTGGGGTTCCTACGGATAAGAAGCCGTAAAGAGTACAACTCTGCGTGACAAGAATAGAACAGGGGATAGAAGAAACGGGGTTGAATGGGAAACATATGAGAACAGTCACACTCTCAACAATCGTAATACGCGGAACACTGTTCTGCAAACACGACTTTACGGTTTTGTGTTCTCTTCTTTCAAATACCCATTTCTTCGTGTTCACATAACTAGCACCACTAACTACATCCAACTTATGACGTAAACACTATCAACGTGAACAATCACACTCTTCATGTCTTGAAATCACACACATCCTTTCAGTACAAGTTTTCGTCATAACCAAGTAGCCTCCAATTATCAAAGAAGAAACGAACTATTCTACCATTTCGGTTATCCAACCCCTTCCATATCCAATCGAAACACGTAATTGTGAAATAGTCAGCCAAACCAAACACGCAAATGAGCGAATTGTGTTATTCGCAATTTGGAATTCTCTTTTACTATGGTTTCTTTGTTACAAATCCCTGTCATTGTTCAATCAAACAGACAGATAGCTGCTTTCTTCTGTAATCAGTATCATCATTCATCGATGTTCCGCTCCTCTTCTCGTTGTAACAACTCTCCGGTCCATAATCCGTTGGTATCAACAGAATGAGTGCGAACAACTGCGTTGAGTCTTCTTCGCAGTCTATTGAGCGTCTTCACCCAATTCAACCTATTCCTCAAGCAAACACGTCATCTGCATAATATACCCAAAACACTGTTTCTATTGCCCAATCAGAATTCACCTTTCTTTCAACTGTTATCATTTCGAAATGTGTTATTCTCGTGCTAGTACTATGCAGGGTTAATCTAGTGCTGTAGAACGCTCATTTCCTCCGTGTAACTAATCAACTGTGATTCATTGGACATCTGCATCAGGATACGTTTTAATCAATGCAACAGCAATTCTCGCATTCACATAACAATCCAATACTAAGCAGGTCGCCATCACTCGTGCATTAACACACATCACCGTAGCTGCGATTATTCCTCAAACAGAATACGTCTTCAAGACATCTAACACCTTATCCTCCAATCCCTACAATCAGAACATTGAAACAATTTACGGCTTCATTACGATTGTGAATGAACCTCCCACGACCCGCAAAAAGAGCAACTCTGTTGTCACAAATGTCCAACAAACACCCCCAACCATACTTCCTCTCCCTCACCTCCTTCATCACCTCCCGCACAACCTCCACCTCCTTCGCCTTGCGAAACACGATCCGCATCAGCCCCGCGTTCCTCTCCGTCCAGCTCTTCTCCCTTCCCTCTCCCATCTCCACATACCCGTTCTTCGGCAGCAAGAACAGCGAGAACACATCGTCGTCCGCCTCATTCCGAATCACAACGTCCGAGTTGCAGAACAGCACGACGAGCTCGCGCATGCTCATCTCCTCAACACGGTACTCTCGCGTCTTCACACGGGGCTGCTTCACGACGGAAGAGAGATTGCGCGACGGCTCTTGCGCGTACAGTAGTGACGTGATGATGAAGTTGGGATTCGTGTAACGCGGTGTGATACCGAAGTACTTGTAGCTGGCTGCGCGGTAGCAGTCATACTCGATGGGGAGCGAGAGTAGTGGGTCTGTGTGCGAGAAGGAGGAGGTCAGCAACTAATCGTGAATGCAATCGCAATGCGCAACCATGTTGGAGTAGCAGAGCAATCGCTCGCTGTTGAGTTCCCTTCGCACTGCTTTTCCAAACAGCAACTGCGGGTTGTCCAGAAGAGAAAAGCTCGCAATCTCGAAGAACAGCTTGGAGCAAGGATTCCGCCGTGACACGGGGAAGAAGGGGAGCACAACGCGCTGGATCTATGATGAACAAGAACAGAGAGCACTACGGAACGCGAAAACAGGGGATGAATGGAGTGGTAGAATGGAGGGAAGTATTGAAGAAATGCCTCGCCGCATTCATCAGAGCGTACCGGCGGAGTGAGAAGAACCCACGTGAGGTTGGAAGAGACTTCGGAAGGAAGGGATGCATTCACGATGAACAGAGAAACGTCTTCGAACCCATCGATGTGAATGGGATGACTGCTCGATGAAGAACGAAGATGGAACGACGAATAGGGCGGTTTCCTCAAAGAATCGAACAGATACACAGAATGCTTGAAAATGTCAATGCATCCTTGATGCACATACAAGAGAGAAAACGATGGACCCCTGTGGACGGAAAAGGGAGGAGAGAAGAATGACATGCTGTTGTTCTCGGCGAATACTCGATTCTTCAACTGGTAGTGCCGAAATAGCTTGTACCATGATTTCTTGTGAAAGGGGATGACGATGCTTCCATTCTTCACCTTCTGTTCTGGAAGAGGTGTTCTCTCTTCTTCAACCACCTCCTTTGTCAGATTCGCGCTCACTACTGGAGTCATTGTTGCTTCCTCCGCAAACTCAACAACGAGCTCCTTCACGAACGTACGGTTATCAGAAACACCCCGAAGCCCAGCATACACGTAAAACTGAAGAAGGAGAAAGCAAACGAGGACAATTCCAAGAACCACCAAAGCACCCAGTTTTACCATTCGAAATTGCTCTCATAAGTGTTTCCAGAGCAAATCAACGAATCACTCTCCTTTCTGTGAGACAACCGATCAGAATACTGATTGCACAAGCTCCCTTTAGGTTCCTTTCAAATGGGCAAGAAGAATAAGCAAAACAAGCAAAAGAAGGAAGTGGAAAAGAAGGTGGTTGAGACGGCACCAGCAAAGGAGGGTTTGAAGTGCTTCATTTGGTTTATGGCGTAGAGAAGAAGGAAGAGAAGAGTATAGAAGAAGAAGCGAGTGCGTGATGTGTAGGTTTTGCCGAGTATAAGCCCGGCTTGCTTAGCAGTATGCTGGCGACCAAGAAAATGGAGACGAAACCTCAGTTTGCTGTGAGTTCGGTTTGTGTTTTGTGTGGTTGGTGAATTGAAGGATGACGAGGAGATTGAGGTGAACAGTGAGGAGGAGAGATCGTGGAACCCACAGGGAGATGATGAGATGGATGAGGAGGTGAGTTGCTGTGCATTTATGTGAAGAGTAGGTGATGGTTGCGATGGAGAAGATGCAGAAGAATCCTGATAAGTGGATGAAGAAGATGGAGGAGGAGATGGATGATTCGGAGGAGGATTCGGGATCGGAGAAGGAAGAGGAGAAGAGTGAGAGTGAAGAGGAGGAAAAGGAAGAGGAGGAGGGTGAAGAGGAGGGTGAAGAGGAGGAGAAGAGTGAGAAGGAAGAGGAGAAGGAGGAGGAAAGCGAAGAGAAGGAAGAAGAGGAAGAAAAGAGCGAGAATGAAGAGAAGAGCGAAGAAGAAATGGAGGAGGAAGAGGAAAACAACGAAGAAGAAAATAAGGAAGACAAAAAGCTCACCTCCAAGGAACTCCTCGCTCAAGAAAAGGCGAAGAAGCGAGCAGAACTGAAAGAACAAGAAAAGAGCGAGAAAACCGCGATTCACTCCTTCAACAAGATAACCAGCATGTATTCATTTCCACCCCTTCTCACCCCCTAGATTCGTGAAGGGCATTTCCTACAGCTACGAGGAAGCGTCCTTCCGCGATGTGTTCAAAGATGCTGGCAAGATCACCAATCTCTTCCTCGTGAAGCGCAACAACGGTTCCATTGCCGGTTATGGGTGAGGAATACCGAAGAGTCATCATGAATAGAGCCATCGAGTTTGCCACGGAGGAGGCGATGAAGAAGGCGCTGGCGATGGACGGAACGGAAGTTTGATCAATTAAACTCACTCACGTGTAGTACTTGGGACGCCCGCTCGGCATTTCGCAGTTGGAGGACTTGTCGGTGCTGGACCGCCAGGCGAAGCGAAAGGAGAAGAAGAAGCGAGTGGTGCAGGAGCAGAAGGAGAAGAACGCCAAGAAGGAGAAGAAGCAGAAGAAGCAGCGAAAGCAGAAGCCGAGGAAGGGCAAGAAGTAATCTGTTTCTTGAACAAACCATGCGCTAAATAACGACTAAAGACGGATCTGTCCCTTCATGATCATCCGCTTTCTCCTCTTGTTCTCGCGACTGTTCAGGTTCTTCTCTCTCTTGCGCCGAATCGCCTCCTTCGGGTTGGTCACCGCCAACTGCTTCACGCGCACTCGCTGCATGCTCTTCTTCTTCCCCATCTGATCCTCACACACACTCACAACACTCACCTCGTCCTGCAACGCGCCGTACGCACGAATGTACACGCTCTCGCCCAGTCGCTCCTCGAAGCTCCCATGCATCACCGCCATCGCCTGCTCGATCAACTCCTGGTCGTCGTCGTTGGCGCCGTTCACAACCTTCAGCAGCGGTCGCAGCAGCGGCGTCTATGCTCTCAATCGCTCTCTCAATCCCTACGATGTGCTTCTCGATCGCTTGAGGCGTCATCACCGCGGTTATCATCTCGATCACGCGGATCATGGACTTCTTGATGATCGGCTCGTTCATGGTGAGTGTGCTGCCGACGAGGAATAAACAGTCCTCGAAGCGGTGCGGGTTGGGAACGCGGTGAAGCGTTTTGAAGAGGCGTTCTTTTTTCTTTTCGCTTTCTTCCTTTTCGTCTTCCTCTTCCTCACTCTTAACCTCCTCTTCCTCTTCACTCTCAACCTCCTCCTCCTCCTCCTCACTTTCACTCTCAACCTCCTTCTCCTCCTTCTCTTCACTCTCAACCTCTTCACTCTCTTCACTTTCACCCCCCTCAATCAAACTCATATCATAAAACTGCCTCACATCCTCACTCCTCTCCTCGCCCTTCTCCTCCTCGCCAAACCCACACAACACACGCAACTCCTTATTATTCAAATACGCGGGACGCGGCCACATGCCCTCCTCGCCAAACCCACACAACACACACGTCACCAACTCGCTCTGCTGCGTCACCAACTCATCCGTGTGCGGCAAGTGGAACGCGATCAGCGCACGCTGCAACACGTAAAACACCGCGCCCGGCTGCTGAAGCCAGCTGCACGCGTCGCACGCCGAGGAGCACCCAAACTCGTTCTCGAAGAAGGACTTGAAGAAGGTGACCGCCACCAGACGCACATAGCAGTGCTTCGCCACCAGCAGCAGCGAACAGCGGTCCAACAGATCCTTCCGCTCTCGCACCGCCGCGTGCATCGGCTGCGTGAAACGACCGTACAGCTCGTTCAGCAAAATCAGTGCGACGCACCAGTCCACGTACGGATTCAGAGACGACAGCGAGAGCGAGTACAGGGTGAAGGAATCGGTGGCCGAACAGCCCTCGTCGCCCACCAGCATCTTCTCATCCTCGCTCTTGTCCTCCAACGCACTCAGCGATGTGGGCAGGAGGGAGACGAGTTGCTCGGATAACCGCGGCAAGTCGCCCTTCACGACCTGTCCGCGTCCCTGCGTCAAAACCAGCACGCCCACGAACCCGGCTCGCTTCATTACCATCTTGTCGCTGGCGATCCACTGGTCGCAGAAGCCGCGAAGACGCTTGAACACGTCCACGTTCACGCGACGCGCCAGCGTCATGATCGCTATCCCTCACACCTCCCTCGCGCACATACCCTCGTGCACCACCGCCTTGCACAGGTGGTTGGTCTCGTTGATCAGACGAAGCAGGAGCGGGATGAAGAACATTGGCGCCGTGCCATTCAAGTACTAAACATCACATCACACACTCTCACGCACCTCCTCCGGCACCGCCTTCAACATCGAATACAGCAGGTTCAGCACCGCCAGACGCCCCGACGGCTCGTCGTACTCGATGTTCTTCAGCAGGAACGACACGGTCTTCTCGATGCGCTTGTCGCTCATCGGGTAGTTCAGGATGAACACGAGCAGAACTCGTGCGCACTGGTTGCGCGTGGACTCGCTGAAGGACTGGAGCAGCATCACGCTCAGTTCGTCCATCAGGTCGTACACCTCGCTGATCATCAGCTTGCGCGACAGCACCATGCGGACCAGACTGAAAGCGGCGTTCTGGCGCTCCGGCGCGTTCAAGTCACGCTTCACCAGCAGAAGCAGCGCCTTCGCCTGGTCCTCCGACAGAGGCGTCTTGCTACAGTTCACTCCGCCACGCCGGGCGTACGGGAAGGAGTTGTAGATGGTGGCGACGGTGTGGAAGATGGAGCGCGTGAGGTCGGAGGAGGTGGCGGAGAAGTCGGAGAGCATCGAGAAGAGAAGGGCTATGTGTCAGCCGCGTGACGAACACCCACTTCGCAGCGCGTCCACGTTGTTCTTCAGCGAGTCGAGCTTCCAGATCAGGAGCGTGTCGATGAACTTGAGGCACTGCGTGAGCACCACCGTGCTCTTGCACATGCGCAGGCAGAACAGCAGGTGCTCCATCAGCAACTCCAGCAGCTGGTGGTGCTCCGGCACCGACTGCTGCAGCACCTTCTTCTCCAGCGCGCTGTTCAGCAGCTACAGGTCAGATCATCACACCACCCCCACCTGCAACGCAAAGCCCACCAGCTCCTCGCGACTCGTCTTGTTCACCCGCTTCCGCTTGTCCTCGTTCAGGTTGTTCCCCGTCAACTTGCGCTCCGGCTGCACCAGCAGCTGGTCGCGCCCGTCGCTCGTCACGCGCTTCGTGATCGCGCTCGTCGTCCAGATGGCGATCGAGTTCTTCATGGACTTCTCGTCCTCCTTCTGCCGCTCGATCTCCTTCTCCGCGTCCTGCATCATGCTCACGCAGTACGCGATCAGCGTCGTCGGCTGCACGGACGGGTTCTCCATCAGGCCCTGCACGCACGCCTTCATCACCTCGCGCAGGCGGTTCAGCTCCGTCATGTCCTCGCACCGCGCCACACGTTGGAATATGGGCGCCAGCCAGTAGTGGACTATGCGTAAGTCACCTCTTCCATCCCTTACTCGCCGGGTTGGGCAGGAACGGCAGCATGCTGGTCACGCGCTGCCACGTCTCGTACGACCGGTTCACCGCCAGCTCGTGGTAGTTCGCCTTGGCGGCGGCGCGCAACTCCTCAACCTCGCGCGTGCGCGCGCCATCCTCAAACAGATCGTAGAGCGTGATTTGGTGGATGAGCGAGAGCGAGCGGAGAAGCGGGTAGCGTGTCACGTCCAGACCCTCCTCCGAGATCGTGTTCGTCGTCTGTTCGTCATTCCGTTCACGAACCCTCACCTCCATCGTCACCACCTGCGACACGTCGTTCTTCACGGAGTCCTTGACGGCGGCGATCATGTCGCAGAGCGAGTACGACAGCACGAAGAGCTGATTGCCCTCCGTGAGCGCGTGTTGCATCTGGCTGAGGACGAGATGCAGGTATGACACGCCCAGCAGTTTGAGAATGCGCACCACTATGACTCAATTCTGATTGTTTCCACTACAAGCCTTTCTGGCTTCGTCGCGGTTGTCCTGCATCTTCTGCTTGAGGAGGAGAACCACCGTCTGCGTCACACCGGGAAGGTAGCTGGTCGTGACGTCTCACCACAGCACTCACATGTCGAACAGCTTCTGCGGCAGGTGGAGCAGGAGCTGCACGATCACCACGGCGACGCCGCTGCGCACGAGTTGGTTCTTGCGCTCGTCGGTCGTGACCATGAGTCTAGGGGTGAGTGGTGTGGGTTGGCGCTACTTGCGGAGATCGGGAATGACGACGGTGAGCACGAGGCGCAGGATCTTCTTCTTGTCCGTGAGCGTGAGCTCGCGCGGCTCCTTCACGAGCCAGGGTTGTTCCACTTCCATTTCTCCCTCTTCCATTTCTTCTTCTTCGTCTTCCTTCTCCTCGTCTTCGTCTTCTTTATCTTCCTCCTCCTTCTCTTCCTCATCTTTCTCCTTCACTTCCTTCTCCTCCTCCATCTTCACACCTTCAACACCCTCAACACTCTCAACACCACCAACACCCTTCCTCTTCATAAACTCCACCTGCTTCAACGCCTTCGCCGACATCGCGTCCTCCGCCAACAGCGCCATCTTCTCGTTCACCACGTCCATGAAGTCCACCTCCTTCAAATCGAAGTGGAACGCCTCCACCACCAGACACAGCATGCGCGTGTACAGCTTGTTGTACGTCTCCATCTCCTTCGTGATCGCGCGGTCCTGACGCTTCGACGGGTTCACCTCGCTGCTGTGAATCTGACCCTCACGCACCCCACACACATCCCACGTTGTTGAAGATCCGACGGAACAACGCCATGTAGTGGTTCCAACTCAACAGCGACGCCAGGTGACTGATCGTGTTGGCGCACTCCTCGCGCATCAGGCTGTCTACGCTTCATCCCACTCACACACCACCACCTCCCTCCTTCTTGTACTCCGCCACGTAACTTAGCACCAGCGGGATGAGAATGTTCCGCAGAGTTCCCGCAGATAACCGCGGTTTCGCCTTTTCCCGCACCTGACCCGCGTACTGGTTCAGGCGTCTCAATCCCTTGATGCGAATGGAGGTTTTGATATCGATCAGGTTGAGAATCACGTCCTCGTCCTCCTTCTCCTCGTTGATCAGCACCACCAAATCCGAACACAGCGCCAGCGAGGCGTGGGACCTCCAGAGCAGAACGATGCTGCGAAGGAGACTCACCATGGGACGACGCACGTTGTCGTCGGACACGCTCTTGATGACATACTTGATGACATTCATGAGAATCAACAACAACTGCTCGTACGCCTCACACCACTCCTCCTGCGCGATATGTTCCAAGAACTCCCGCATGCACTTCATCGCCGTCGTGCGAATCATCATGTCCGCGTCCGTCATGTCGTTCAGCACGCACGCGAACAGTGGCAGGAAACTGACCGATTTCGGGTCGTACGCCTGCAGCCCGCTCTTCAGGATCACGTCGTACGCGTCGCCTCGCTTGGCGAAGGCGTATCCACCGATCGTGTTGTCGCTGGTGGCGTGGAGGTCGAGCATGAGAGGCACGGAGCGCGCGAACGGCGTGACGCGCTCCTTCATGATGCCAAACACCTTAACGATGCGTTTGCGCACGTTCATATTCTTCACGCAGTGATCGCCCGGAATGAGGAGGTGCGAGAGCGCGTTGATGGGCGCGTCGTACGCCGTGACCAGCGGGACGAGCGCGGAGATGCTGTCCAGAATGCGCATCTTGTTGTCCTGAAGCTCGTCGCGGTTGGTGGAGTACTTGATGAACGAGATGAGAAGGTTCAGCACGTGCGACAGAATGCTCTCGGGCAGCGTTACCTCCTGTTTGCTCGCCAGCTGCGCGATGTGGTAAATGATGGACAACAGGCGGTTGAACAGGTTGCCGTTCAGCGAGTGGATCACCTTCAGCAGGTACTCCACGCCCTCCACCACGTCGCTCACGTGCGGCACGAGGAACTCCAGGCCGCTGCGCGCCTCCACCTCCATGTCCTCGCCGCCGTGCAGCACTGCCTTCTGTCCCATCACCGTCAGGTCCTCCTTCTGCGTCTTCCAGTTCTTGGTGTCGCGTCGGCTCCTCTTCTTCTTCTCGTTGAAGTAGTCGTTCTCCGGATCGATGCTCAGCAGGTTCTCCACAATCTGCACGATCTCCACCGCCACCGCGTTGCTCAAGTGGCCAATCTTGCCTCGTTCCACGATCCCGCGAATCATGCCCTTCTTGTTGCGACGCTCCTCCACCTCCTCGTCGCTCCGCAGACACAGCAGACTCTGCTGCAGCAGGAGGGGCTGGAGCGAGAAGATGTAGTACAGGTAACTGTTGCAGCTCACGATGTAGCACAGGTGGATCAGCGCGGGCGGGTGCGTCGCGTGGTGGCAGCTAGATGGGAGCACTTGCAGCAGCGGCGTCAGAGGCGCGAAGAAATAGGGGGAATAAATGGAAAAGTCGAGATAGCTGAAATAGCCCACGACTTCGGTCAGTCGCTTCAAGCACAGCGTGCGCACGCGGCGGAGGCGCTGCAGCTGCGCCTGCTTGCTCGCGTCTTCCTCGTCCTCCTCCTCGCTCTCCTCCTCTTCATCCTCGTCCGTTTCGTTGGCGTCGCTTCCCTCCTTCTCCACCCTCTTCATGAAGAACGCCAGCAGAACGAGGTAGAAGTGGATGTACTTCTTCATCTTCAGCGACAGGTGCTTGATGATGTCGTACAGCAGCGACAGCACGCCCACCATGTGGTTCACGCCGATCGACTCCTTCTTCTCCAGCAGCGCCACCTGCGCGTCGATCATGGCGGTGGTGGTGGGGACAGGGAAGGAGTAGTCGTCGAAGAAGCGTGCGGTGGTGAGCTTCACGAACTCCTCCAGCTCGCTGTCCTCCACCGTGCTGAGGTAGGACAGCACGCTGGCGTGGCGCACGGCGATCGGCACCTTGGTGTACGAACGACCCAGCAGACGTCCGTAGAGAATGCGCGATATGACGCGAATCACCTCGCTGCGGTGCTCCCGCAGAATCATGCCCTCGCTGGTGGAGAGGAAGAAGGTGGTGACGCACTCCTTGAACTGCACGTCGTCGCACATCATCAGCAACTGGTCCTTGTACGGCTTCAGACACGACGGCGTCGAAATGCTCTCCAGAGAAGGGTAGTTGCACAGGATCGTCACGGCTTGCTTCTGCAGCTCGCTGTCGCTCTTCGTGAGAAGGTACATCAGCACATCGCGCAGCACGGGCGCGCCGTAGCAGTTCTTGATCAGCTCGCCCAGGTTCTCGAAGAGCTTCAAGAACGCCTTCATGCGGTGCGTGCTCTCCTTGTTGCCCACAGCCGCAGCGAGCGTGCACGCAGCGGGATTGAGGATCTTGTCGTTGCCGCGGTAGTCCACCAGGAAGGGGTCGTTCTTGCGCGCGCCGGCGAAGAAGCAGTCGCGGAGGAAGAGGAAGAACAGGTTCATGAATTCCTTGTGGAACTCCATGAATTTGGTGTTGATCGTCGCCAGGCAGGTCATGAGGGAGTGCCACAGGTATGATGTGTCCACCGAGCTGCGTTTTAGTCGTTATCGCTATGCTTACTCGTAACCGATTGACACCTCGTTCTCGATCTCCTCGCTGCGCTTGCATGTGACTGTGCCGTACCGCGCGCAGTGCGTCAGGCGTTGAGTGTATCGGTTCTTTACATTGTCCTTCTCGTTCTCCTCTTCCTTCTCGTTCTCTCCTTCCTCCCTCTCGTTCTCTCCTTCCTTCTTCTCCCCCACTTCCTTCATATCCTCCACATACCACTTCTCATCCAAATCACAGTACCCCGCGACACAATACAGCGCGCGGCGCAGACAGCTCCACACCAACTTCGCTTGCGTGTTCGCCAGTCCCTGCAACAGACCCGTCACCGTCTTCCACAATGGGGACCATTTCACGTGGTACTGTCCCAGCAAGAAACACACGACCACCGCCATCATCGGCTCGTTGATCAGACGCAGGTACACGGGCGTCATCACCTTCTGCAGAATCGCCGTGCGCACCGCGTCCGACGCCAGGCTCAGGGGCAGCTCTTCTGCCTGCAGGAGCAGCGAGAAGGTGTTGGTGGTGCCCACGTACGCCGACTCTGATGCCGTTGTGTCCACATACTACACGTCATCAAAAAGAGGGGGCCCCACATCACACTGCTGGAAGGTCAGGAAGAGGCGGAGCCACGCCAGACGCACGGTGTGTTGGGCGCTGCCCACATAGCACGCGTAACGCGAGAGGAGCGAAACGAGCTTGGGCTCGGTGCGGTACGCGGCTGGCAAGTTGGAGTAGCAAGTGGCGATGGCGGACAGAATCAGGGGGTAGAAGTGGAATTCCGCAAGCACCGCCATCATCAGCTGTTCCAGCGAATCGAAGGCCGTTCCGTGCGTGAGCAAAAACTGGACGATTTCCGCCATCGTCAACTGCTCCTCGTTGGAGGGCGCTCTGCGCACCACATGGGGCTTCTCCGCCTCGCCCTGGAACGCCGTCAGCTGTCTGCGCAGCTCCTTCTCGCACACCTCCAGCAGCGCCTCCGAGGGAACCTTCAGTACGTTCAGCACGTGCAGTGACAAGTACGCCTCCTTGGGGGTCATGCCCTGACCCAGCTGTCCCTCGAGCGCCTCCAGCAGGCGCTGTGTGAGTGCCTGGACGGGCGGGAGGGAGGTGAGTTCGGAGGTGAAGAGCGAGGCGTCGATCTCGTCCACGCAGTCCGCCAGCAGGGGCAGTGCGCGGTCCACGAAGAGCGTGTGGTCGCGGATGGGCTGAAGGAAGGTGCACAGTGCAGTGAGGTAGGATTTGGTGAGCGCGCCGACGATGGGCGTGTTGATGAAGGAGTGGAAGAGGAAGGTGGAGTACTCGTGCACGCGCAGCAGCTACACATCAAAAAAGGAGGGATGCCCCACCAGTAGCTCGCTCTCGGGCGTGCAGTGATTGAGGATGGAGGTGAACTTGGCGACGACGCGCGTCAGCGAGGTGATCTGCATGTTGCCGTCATTGCGAAGGTACAGCCACAGCGCGTACGTCAGCGACATCAGAGAGCCGCGCGTCACCTCGTCCTCCGCGGGGAGTTCGGTGATGGTGACGGAGATGCTGTCGAGACAGTCGGCGTACACGGAGGTGTTGGCGGCGAGGTGCGCGCCCGACTTGAACTGGACCCAGATGTTCAGCAGGTCGATCATGAAGTGACGGTGGGCGATGTCGCTCTGTCGGAGGTGCTGGAGGATCGAGGAGAGGAAGTGCGCGCTCTTCACGGGCAGGATGTACCTAGTGAGTGACAGGGACGCGTCACGCGTACTCCGTGAGGTCGTATTGCAGCTCGTACATCACGTTCATGAAGGTCGCCGAGGGCAGGGTGGTGGTCTTCTCAAGCGACTTGGTGCCGACCACGATGTCCAGCAGGCTGTTGAACACGTCCAGACCCTGTGCGCGACTCTGACCGCTCACGCCGCGGATCGATTCGAAGAGCAGCGAGGAGATGCCGAGGATCATGGAATCGCTGAGAGCGGCCTTGCGGGACACCGCCTTCAGGATGATGGTCAATTCCTTGATCTGCTCCCGAACCTGCTCCTTCATGATGTGCTTCGTGTATTCGGCACTGCTGTTGGAAACGCTGCTCTTCGTGCCCATATGACGAAGAAGGTAGCAATACGACTCGCATGCGAATTGGCGGATGAACGGCGCCTTGTTGCCGAACAGCGGACCGTAGTACTTGCGGATAATGCCGATGTTGTTCCGGATGTCCGTTCCGTTCAGGTTGCGGAACATCAGAATCAGCGTCTCGAACACCGAGGAAGTGGACTCGGGGTCTTTTTGATTCATGAGGGACAGGAGAGTGGAAAGCAGCTTGTCGTAGTACTGGACGAGCTCTCCTCTAGCGATGAAAGGGGGGAAGAAAGCAAACCTCATGTCGCGAGAGAGAATGGCAACCAGCTTCAAGATGGAGTCAATTGCCAGCGAATTTGGAATGGACAAGTGGTATACGATAATGTCGATGACGGAAGAGAGGTTGTGGAGCAGCATCTCGGGACTTTGCACCTTGTCGAACACCTGCGGGTTATAGCACGCGGAAAGAGGAATACTTCGTTGAAGAAGAAGACGAAATCATCGCAAACCTCAAAATTGTTTCGTATGTTGGTCAATTCCTCCAGGAAGTGCGTCGAGTTATCCGCAATCTATTCATTAGAGTGAGTTGATGGCGATAACCTTTTCAGCTCTTCCGCTGTATTGAATCGTCGCGAGTTGCACAACACTGTTCACGCGATTGACTCGGTCTTCAAAATTGAGATAACGAAATCTATATTGCATGGGTATTGCATTTGTGAAACCCACCTTCGTTTTGAGTCAGCGAGAGTGTTGAATTCCTTAACTCGGTCTCCCATCTTGGTTTCCAACTACTATTTATTAGACTATACAAATGCAATCGACCTTTCAAGAAAGCGATGGATAGATGAGTTGTTTTGACGATTTGAGGAAATGGTGGGTATTTCTGGAGTGTGGCGTGGAGGGTTGATTTCAAGATGAGGTGTGTGGAAATGGGTATAGAGAGATGTGTGTGGGGCAATGGGATGAGATGGAGAGGGGGGAGGATGGGATGAGGAGTGTGGAGGATGGGGTGTGTAGTGTGTAGTTCTTCTTCTTGTTTGTTTGGAGTTGAGGATGAGTGTGGTTGATCGAAAGAGGGAATTCGTTTCTTGTTGTAACACTTCTCACAACGATGCAACACCACCCTTT
>ERZ780157.2878-NODE-2878-length-15392-cov-8.164374_pt1 | contig 15392 bp, 12 predicted proteins | sample MGYA00511169_ERZ780157 | MGnify/ENA primary metagenome ERZ780157 (study PRJEB29588, sample SAMEA1965149) | human gut metagenome | biome: human gut; feature: human-associated habitat; material: faeces | place: Denmark | collected 2008/2010 ... | reverse complement strand
CGCAGGCTCCGCAGCTCACACATTTCTGCTCGAATTTTGCGATCTGCGGTGAAAACGAGAGGCTCTCCGGATTGTGGCACCAGATGCAGCGCATGGGACACCCTTTGAAAAACACAGTGGTACGCAGACCCGCTCCGTCATGTATCTCCATGCGCTTGATGCCCGAAATAATTCCCTTCACGGTACACCCCCTCACGCATGCAACGAGCGCGCGATGAATTCGTCCTTTTCGCGATCGCTGAGTGTGGAAAAGAGCACGTTCCAGCCGCACAGACGCACCTGAAGATTGGGATATTTTTCGGGATATTTTTTCGCGTCGGTCAGGACGTCGGCGTCAAGCACGTTATAATGCACCGCGAAGCCGCCGAGATCAAAATAGGTCAGCAGAGACGCAAGCATTGCATCCAACCCATTCTCTCCTAGAACGGCGGAGTGATGCAAATCGAGATCCACGATTGCACCGTTGGGGGTGTTGGAGGTGTCGAGCGAGGCAACCGACAACAGATGCGCCGTTGCGCCACCTCGATCGGCACCAAAGGTTGCGCCCGTGTTCTGCGATAGCGGCTCCCCGCACCGTCTCCCATCAGCCGATGCAGCGGTATGCTCGCCAAAATCCCATCTCCAATCAATGGAGAAAAGACCCAGGCGGTATTTTCCGCCCTTTTGGTTGGGTCTGCCGTTAACCGCGTCGGCAAGGACTGCAACGATCCTCTGCGCCACGCGATCGACCGCATCCTCCCCGTTTCCGAACTTGGGAAGTCGGTTGCGGCAGTAGAGTTGCAACGTCTCCTGCCCTTTCCAATCATGGCGCAATATCTCGGTCAGCTCGCCAAGCGTGAGCCGCCCTTCCTCAAAGACGATCCGACGGATCGCGGAAAGTGAATCGGCGGCGGTTGCAAGTCCCAGCGCATTGAGCGAGGAATTGTTGTATTTCGCACCTCTGCCGCAATAGAGATCGGTCCCCTGCTCCAAAGCGGACCGATAGGTTGCCGAAAGAATCGGCGCGGCATGCAAACGGGAATATCGCAGCTCCCAACGGTCGGTCATCTCCATCGCGCGAGAGCACAGATGACGAAGCTGACGCTCAAATTCTGTGCACAGCGCATCAAAGCTCTCAAGGCTCGACTCCACAGGCAGACCGATTTGCTCACCCGTGATCATGTCCACGCCATTGTTCAGAGCATACTCCAACGCCTTGGGCAGATTGACCCTTGCGTTGCAGGAACAGGTAAGCTCACCCCGAGCGCCGCACTCATAGCAACCAACCACATGATAATCCACCGCATCGCTGTGATCCGCTCCCAGCTTCTCCAGCGACTCGATCACGCGTCTGTCGGAGAGAAACACGATGCTGTTATTGCCCTCGCGCACCGCATCGAGCGCCGATCGGATCAGGTCGGTGGGCATGTTGTCGGAGCATAGCAGATGCAATTTCACGTTCGAGGTTCCTGCTCCTCGATAGGTATTCAGAATAAGATAGGAAAGCTCGTTGACCAGGCTCTTGCCCTCCCCATCCGTGCCGCCGATCGCAAACGGAAGATTTGCAACTGCGTTGATCTCATTCAGCGCACGGAGGTAGTCATGCATCAGCCGCTCGGCACACGCGCGCTCCTCTTGAACGAAAAAGGGGTAAAACAGGCTATCCAGCCGCCCCATCGTGCGCAGGGCGGTTTGATCGAAATACTGCTGGAGACTGTAATAAACAAGAGAGGTCTGCATCGCCTCGTAGAGCGTAACGGGTGGGCGCGTGGCAAGTGCCGCAAGTCCCTCTGCCATCTCCTTTCTGCCCTCTGCCTCAGCAAACGCAGCGCAGCGCTTGAGAAATCGCAGGGCGGCATTATAAGTGCGCAAAAGGCAATCGAAAAAAAACGTTTTCTCGGCATTCTCCTCACATCTTGCGGCATACTCCGAAATTCGCTCACGCAATCCCCAAATGCCAAGTGAGATCACGCTTTCCCATTCGGCTGTGGTATGTCCAAAATCGAAACGTCCCGTATATGCGCGCGCATCCGAGCCTTGCTTGAGGGCATCGGTCTCAAGCTCCTGTCTGCACGTCCTTTTGCGCTGTGCGTAAAGCTCCTGCTTTGCGCTCGACACACGCACGCCCACGAAAAAGCGGTTTTCGGGGAACAGGAACAGCTCCGCGGTGTCGAGCAACTCGACGAGTGCCTCACAATCCTCGACAAAAACGCTCTGAATTATGCTCTTTTCAGTATGCTTCATTTTTCACACCTCCGTTTGACTTCATTATAGTTCCCGAGACTCCCGATGTAAAGAATAAAAAACATAATTTTTACACATTCCGAAACATAATTACCAAAATTGCTTGATTTTTGGTGGTATTTGCGCTATAATTTATTCGTAAAACGAAATTCCGAGGAGAAACCATGCAAAACGAAATCATCAAAGGCAAGCTCCGCATCAAGGATATCTATCGGGTGCTCCGATCCCGCAACCGAACGCATCATAAGCTCATCGGCGTCAACAACCGACACAGTGATGCCTTCGTTTACGTGCTCTCGGGCTCCTGCACCTATACCTCAAACGGCAAAGAAATGACCGTCAGCGCAGGCAGCATCATGTATCTTGCACAAAATGCCGACTACACCATGTTCATTCACAACGATCAGTATCGTTATATTTATTGTGACTTTTCATTCGATTCGGATCAAGCACGCGAGTGCATGCTCGTCTCGCTTGGCAATTCACCGCAGGTGGAAGGACTTTTTATCAAGCTGCTCAAGGCATATCAATCGGACTCTCCCGCTGCCTTTGCAGATCAGCTCTCGATTCTCTATTCAATCACAGCCGCCGTGATCCGCTCACAGTCGGTGGAATATCATGAAAAAACGCTGCGTAACCGCATCGAAGATGCAAAGCACTACGTTGACTGTCATTTCACGGACCCCGACTTGAGCATCTCTGCACTCGCACGTGCAGCAGATATGAGTGAGGTCTATTTTCGTCGCCTATTCAAGGAGAAATACGGGCAATCACCGCTCCGCTATATCACGTCTGTGCGGTTGAGCAAAGCGCAGGAGCTGATGAAATACCCCTTTCTCTCGCTGGAGGAATGCGCCCTCCAAAGCGGCTTTTCCTCTTTGCAATACTTTTGCAAGGTGTTCAAGCAATCCCTCGGCATAACCCCCGCAAGGTATCGGCATGGCTCATGCTGACAAAAATGCTCCGTCTCAATCGCAATCTGCGATCGGGACGGAGCATTTTCATATATCGGACTGCAACAGCGACCGAGCAAAGCATTTGACGGGACGCCCCGAAAAGCTCAGAGATGGGGCGCAAAGAAGGCGTCGAGCTCGGCAAGATAGCCCTGCTGATCCACGGGGAAGCAAAGCCCGTGCCCTGCGTTGGGTATGACAACAAGACGCTTGTGCTCGGCGGCGCAGGCGGCAAAATTCTCCTCGCTCATGGAGCAGGGCACAAAGTCATCGGTGTCACCGTGGAAAAAGATCACGGGGAGACGGCACGCCCGCATAGAGTCGATCGGTGAGGAGGCGTCGGGATCAAAGCCGCCCAGCAGAATGGCACTCAACCGAGCAAGCGGATAGAGCAGATCGGCAGGCAGACGTAGGTCACGCATCACCTTTTTCACGATCGCACGCGTGGATGTATAGCCGCAATCGGCAAGGATCCCCACCACGTTTGGCGGCAGCTCCATCGAGGCGGCACTCATCACGGTGGCAGCGCCCATCGAGATGCCCGTGAGGATGATTCTCGCATCGGCATCAACATGTCGGAGCACGAAATCCACCCACGTCAGGCAATCGCGGCGCTCACGCTCGCCAAAGGTAATCACCCTTCCCTCGCTCGCACCTGCCGCACGTTGGTCGACGATCAGCGCATTGTGCCCCAACTCAAAGCAACGGAACACGCCGCCGCAGAGGTCTCGCTCGGCGGTTCCGCGATAGCCGTGAAAGAGGATCTCGATCGGGGCACCTTTTTTATATTCGTAATATTTTCCGCAGAGGCGCAGCCCGTCAAAGGAGGTCACCGAAAAGTCGGTGTGCTCCATCGCGCGGAGCTCCTTGATCCACGCTACCATCTGTGCGCGGTGCGGATCGTAGATCGCGCCGTCGGGTGTGGGATATTCCTCGGTGTTCTTCGGCTTGCGCCGCACCGCATAAAACATTTTGAAAAAACAAAAGCACATCACAACAAGCACGAGCAAAAGCGCCGCACCGAGCACCGCGAGTGGTATGATCCAATATTCCAAGCAAAAACGCCACCCTTCCTTTGATTTCCGTTATATATTTTACCACGAAACGCTCCCGATTGCAACTCATTTTGATAAAAAACGGGTTTGGGAGCAGTAGATCATGCAAAGCCGAGCACCGATATATCCCCAAAAAAGATGGGGCGCCTCAAATTCGCAAGAATTCGAGGCGCCTCACCTGCCCTTTACCAACCTGACGGCGACCTACTCATCGCGCGCTCACTTGCCCTCGTAGAGCGGTCGGCAGGGCGTGCATTCTCCTGTGTGCATATTGACAAGCACGTCTTGCCAAAAACCTACGTAGGACATGGAACATGTTTCATTTGAATGACGATGATGCTCACAGAGGAGCACCACACGATAGTAGCCAAGCGGAATATCGAAGCGATCAAGCAGCTTGACGCAACTGACCAGCGTGGTACCGGCAGCACCGTCCGTCCTGCCGTCGGCTTCACCCCAATAAGCGTTGGCGATCTCCCATGCCTGCTCGGGCGAGATCTTAACCTCCAACGGAATCGAAAGCGGCAAAAAAGCAGCACTTTCATAGGGATACTTTTCCAAATATTCGGCAAAAGACGTCTTCTTCACGCGCCGTCCACGCCAATAGTATTCCGCATTTGCCGCTCCATCGTTCACAGTGCGCCATGCCGTTCTCGTCAGCACCTCTCCGTCAACGAAAACGAGGCGAGAGGCTTGCTTCACAGCGGTTTGTCCGTTGGGAGAGGAATCAAACGTGCCGTTGTCATAGAGCTTCTCGGTCGGGAGCGCATAGCGATAAAGCGAAACAGCCCCCTCCTCATAGCGCAGGATCAGTGTCGCGTCGCCATCCGAGATAACCAGCTCCCCCACAGCATCGCAGTCGAGGTCCAAAAAGGTATAGCTGAGCCCATCCACCTCGGCAAGCGGTCCCGCCTGCTCCGCGAGCACGTATTCTGACAAAAAACAGAAACGGTCGGTTGCGTGATCAAAGACCTTGCTCTGATTCTTCAGTGCCATGAGAAGGGCGTTTTTTGCGTCCACCTGCCGAGCAGCATCGCTACCGGAGTGATAATCGAGCCGCGCGCAGTATTGGAGCAGGTTGAAGCTCGGATAGAGGTACGCGCCGCATATTCCGTAATATTCATCCCTCGTGATGGGGATTCGCGCACCGTTCTCCACACGGTAATAATCCGCTAAGTATCCTCCTCCCGTCGGGGGTGCGGAATAGTCGATCGCAACCGCCGCCAGAAGCTCCAGAGATGCGCCGTCCTCTGCGATCCGATAATAGTTGCGGGAAATATCCCCATAGAAATCACGCTCGCATACGTAAATGACGCCATTGTGATCCACGTAACAGTACGTTGATCCCGAATAGTGCCCCAAAAGAATCGGCTTGCCATCAACCATGCTGAAAATTGCAGAAATACTCTCTCTTTTCGCAGCGAAGAGGATCAGCTCAAACACGCCATCACAGTTGAGATCCCTGAGTGCATATGCGTAAAAGCCATCCGCTTGGAAGCTCTCGAGAAACAGATCGAGCAGATCGAGCTCGCGTGCGTCGGTGACGCCGAGGATGGAAGCGTAGTCGGCATCCTCTCCGCAATAATAGGAAATGATCCTGATCTCGTCGATCAGCTCTATGATCGCGCCGTAAGAACCAAAATAGTCGTATCCCGCATCATAAATGGGGAGCACCGTTGTTTTCTCCAGCCGCAGATAGAGATTGCCGCGCGAAATCCTTGCCACACAGGAGGTCGCCTCCGCATCTTTTGGGTCAAGCGTGTATTCCTTGTAAATGCTGTCATCGAAAAGGCTCTCCACGATCACGCGAACCCGATTGCCGTCAGTCTTCCGATAGGCAACGATGCCATCTTCGGCTTCTAAAACGTCCGTATATTCCGCAGAAACACGGTTTGCCACAGCATCGTAATATTTCGTCACGCGTACCCCTGCTTCGTTGCAATAGGAGATCTTCACGAAAGAGGAACGACGATAGTCGGGATCGGCGATAACACGGAGCGATTGATCGCGCTCCTCGGTAAAGAGCACGTTGCCGTCGAGCCCCAGGATCGAATAGCGAAGCTTGGATGGATCGTCGGTTTTCTCAACCCTGCTGAAGGTGGTTTGCCCTAAAAAACCGAACTCGTCCTCCACTCTGTAAATAGGCAGGTCTGTGCCGCCGAGAGTCGGACCGTTGGTTTCGGCGGTGCCGTCGGAGGTTGAATCGGACGCTTCATCGGTTGAGTCCGTCATCGCATCGGTGCCGTTGCCGATGCTGCCCTGCGGCTTGTCGGGATCACAGGCACACAATGAGAAAAGAATAGCAAAACAAATCAAAAATACAACAAACCGCCTCATCTTTACCTCCACAAAATATAGTTGTATTTATATTATAACATACCCGAAAAAACCTGTCAATGACAAAAAAGAAAACGAAAAATATTTTACGGTAAAAACGAACCGCCTCGGACCGAGCAAAAAGACTATACCAAAATGTTCTTCTGCATCTGCGAGGGCGGATACCCGTATTGATTGCGAAAGGCTCTGGAGAAGTATTTTTCATCCGAAAAGCCGCACGCCTGCGCGATCTCGCGAATCGAAAGCTCGCAGGCGATCAGGAGCTCCATGGCGCGGTTCATGCGCAAGCGGGTGAGATATTGCTTGGGCGAGAGATGAAAATGCTCGTGGAACTTCCTCTGCAGGCTCGCGGCGCTGAGAAAGCCTGCGGCGCAGACTTCGGCAACCGTGAGCTCGGGATCGCAAAAATGTGCCTCAAGATAGGCAACGCACGCCGCAAACGCCGTGTCACGCATGCCGCTTGTGCGATCCTCTGCCATGCGATTCAGAATATCATAGATCATGGATTTTGCCCGATTGACTGAATGACGCTCATTCCAGGCGTCGAGTAATCGGCAAAAGCAGCCCTCGATCGAAGCGGCGTTTTGCAGGGAAATGCTCTCGGCGTGCACGTAGCTGCAGCCTTGCATATGCACAACAATGCTCTCACTGCACGAATAGTCCACCCGATAGGGCGTCCCCGACGGAATAAAGAGCACGTCCCCTGCCTCACTTTCCAGGTGCTCGCCCTCCACCTCAAAGCTCCCCTTCCCACAAATGCGGAATGAGATCGAGGCATACGGACGCGCCTTGACATCAAAGAAACCGTCCTTATGCGTAAAACGACCAACACTGATCGGCCGAAGCTCCAAGTCCTCAAAATCGTATATCATCGTATCTCTCCTCCGTGTGAGCATACCTTCCTGCCGACATTATATCATAGGATGACTAAAAAGTCCACCTTTTTGATGAAAAAAGCGGTTAAAAATTTCTTTTCCGTATGTTATACTATAAAAAAACGCAAAGGAGAGCGCGTATGATTTTTCATCCTCAAAATATGACGCAAAAGGAAGGATCCTTTCTCCTTCCCGAGCATGCCAAGGCAATCGCACACCCCTGCGTCAACACGCCCGTTTTACGGGAATTTTGGCGCAATTTTGCCTATCAAGCCTCCGAGATCAGCTTCTGTGAGAGCTCGGAATATATCTTTTCGATCGGAGAGACGCTGCCTCTGCCGCTCGATGGCTACGATTACAGCATCCGCGTCGCGCCCGACGGCATCTGCGTTGCGGCGAATAACGAGAGTGATCTTCTGCGCGGTGTAGTTACCCTGCTCGACCGCATCGAGGCGATCGACGTCGATGGTAGGACCGCCGCGCAGATCGCATGCTGTGAGATTTTGGACCATCCATTGGTTCAAAACCGCATGATCCATTATTGTATCTTTCCCGAAACCAGGCTCTGGGAGCTGCAACGCTTCGTGCGTCTTTGCGGCGCGCTCAAATTCACCCACGTGGTGCTCGAATTCTGGGGTATGCTCCAATACGATTGCATGCGCGAGTTGTCGTGGTCGCATGGCTTTACCAAGGATGAGGTAGCACCGATCATCCGTGAAGCACGCGACCTCGGCGTTGAGATCATCCCGATGTTCAACCATTGGGGACACGCTTCGGCGGGCCGTGTGATGCACGGCAAACACGTGGTGCTCGACCAGAACCCGACCCTGCAAACCTATTTCAGCGAGGACGGCTGGTGTTGGGACATCAAAAAGCAAAAGGTGCGCGCGCTTCTGCGCCATATCCGTGAGGAGCTGATTGAGCTCTGCGGCGAGGGCAGTTATTTTCACATCGGATGCGACGAAGCATTCAATTTTGAATTCACCGAGAAAAACATGAGCCTGCTCTGCGATTTTATCAATGAAATTGCAGAGGATCTGGGGGCAAGCGGTCGACGTCCGATCGTTTGGGGTGACATGTTCCTTTACCGCCACGCGCACTACAACCCCAACAACCGCTACACCTGCAATGCCCCCACTCCCGAGGCCGAGGATTATATGCTCGCGCACCTGAGTCGCTCGTGTGTGATCGCCGATTGGCAATACCGCGCGCCCGAAGCTCCCGTGGAAACCGTTTCGGTGTTCAAGCAAGCAGGCTTCGATTGCCTGTTCTGCCCCTGGGACGAAGGACGCGCACAGATCGACACAGCACTCAAAACGGCACAGGGCGGCGAGGTCATGGGCTACATGCACACCACCTGGCACACACTCACCAAGGGCATGCCGATCGTGCTGCTCATGGGTGTGGGCGGCTTTGAGGATATTACCGATCTCAAGGGCATCAAGGCATGCACCTATACTGCCGCACTTCTGCGCCGCGTGATGCCGATCAACGGTGACTACGCAAGGGCAGGCTGGGCGGAAATCGACGTTGGCGTTCGCTGGTAATCACAGTCGCCTCATTCCTCTCAAAAAAATACGAATTGATACATAAGGAGAACAGACATGACAGAACAGAATTTCAAGGCAGAGGTCCTTGCCGCCGCCAAGCAGATCGGCATTGACCTGATCGGCTTTGCATCCAGATCGCGCTTTGATGGCGTTGATGCACAGCACAATCCCTTTTCGATCTTCCCCGAGGCAAAAACCGTGATCATGCTCGGAAAGCGCATCTGCCGCGGTGCGCTGCGCGGCGTTGAGGAGGGCACCAATTTCGGTGACTACTCGCTCTTTGGCAAGAATTGGCTCGAGGATGAATTTCTCTCGTTCGCCTGCTACGATCTGGTGAGAATGCTTGAGGACAACGGCTGGGAGGCGTGCCCCCTGTTCCCCAACCCCTCCGAGCTCGGTCCCCAGGGCGTGTCGGTTGCCGACGGTCGCCCCGCACCGAATGTATACCCCGATTTCGACTACGCAGCGGTTGCCTGCGGTCTGGGTGAGATCGGTCGCAACGGTCTGTTCCTCACCCCTGAGTTTGGCTCGCGTCAGAGATTTCACATGATCCTCACCGATGCAGAGATCGAGCCGACACCTCTGTTTGAGGGTCACGTTTGCGACGGCTGCGGAAAATGCGCCGTGAGCTGCCCCTTGGGTGCGGTCGATATGCAGAACACCGTCAAGGTAGAGATCTGCGGCAAGGTGATGGAGGTTGCAAGCATCAACTACTCACTCTGCAAGACCTGCAAAAACGGCGCCTGCCCCAACCGCATGCATGCTTCGGCTCGCCCCGACCGCATTGCCGCACTCTGCAACCGCACCTGCCTGTGCCACCTGGAGGAGGCAGAGCTTGTGGGAAGCCGCTTTGAAAATCCCTTCCGCACGCGCGACACCTGGAGCATCTCGGACGGCGCGGACGCCGCAAAGAGAAACACCGATGCCGCAAACGTGCTCGGCGGCAGCTTTTCCAAGGACGGAGACAGGAGGGCGCGCTGATGAGACTCACCTCTCAGATGATCAAGGATAAGGCACGGGAGCTCGGGATCGACTGCATTGCCATCGGCAACATCGAGCGCTTTGCAGATGCCCCCGTTCTGATGTCTCCCAAAACCTACTTCCCCGGTGCAAAATCGGTGATCGCCGTTGCCATGCGCATTCCGCGCGGAACCTATCGCGGCATCGAGGAGGGCACGCATTGGCATAACTACACCTTTTATTCCTACAACAAGCTCAACAGTCTGTTCCGTCCCAAAAAATCCTATGAGCTCTGCTGCTTCATCGAGGATCACGGATGGGAGGCTGTGGCGCACTACCCTGCCGTTCCCGAGGGCAACGGCACCACCCGTGAGCCGGTTGCGCCCGATCGCGTGCCTGCCGACGTGGTTTGCAGCGTCCGTCTGATCGCGGCAGGCTGCGGCTTGGGTGAGGTCGGATTTTCCAAGGTGTTCCTCACAAAGAAATTCGGTCCGCGCGTCCGCCTCGGTCTGATCTTCACCGACTGCGAGCTGGAGCCTGACCCGATCATGGACACGGGCGATATCTGCATCCATTGCGGTGCCTGCGCGCGTGCCTGCCCCGGCAACGCGATCCCACCCGTGAAGGACGAGAAAAAGCGCCTGCACGTCAGCTTCGGTGAGAAGGAGATCTGGTACGGCGACGTGAGAATGGGTCGCTGCACGCTTTCGCATCACGGCATGAACAACGAATGCTCGCCCTTCCTCAAAAAGGAATTCCCGAATATGGCGTTTGACGTGCGCAACAGCGAGATGACCGAGGAGGAGGCGTATATCCTCTCCTACACCATGGCAAAGGGCTCCTGGGGACGCAAGCCCGAGGACAACGCCGTGATGGGCTACTACGATTACATCCTCAACCACACGGGCTATTTTGCGATTTGCGGAGCGAAGGGCTGCATCCGCGCCTGCATGAACGCGCTTGAGAAGACCGACAGGATCGAAAATAAGTTCCACAACCCCTTCTTCTACAAAAAGAGCTGGACGCTCTCGGTCACTCCCGAAACGGTTTCAACGGGCGTGAACCCCTACCGCGAGGAATACCTCGACGAACACTACCCCGGCATTCGGAAAAACGAATACCAAAAGACCGAGGATTGAATGCGGCAAAATGCCCGCGAAGAACCGTTTTGTGCTTTTGTCCGCAACAAAAAGAGACGGTCAAGCTTTTGCTTGACCGTCTCTTTTTGCTGCGGGTACAAACACGCCGCGTTCGGGATTAACTCTCACAAAGTTGCCCCACAGGAGCCTGATGGCAGCGCCACCCCGGTGAAAAATTATTTTCCGTCCGCCTCAGGCGCTACGTATTCAGTAATCTCTCCCGTTTTGGCATCTACCAATATTTGTTTATCTATTCGAGAATTTCTCGGTGGCATACAGTCCTTCCTGACATCCCAGTTCGAATAGAATTCCATCTGCAAACCAATGCGGTAGGATTTCATGTCGGAATTCGGTGTATCAAGCACCACAACCCTGTAAAACGCAAGTGTTCCGACAGCACCGTCATGAGCACCGTCCATGTGATCCCAATATGTATTTGCAAAATCCCATGCCTGCTCCGCAGTGATAGGATAGGAGCACGTCAGTTCAAACGGAGTAAATCGCATTTTTGTTTTGTAGAGTCGCAAATCAGAAAATTCAGATCGCGTAACAGCTTCTCCGTTTACATAATAGTCATAATAATCTGCTTCATAATAATTCAGTTCAGTTTTTTCGGAATAGTGAATACTGTAAACGGATTTTACATATACCGTTTCCCCATCAAAAACGATTTGATTGAGTCCGCCCTTCCAATCCGCTGCTATGGAGGAATTATTCCAATAAAAGGTTCCATCCGTGCTTAAATTGCAGAAATCATCGCGATCAAAGCAATAGCTATACACCTTGCCGTTATAGCAATGCAAAACAATATGGTCACGATCGGGCGATTGGAGCACGTATTCGTTGACGCCGTCCCCATCCATATCCAATATCGCTTTGGTGAGTTGTTTACATTCCTCAAGCCTTGTACCGTCACTTGGAAATTGCAGATTTTTTAATTCCGTCTCACCCAGATGTGCGTCGCAAACGCTAATCTCTCCCTTGATTGCCGCCTCAAACATCTGCATCGCGAGGTCGTTTAACGGGGAGGAAGAACCGTCGACTGCCTCGGTTGTTTCCTCGACCTTTTCATCGGTTGTTGTGGCAGTGCCGTCTTCATCCTCTTGATTATTTGTTGTGGCTGTTTCTTCATCCTTTTGATCAGTTGTATCACAAGAAAACAGCGACAACGCCATCATCAAGCACACCAAAACGGCAAGCAGCTTTTTCATCAAATTTTCCCCTCCAAAAGTAGAATTGTAAGGTCAGTATACCATGCGTAAAAAGGCTTATCATTTACCGTCCGGACAAGCTTCCTGAATATTGAGGCATTCTCCCGTTATGGCGTTCACCAACAACTCATCAAGTACTGTAATCCTCGGAATCTGACTTTCCCAACCGTGATTTGCGTGGCTGTAAGCTTCCCATTGCAAGCATATGCGGTAGTTCATAGTGTAGGCGTTGGGCTTTTCTAATATAACAATTCTATATACCAATGTTGTTCCACAAGCCCCCTCGCTAGCCCCATCTTTCCTTCTCCAATGATTTGACACAATCTCAAAAGCATCTTCCGAAGATATCGGATACTCACACGAAATATCAAAAGGACAGAAGGATGCAAATCTTTTTGGATTGTTACTATAATAGACACTGTATTCATCACTCGTTATCTGCTTACCATCCATATAATATGCAATTGGCGTCATCTCAGCAGGGTCCATGATTATTTTGTAGACCTCCTTAACGATCAGCAACGATCCGTCGAAAGAGAGCTGATTTAATCCGACATGCGCCCCCTCCGGCTTGGATAAACCTCTCCAATAAAAAGAACCGTCGGTATTTAAATTGTAAAAAACACTGCGGTCAAAGCAATAGCTATACACCTTGCCGTTGTAGCAATGCAAAACAATATGGTCACGATCGGGCGATTGGATCACGTATTCGTTGACGCCGTCCCCATCCATATCCAATATCGCTTTGGTGAGTTGTTTACATTCCTCAAGCCTTGTACCGTCACTTGGAAATTGCAGATTTTTTAATTCCGTCTCACCCAGATGTGCGTCGCAAACGCTGATCTCTCCCTTGATCGCCGCCTCAAACATCTGCATCGCGAGGTCGTTTAACGGGGAGGAAGGATCGTCGACCGCCTCGGTTGTTTCCTCGGCCTTTTCATCGGTTTTCGTGGCAGTGCCGTCTTCATCTTCCTGATTGCCTGTCGTGGCAATGCTTTCCTCATCCTTTTGATTGTTTGTTGTGGCAGTTTCCTCATCTTTCCAATCGGTTGTATCACAAGAAAACAGCGACAACACCATCATCAAGCACACCAAAACGGCAAGCAGCTTTTTCATCAAATTTTCCCCTCCAAAAGTAGAATTGTGATCAATCACGTATCTTCGAATGACTAAAACGCAGAACGAGTCGGGAGCCAAAGAAGTGCCTCCGTGCTCAACACGATATCCGTTTGCTTCAATATCAAATTCCTTTCAACGATCCTCCGCAACAGCGATCGCCGCCTATCAGGAATTTTGATTTTGCCAAAACACGATCAAAGAAGAAAACAAAATCCGTGCCTTGGGATTTTCTTCCCAATATTTTTGAAGCTCCTCAGGACTCACCTCGCTGCTACCGATGTAATATTTCGCATCCGGCTCCCCGTCATTTACGATTCGCCAGAGTTCTCTCGACTTTATGTCTGCGCCCTCAAAATAAAGCTGTGTCTCACCGTATTCAAAATCGCTTCCATTGTGATTCCAAGAGTGCGAGCCGTCTGTTTGGAGACCATATAGATTTCTAAAAATAAATGAATAAAGGTAGACTGTGCCTTCGTAATAGCGAAGTATTAAGGTATCGCCGCAGTCAATTACCAGCTCACATATGCCGTCCTTGTCCATATCCGTATATGCATATCTCAAGCTCGCCTCATCCTCAAGAGGGGTCATCATATAAGGCGTACTGACGTCCTTGAGATAGGAGTATGACTCCCAACGCACGTCAAACACCTGATAGCGTCCATTTAATACTTGCTCATATACCATAATCGCCTTGTCGGCTTTTGTAAAGGCGTTTTGATCAAGTGTGCTTGTGCGGACAGGCAGGGTAACAGACTCGTTTACCTCAGAATCTTGGTTTCGATACACCAGCTCCAGTGCCATTTCACGTTCCGTGAATTCCGCGTGCGATATCGGCATAACCTCGCGGGGAGAAAAATCCAACGAAAATGTCTTGAAAAATCCGTTCTTATCGAATATATCTCTTACCGCAAGAGTTCCCTTATTTGCATCATTTCCCTGCGTTGCGTCAACGTAAGCCAAAAGATTTCCCGAAGCCGCAACTACATCAAGGTATTCCTCGGAAAAACGATCGTTCTGTACGTCATAGTATTTGCTCACCGACGTGCCCGTTCCCATTCCAATGCGTATCTCAATTACCCATTGGTCGATCATGGAGATGCTAAGAGGTCTATTTGTGACCTCAACGAGCACCTCTTTTCCCCATCGGTCATAGATGTGATATTCGTTTTCACCGAGTCCTACGCGTATGATTTTATAGTGGTCAGCGGAATCAACGATCTGACCGAAATCCCCATCATCCGAAGTGCTGTCCCCATCGTTTTCATGATCCGGATTGGTTTTATCCGTATCATTTGTTCCGTTCGCCGCACCGTTATCGGCATCGGGCGAGCTGTTGCCGTCTATTTTCACATTGCAGGAGAACAGCGATAGTATCATCGTTAAGCATAGCAAAAAAACAATATATTTTTTCATTTTTATTCTCCTCTAATGTTTGATGTGATTTCAGTATAACATAACCAAAAAAGCTTGTCAAGGTGCGTTTCAAAAGTGGAGTGAAAAACCTGAAATCGACAGCTTGTAGGTCAAAAAAAGGCGGCTCGGTGGGGGTAAGAAAAAAAGCGCGTGAAGAACCGCGAGCGATTATCAGCACCAAAAGAAAGCAGGTAGGCGATTGCCTACCATGTGTCACAAAGGACTTGAACTCTTCACAAACGCCGCGTTTTATGCCTCCGTTTCCCTGCTCTCTCCTGCGCGGCGTTCCGGGCAGCCTGCAAGCAAGCTGCCCGTGAAGAACCGTGTTGTTTTTGTCTGCATCAAAAGAAAGCAGGTAGGCGATTGCCTACCATGTGTCAGAAAGGACTTGAACTCTCCACAAACGCCGCGTTTTGTGCCTCCGTTTCCCTGCTCTCTCCTGCGCGGCGTTCCGGGCAGCTTGCATGCAAGCTGCGCGTGAAGAACCGTGTTGTTTTTGTCTGCACCAAAAGAAAGCAGGTAGGCGATTGCCTACCATGTGTCACAAAGGACTTGAA
>ERZ780157.2869-NODE-2869-length-15414-cov-3.675500_pt1 | contig 15414 bp, 18 predicted proteins | sample MGYA00511169_ERZ780157 | MGnify/ENA primary metagenome ERZ780157 (study PRJEB29588, sample SAMEA1965149) | human gut metagenome | biome: human gut; feature: human-associated habitat; material: faeces | place: Denmark | collected 2008/2010 ... | reverse complement strand
GCGATGTACACCTTGTTGCGGAAATCGATGTGTGCTGGCTCACTGTCTGCGAGTGCACCGCATGGCTTATCAACTGCAGGAGTCTAGTGGTGAGGGAAAGGGGGAATCATGACATCTTCCTTCTCCCCCTGTTGGTATTCGAAAACGTATTGCTTCTTACGCAGCAAGCGTGAAACGGAGGAGCAGTGATTCAGTTCGACAAAGGGCGCGACATCACTCTTCTTCCGTTCAATTGGATGGTAGCTCGTCATATCCGTATGCGACGACGACCAGCAGCAGTTCATTCCGCTCGGACAGCAACCATGTTGTTCCTTCACTTCACAAACACAGTCATGCATACCCACACTGGACAGACCGGACTAATGTCAGGTCTGCGCTTCTTGAAAAAGGCGGCGATGTCATGTTCATTCCTGCATTTGTCACCGAAGGGACAGACCGCTCCCCTCTCAATATATCGGCACTACACTGAATTGCTAGAATAACTTGTACTAGTGTATAGTTGGATTCCGCTGTGCTCACAACACCATCGTGGGTTTCCTTCCTCCTCTTGATTCCCTTGGATTGTGCGGTTGCAGTACTTTCTAGAATGAAGCAAGAGCAACGGTTTTACGATCATCCCCATCCTTCCTCTCTCTATCAATGAATCTAGTGGATTATCCATTCGACTGTCATGCACTCTTGTTTGATTGCAACGAATCGATGATCTGGCTGGAGAGAGGAATGGAGTCCCTGCTCATGGCTCCCATTTCTGTCCATCATTCAGCACACATAGAGAAACTCCATGAAGCGATTGGACGAATCCACTTGAGAATGACTGTGCCCTCGCTTTTCAACAAACAGAACCACGCACGTTACATGGACATAGTACAGATAGTATTGCAATTGTGCAGCAGACTTCTTGCTCCTAAAAGATAGCGATGAACCGCCTTCTCGACGTAATCATAAAACTCGATGCTCATTTCGTGCTATGCTTCACACCACATGAATACGGGATACAGCAATCGTGGACAAAACCATGTAATACTTGCCGTCAGCGGAAATGAAACCTGGTTTCAGCGAAGACGATTCTTTCAATTGAAGGACTTCAACAACCAGCTTTCCATTCTTCATCTACCCATCATAACTCCCATGCATAATAACGAAAAAACGAGAGTAGTATGACCCCTTCTCTTTCGGAATGGCGCCGATTCGGTGGATTGGAGAATAGCTCGTCTTGGTGTTATTCACGCCGAGCGAATTCAAAATGAGAACTAAAAGGAAGGATACTTGGGAGAGAACCTGGATCATCACGTCGCACTTTAACAGCTCACAGAACAACACTCCTCGATTGTGTGGATCGGTGTCGCATCGATGAACTGCGATAACTCCCTCATTTGGACGATCGCTCTCTCAATGGAAGGGATGACGATCTTTTCACTTGATACGAGGGAGAGCACCGGTTTCTGAGAGTACATGAAACTCTTATCGCACATCTAGGGATTTACGAGGACGTCGACCGCTACTTGATACTGGGAAGAAAGAATGCAGGAACCGATCAAACACACATATCCGGACAGGACATAGGGCTTCTCTTCCCACTTCGTAAACGTGTAGGGATCTTCGACAGTGAAACTCGCCTTCTTCACATAGACGCGTTTCTTGTACACTTCACTATCATCGCTGCACGACTCGATTGGAGGAAAGCGCTACGGGTGATCGAATCGACCTCTTCAGTACGGAAACGATCGAAGAAACCACAACGCGGGTACTGTCGTCGATGTCCGGAGTCGTGAGGCGGTCGACGCATTTCTCCAACCCTTCCTGCAAGTCAACACAGACAAAGACGCAAACGTAGACACTCTTCAGATAGACTTGTGTCTTCAAAGCAAATCTCTCTGCGTACACCTCCTACGTCCTAATCGCATGCACAGAGAACACAACCACAGCGGGCTTCTTGCTTTCACTGTTATCCGATTTTGTTTCAGCAGGAGGATTCGAGTCCTTCCTCCTATCCTTTATCTCGGAAAACCGGATCGCCAGAATCTTTTGCAACACGCGATTCTCCTCCCGGGTTATTGCCTTTACAGTACACGAACTAGACAGTTCGTCCATTGCAATGGAGTATGGAGGAAACACGAAGCCAAAAGTGATAGACTACAATTCTTGTTCCATGACTCGCCTGATCTGGTTCACGTCGATAGTATACAGTTCTGTGTTGTCTTCATCTGCGCCTGCTGATCGCAGCGAATCGAACAGAGGATGCTGCAGCAACGCCTACATCTCACGAATAACAACCAAATCCACTTCGTATCGCATCCGAGACTCTCCGTTAAACTGCATCAAGCTCAGGAGAACATCTTCCAGATGGGGAATGGACTGGCAGAGAGAGCGTGCTTTCTGCAACACCGGGTCATCGCCCACTCTCCACGAATAGCGAGACACGTCCTTCTTGTACTGCTCGAACACAATCGCATCATTCTTCGTCTTCACCTCCTCCCCCGAAACAATGCCATACAACCGTTTCCACAACTACCCATCAGCCCATACACCCTCTCCGACATTGCTATCAAACACATCCTTGGAGACGTCAGCGGAGAACCAGAGCACGAGTCCCCGGTACACGGTGGTACACAACACGTTCTCCTCATCGTCCTTCAACACCTCGCGCAGCGTCGAGAACTCCCCCGAGGGCGAGCGTCGCGACCAGTACCACTTGAGCAGACGCACCAGCGCTGGCGGACACACACACTCCCTCAACACCTCTTCGTATCTGCGGTTCACACCACACACAACCCATACGGCACTCCACACAACGCGTGGAAGATACACAAACCGACATTCCACAAATCGGCGTTTATTCCGCGCATCACTTTTCCCGCCAACAAGTACTCCGGAGGCGTGTTCTCCAGCGTCGTGTACTACCCCTCACACTTCCCGCCAACTCGCACCTGACCCAGATCGATCTCCCCCGAACACTTCCTTTCCGCCGTCCCGAAGTCGCTCAACTCCAGCGTGCAGCAACGACCGTCAACCCGAGGCATGCGGTAACGCCCCCAAGGGAGGGAAAAGAGGGGAGACGGAGAGTCGCGGAAATCGACCAGGAAATTGAGCATTTTCACGTCGTAGTGGACGATCCCCAACTAATCGTTATTCCCGCGGGAATCGAGTACGCCCTCGTTCGCGATGTACAGAGAGAGGACGATTTGGAAGAGAATGCATAATAGCGAGTCTTTCTGGATTTCCACTTTTCGGAGGAATTGTTCGCAATCGCCCTCGCTCGCCAGGTCCATGCGAATCAACAGGAACTCGGCCGACGGCGCTTGGACTCCCAAAATCGGGGGTAATTCGGTCACGTGGAGGATCTAACGATGACGAGAGCGAGGAGTGACGACCTCAAGAATATGTGTGTATAGGGGTGCGATGTGATGATGCGTGAGCAGCGAGAGGAGCAGTGAGCACTGAACCTCCTGCTGTGCCACGATAAGCAGACCGTTCTGTTGCAAGGAGGACAGGTTCATCACACTGAGAGCCTCGCGCTGGTGCGTGGTGGTGGTCATGGCGAACACTGTCTTGTATCCACCCTCGCCGATCACCGTGCCTGTCGTGTACTCCACACCCAGCTGACTCAGCACTGGGAGATGGGTCGTGGCGGCCAGTGCGTGGGCACTTTTCCACACAGCGAACAGAGACGCCATCGCGGGAGAGAGTGTGGGCAGTGACTGCAGCGTAGTGGGGGAGCAGTACGGCAACACGCAGTGGAGCAGGCTCAGTTGACGAAGATGGTTGTGGTGGCGTGAGAGAGACTGAGCGGGGTCGGCGGGCTCGGCGGACACGACACGGGAGAGGCGACGACGCTCGGTGTCCTTCTGGGCTACGGGTCAAAAACGGGGGATGCCCCTCACTCGTCATGATGGTCAGACGACGTCGATTCAGCTTCTTCTGAACGGAGGCTACACGTCACGCATCCCCAACAACCACACATAACCGCGGCAAGTCGCCAAGAAGCGAAGATGTCTCCGAGGTGTTGACAGAGTGCTCGCTCAGGAGCGAGAGTCGCGACGCGGGCGGCGGCATCATGAAGGACATGCTCACACGACTCGCCTGCGCGGGCGCCTCCATCAGCGTGGACTCATCGTCGATGCTCACACGATATTGCCCGGCGGCATCGTGGAAAAAATCACCCTCTCGATGCTCGCGCTGGTACTGCTCGCGGTGCAGCTGATGCAACAAGGACTCGTCCGCGTCGCTTGTGGAGAGTTGCACGCGCGACTGGACAGGGCTGGCGTGGAAGGAGCGTGTGGGCGAGGCGGCGACGGACGCGGTCTGGGCGATGGAGGCGTTGCGTGTGGTGAAGCCCTGACGGATCGCGTTCTCGATGGAGAGGATGCGATCGACGAGCTCTTGCTTGCGGCCCGTGACCTTGACGCCGTAGGACTTGCAGATGGCGCGAAGGGAGGGAAGGGTTTGGCGGGAAAGCTCGTCGGAGCGAGATGAGGGATCGGGTGGAGGAACTGGGTTGTTTGTTGAAAAACGAGACGAGATGCGTGAATGCGACGTGTCGAGCGTCGATTGGTTGAGGGTGGAGGAGGATTGTTGATTCAGAGTCGAGGATTGCTGATTCAGAGTCGAGGATTGCTGATTCAGAGTCGAGGATTGCTGATTGAGAATAGAAGAAGATTGCTGATTGAGAATAGAAGAGGACTGCTGATTGAGGGTGACGGAAGAGGAGGATGGGAGCTGGGAGCCACCACTCGGTAGCGAAGAGTCCTCCGACGAAGTGATGTTGTAAACGGCCTGAACGCAGCGACGAAGATTTGAAATGGCGGATCGCGGGATAATCAGCTTTACGTTCATCCCGACAACCGTCTTCCTGATTCCCAGTTTTAGCGCCCACGTAGAGAAGGTAGTGGCGCGATGTTGGCTCCAGGCGGCAGGGAGATCCACTTGGATATCTCCAACACGTTGGTTCTTCTACCGATGATTCGGAGTGCTATCAACGCCGACAAGAATCGCCTTCTTTAGGAAATCAAGATCCTGCTCAGGACAGCTAATGAATGTGCTTATCATGCCGGGCAATGGGTCTTCGTCGATGATCGCATCGTCAGAGTCCTAACTGTTTAAGCTTAACTTGAAAACTCACATCATCGTCAGATAAGTGAACGATTCCGATTGGTTTCTTCTTCCCTTCCTTTGACTTTGCAAACGCCGTGCGAAATAGCGAAGAGCCGGGAGCCTTAGCGACTTCCTGTGTCTTCTTTGAAACACGCGATTTTGGTGTTGTTTTTCGCTTTTTGAATCGAACTATGCAATCACCACACACGAACACGCAAGAATACACAACCCACCAGAATCGTCATCAGAAGACAGATCACTACTCATACCGAACTCTGACTACAGTCCAAATCGTAGCGATGAAAAGGGTGCGATGGAGATGTTGGGTAATGGACAAACAGTCGGGCAATATGATACAAATGGAAATCGACGGGCTAATAGAACGGTAGGACTACTCTTTCGAGGAGTAGTGGTTTAGGGAAAGCTGATTGTAGGGTTGTACGTAGTTGAACTCCATATACATGTCCCTCTACTCGTCACAAACCCCACAAAACGCGCACCCGGCTCTCAATGGCTTCTCTCGTTTTCCCTCCTTCCTCCGAATCCAGCAATTGCAAGAGCGGGTGAGAGGGAGCGGACAGACCAATGTCCAGAACCCACTTCACGCACTCCTGCTGCAAATGAAACTCATCGAAGAGCGATTTCAACTGATTCTCTAATCATCACCGACGACTCCCTTCCTCCTACGAAGAGACGGATTCTCGCAGCAGAACGCGGAGACGATGGCAAGGGAAAGATCGCGTGGCAAGAACTTGATGTACTAGCAATCACCACTCATCACCAACCATACGTCGTAATCGAGAAGAAGGCGGTCGCCCAGATCCATGCATCTGAAGTAGAGGTCAAAGGGGAGGTTGTCCTCCTCTCTCTCCATCTTCCTCAAGTAGAACAACACCCAGTCCGCAATCGTCCCCGTCATGAGATGCCACTCCAAATCCTGGTCGTGACTGTGGCAGACAGAACCCTACCCTCACGATGTGCTTCTCGATGGAAATTAGCTGGTCGCGAGTGCAGCTGTTTCCCGTTGATTGAATGATCATGTCCAGGTTCACAGAAACGGGCTCCTATTCATAACACGGAGGAGAGGCGGACATACCCACAACTTCAGTGCGATGATAACGCACACGGCACCATAGGTCTGGAACTCGGACTTCTTGATGAAGTGGTTCTATGCGTCACCGAGTTGCAAATTGCCGCACGATCGCGATGGTTCTGTCGAGAATGTTCACCGCCGTGTGGAAGGTGATTCTGTGGAGCGAGTAGTTGTAGCACAGCTCGGACATCCAGTCCACGAGAATCGCCCTCATCCCCGCAGTGATGTACATCTGCTCGTCCATCCCCGGTATGATGCGGGCGTACTTCTCCGTGCGATTCAAAAAGTCATAATAGCCGACGAGATCGGAATACACTGAAATATTGGATTTGATCTCCTCCACGACCTTGGATGGGGAAGGCTTCTGGATTCGGCTCTTCTTCATCTGAGGATTCGGGGTTAGGAGCATTTGAAGATTCTCCCTCTTTCGGCTTCCGGACTACGGCATTAGCCACCGACTCCCCAGAGATCTTACACTCGCTTCAACGCGCATTTCAAACGACTGGCAGTCTTCGGAATTCGTAGTCTTGCTCATTCTTGATGGTGTATGCGCTCCTGCCTCTTGCGTTTGAGAAATCTTGAAGAGAATCGATTTACCGCGAAAAGTTGCCTCCATGAAACGCCAATCTCCCGCGCGATTCAATCCTCCCGATTTCACGCTCCATTCACTTCGATGGAATACGTGGAGTGGGTAGCAAGTGTGGTATCAACAAACCAGTGACCAGAGAGAGTATCATGCACGCTTCTTCTTTTCCTCCAATTCCTTTCGGCACTGTTCGCACTTTGAATAGCCTACACGTCACACTTCACGAAAGACACATACCTCGCAAGAAGGCTTGTTGTCTGTCATACACGGACTGCTTCCACTCAACGCCGTGTTCGCACTTCCACCACACCGCAACCGCACTCTGCGTACTCACATCCTCAGGACGCAGCTTTCCATTCTTCTCAAAGTCCCACTCCTTGGCAAGTGCCGGATTCAGCTCGGACAGGATGCCGCCCTCGTTCCGCTTTCGTTTGCAAATGGGACAGCCCGCATTATGCTGAACTCGGAATCGGACGCTCGCCCTCCACTGATGATTCGGGTTCACTGGACACACCCACCACACCTTGCCCGTGTACTCCAACCCCACATCCTTAGGTGTCAAGTTGGCATTCCGCTCCAACGACCACTGCGACGCGAGAACCGGATCCAACGCTGACAGACTAGTCTCCTTGGTGATATAGGACTGGTTGCAGAAGGGACACCCGCTGTGGTTCATCACTCGTTCGGAGGGAGGCATACAGTAGTGGTGATTTGGGTTCTTTGGGCACGTCCACCACACCGCGCGAGTTGAAAAACACGTCAGCTGGTCTGGTTTGAGACTTCCATTCCTCTCTGTGTCCCACTCTTCCGCTATCTTGGGATATCGAGTCGCCAGACAATTTGTGACAGATATGTGACGACCAGAACAGCATGCGCAAACAACTACCCATTATCCTTCCTCTCTAACCCTACACGTTCCGCGACGTTTGAAAGAGCGAATTCGTGACGCCAGATCGCTCTCCCATATGTGATCGGGACCCTTTGGACACACCCACTTCACGATCGTTGAGGATTCGACGAATTCTGCATTGAACAGCTTCAACGAGTCGGGATGGATGTGGTTATATAATTCGGGGTAGTTTTCCTTAAAGTGGTAGATCTTCGCAAACCAGCGCTTTGAAACGCCGCCTGCGGCTCCGAACCCACTTTGCAACGGAGGCAGAAACCGCCTCGACAGAAGCCGGAACATGCAAAAGAGAATGTGCGCCAACAAACACTCCACGTTTTCTCATCACTCAGCGTTGCATCCGCTTCGTGGGTTTCCTCGTTGCTGTGATCCGGCTTGCGGCTTTCGCTCACTTCTTCACTCACTTCGGCTGAAACCGAGTTTACTGCTATCCCACTCTTTTCGTTTGCAGGAGTATCCTCCCTGGAAGCCGGGTCCAAATAGACTGCGGGGGAAATGCGCGAGGCTTCATCCTCGTGCGTGATCCTTGTGTTTGTGTCATTCGCTCTCTCTTTCTTCCCGTCCTCCTTCGCAATCCAGTTCATGATGTTCATATGTGTCTGGTCAATAACGACCTCGTTCACCTAGAAGTCACGTCCATGTCACGAGCTCACCTTCTCCTTCAGTTCCGCCGAATACTTCTTCAGCGCCTCGACATTCGGAATGAACTGTGCAATGCACTTCGCGTGCTCTCCATACTCGTTCTCGAGCGTAGTCTGAATCTGTTCAGCCAACGAGCCTCCGCCCTCTTCTGACTCCTTGCTTCCGTTCAGTTTGTCAAAGCACACATCGTCTTTCCTCTAGCCATGAGGATGAAGGCAAACGAGTACCGGCATATTCCGAATCACTACGGAATGATCTACACAATCAGATCCATATCACTTCTCTACCATCGAATAACTGATAAGTGGTTTTGCCAATGCTGTACTCTACTCCATCGTATTTGCTACGGATCAACTTCAACGGATGTGCTTCACAGAATGTCTTCATCTTCTGACGGTTTCGTGTTCTTCGAATCACTATCGTTTTCCACCATTTCGAAGGCGATGTTTCCACACGAATACACACAGTTCATGGTGGTTTCGCCCTCCGTATTGTAATGAACAAAGCGAGTAGGATACAATGAAACACTACAGCGCACTGCCGTGGCTTTCCTCGAAGCAGCGCAGTATGTCCGTCTGTTGTTTGTACCACAGGGGTATCTTATCCATCTGCTTCACTTCAAAGTCGACAATGCGCAGCTGCACTGCAAGGGAGCACGCTCCGTTCGATAAAGGATGCATTCGTGTGTTCATCCAAAGGATATGACCGTGATGACGGGTTGATGACACTCCTCATCCTCCAGCTTCAAAAGCGACACAATCATCGAACAGTCTCTCGCGCCTCGACTCATAAGGTATCGCTGAAGTTCCATCTCGCTCTCCTCATCTCCTTCGTTCTTCACATTGTTGAACAACACGAGGGCTTCTTCGTCGTTCAGTGCACTCAAATTCTATTCATAACCCCCTTCACGCATCCAGACCTGCACGCGCAGAAGATCAGCGAGAACGCCGCTATCCTTCATCGTTTTCATCAGGCAGGAAATCGTCACTCGTTCTGGAAGGCAACACGAAGACTCCTTCAGTCGCCTCAGCACGGCTTCTCCGAACTCCTGTTCCACAAACTGATCTAGTCTCTCTTCCTCAACACCGAAACTGCAGCACTTCATCTGGGATAGCAGTGTGCGACATCCATCAATGCTGAACACGAGGTTGTTCTGTGGGGTTTGGAAGAGACAGCACAGTGCGTCCAACTGCTCCAGAGGGGAGTCGAACAGTTTCAAGGGGCAGTACTTCGAGATCGCACTCACCTTTCCCGAGCGCACCTTCTGGTACTGCTGTATGCAGTAGCGACACATTGTCTTTTCAGCTTCGTGCAGGGGGTGTCTACAAGTCATGCCTCCCTCTCACTTGCCACTTCGGAAGCGATCCCCACTTCGGCTTGATCTCGAATGAGTAAACCGGGTTGTTGTTTTCAGCTGCGTGTCTGATGTAAAACGCGTTCTCCATGAGGCAACTCTCTTCCTGAAGAGATGCCATGTTCAGTTTGGCAGTAGACGACTTCTACACTCACACACCGTATAGAAATATACTTGTTGAATGCTTTCGTTCTCCTGAATCGCCTCCGGATTCGCTCTACCCATGAACGAACGAATGATCATGCACATGTGCACTTCTATACCACGGGGAATATAGCGAGCACTCCTTCCCATCATATCAACCATGTGGGCATCCAGTTCTCTCTCTTTCCGGGTTGGCGATACACCATTCTTCTGTAATTCACTTCGAAAAGGTGTTTCTACCTTTGGGAGACGCAACACCTTCCCAACCAAAAACGGGTCGTCTCCACAGTATTTGAGAACCATGTGTGCCGCACCTTCTCCCTACGGTGACAGACAATCGTACAATACGTACTATATACACCCACGCCTCATTCACAATCGTCAGCGTTCCGTCGTCGTACTCGCTCATGACTCCACCGAATTGTTGCAGCAACGAAGATGGTGACAACAAACACTCCTCGATAAGAGCTCAATTAGTTCTTGGCATTCTTCAGCTTCTTCTCAATTTCGGTAAGCATGTCTCTCGTCAGAGCGTCCATGTCGTACTCCTCCTTCCAGCCCCAGTCCTTGCGAGCGTGGCTATCATCCAGAGAGTACGGCCACGAGTCAGCAATCGCCTGTCTGCTATCGGGCTTGTAGTCGATCGTGAAGTCGGGCATGTACTTCTTGATGTTCTCAGCAATCTGAGCGGGAGTGAAGGTCATGGCGGCAATGTTGTACACGCACTGAGTCAGCTTGCTGCGGTCAGCCTCAATCAGCTCCAGAGTACCACGCAGGCAATCGGGCATGTACATCATGGGCAGAGGGGTGTTGGGTCCCAGGAAGCAAGTGTAGTGGTGGTGCTTAATGGCCTCGTAGAAGATGTCGATGGCGTAATCAGTGGTACCGCCACCAGGAAGAGCCTTGTTGGAGATGATACCAGGGTAACGGCAGCTGCGGAAGTCCAGGCCCTGAGTGCGGTGGTAGTACTCACCGAGCAGCTCCAGATGCACCTTCGACACACCGTACATGGTCGTGGGTCTCATGATCGTCTCATCGGGAGTCATCTCCTTAGGGGTCGAGGGACCGAACGCACCAATGGTGGAAGGAATGTACAGACGGCACTTGTACTGGCGAGCCACATCGATGATGTTCTCAGAGCCGTGCACGTTCACCTCCAGAGCCTTCTGGGGCATCTTCTCGCCGATGGCGGACAGGAGGGCACCAAGATGAATGATCCAGGTGATGCCGTTCTCAGCCACGAGACGGGTGATGTTGGCCTTGTCGGTGACATCGAGGAAAGCAGAAGGGCCAGAAAGCTGGAACTCTCTGTTCGGGAAACGGAGATCGGAGGCAATGACGTTCTCAACACCGTACTTCTTACGGAGAACTACAAGTAACGCACACCGCCCAGCCAATACGAGTGACGAATTCAGTACCAATCTGACCGCAAGCACCGGTGATCAGAATTCTGGGCGCAGCAGCAGTAGCGAAAGCACGAGTAGCAGCAGAAGCGAGCATACCAGTCAAACAAAAAGAAATTGTGAAGATACAAACAAGAATAGAAAAGGAGAAACGGGGGTTGCATGGTCCACCAAGGCAAGTGCTTAGTCACTGCACGCGCGGCCCGCAGTTGACTTCTAGAACGCATTCCCCAAACAAACAGGCGGAAATCGATATTCAGCTCTAACGAAGGGGGTCTCAGCAAATGGCTTCCATTCGTAAACAGGGACAACGCTGAAGGAGTCAGTTGTCCTTCCCTGAAGTGTCGTGGTCGCGGTCGAACAGGCGAAACACACTGACAAACGCAGAAGGAGGGTTCGCACCCTCCAACGAATACTTGTTGTTGATTATGAAGTAGGGGACGCCTCTACACAATGACACATGCATCCACATGCACACTCTATCCCCAAGTCGCGTTTCGCGCGACCGTCCTCGGCGAGCACCTCTTTCTGAAACTGATTCGTCCTCAGCACGTCTTCAGCGCCCTCGAGGCCGATCTCCTTTGCAACGCCAATCAGGACGTTCACATCGCTGATGTTCTGGCCCTGCTCGTAGGTCAGCGCGAACAGTCGGTTGTTCAACTCCGCTGTGTCTTTGAAATGGACTGCGTTGGCGTATGCCAGCAGGCGATGCGCATTCAGCGAGTTCGGCCACACTCTACTCCTCACGCTCCAAGCGAGACCCGACTTCCAATTCTCGAAAGTGGCTCCGTCCTTCCTCCCGCTCCGGATCATGCCCTTCACCCACGAATCCCCGCCCCACCGCCGTCTGTTGTATCTGCGTCTTAGTCAGTTAAGGGCGTATCCTACGCGTAGTAGTCCTCTCCGTTCGGCGCAGTTCCCGGATCGATAATATACTGTACGTGAGCAGCAACCACGGCAAACGTACTGAGTGCTCCACGAGTTCGACGGGCTTTCCATAGCTTGCAATTGCCTACGCGTAATTCCCCGTTCCGTCACACACTTCCTGACATCGCTTGAAGCCGATATAGCACCAAGGACACGAATAATCGAAGTAGACGTCAATTCTCAGAGGCTGCGAAACAGTTTCCATTTCGGACAGCAACAAATAGTCCCAGCTGCTTTGACCAAATCAGTTGCACACATGCGGTGAAACCGTGCAGTGGTCGATTCCTCTCTTGATAATGCAGAAATGACTATACTCTTATCGGAGACAAAGCGAAGCACGGAGGGCGATAATACGCTGTGGGTCCCTCGTATACCCAAGAGTTCATTCCGAGAAAACGAGAGGGAGGGCAATTCCATAAACCACTCGAATGCGCAACCATCAATCATCTACTCCTCCTCCACCGTGTGTGCAGTCGCATCCTCAGTGCTTTGGGAGAAGAGGAGGAGAGTGACCGAAAAGAGCCCTATTTCTGCCACTCCTTGCTCCTCCAGAACAAGCGAACCAGATGGAACAGAAATCGACTGTCGCGAGTGAGGGATGCGACGAAGCCGTTACGCCCTAGGAAAGATTGATTTGACGAAGACCCTGACTCCCGAGGAGAAGTTCGAGATTATCACGCGCAATCTGCAGGTTGGTTATTTGAAGCCGGACTCATGACTAGGAAGTGGACGGCGCCGAGGAACTGAAGGAGATCCTGAAAACCCGTGATCTGAAGGTGCTCCTTCGCGCGCTCCACTGATTCCGTAGATCTACTGGGGTACGAGTCCGACCGGTAGACCGCACATTGGCTACCTCGTGCCCATGAGCAAGATTGGCGACTTCTTGATTGCTGGATGCGAAGTGCGTCGCGCCTGTCTCCATTAACGCATAGGTGACGGTGCTCTTCGCCAATCTCCACGCCTACTTGGACAACATGAAATCGACCTGGGAGCTGCTGGAGTTCCGCACGGAGTACTACCGGCGCGTCATCAAGGGCATGCTGCGCTCGCTGGGCATCCCGATCGACAAGCTGAAGTTCGTGACGGGCACGGATTACGAGCTGAAGGCCGACTACACGCTCGACATGTACCGCCTGTCTTCCCTGGTGACGGAGCACGACGCCATCAAGGCGGGAGCGGAGGTGGTGAAGCAGGTGGCGAACCCGAAGATCAGCGGCATCCTGTACCCCGAGCTGCAGGCGCTGGACGAGGAGTACCTGCACGTGGACGCGCAGTTCGGCGGCACGGACCAGCGCAAGATCTTCATGTTCGCGAAGAAGTACCTGCCGAAGATCGGCTACGCCTCGCGCATCCACCTGATGAACCCGATGGTGCCGGGCCTGGTGGGCGACAAGATGAGCTCGTCGGAGGAGAACAGCAAGATCGACCTGATCGACGACGCGAAGGCGGTGCAGCGCAAGATCCGCACGGCGTTCTGCGAGCCGGGCAACGTGGAGAAGAACGGCGTGCTGTCGTTCGCGAAGATGGTGCTGTTCAACGTGATCGAGCTGCCGTACGTGGTGAACCGTCCCGAGAAGTACGGCGGCAAGCAGGTGTTCAACACGCCCGAGGAGCTGGAGGCGGCGTACAAGAAGCAGGAGCTGAGTCCGCAGGACCTGAAGGAGTCGGTGGCGGAGTACCTGAACGCCATTCTGGACCCCATTCGCCGCGACTTCCAGGACGAGGCGTCGCGCGACCTGGTGTTCAAGGCGTACGGCACGAAGCTGAAGAACCCCGAGGAGAAGGAGACCACGGAGACGCTGCCGACGGTGTGTCGCCTGGGCTTCAAGGTGGGCGAGATCACGAAGATCTGGGAGATGGAGGGCAAGGACTCGATCTACTGCGAGGAGATCGACGTGGGCGAGGAGAAGCCCCGCAGCGTGATGTCGGGCCTGCGCGCGTTCTTCACGAAGGAGGAGCTGCTCCATCGCAAGGTGGTGGTGATCACCAACCTGAAGCCGCGTCGTGTGGGCACCTTCGTCAGCGAGGGCATGGTGATCTGCGCCGAGAACGAGGACCACTCCGTGGTGGAGCTCGTGGAGCCTCCGGCCGACGCCAAGGTGGGCGAGTGGATCCAGTTCGAGGGTCTCCCCGCGGTGAAGCCGGATGAGGAGGTGAATCCGAACCGGAAGACCTCGCCGTGGTGCAAGTGCCAGGACTCGCTGATGGTGAACGAGGAGGGCGTTCCCGCGTTTAAGGTAGGAGACGGGCTGGCTTGTGAGGAATAGACGAACGCCTTCATCACGTCCGCCGGAAAGTGCACCGTCAAGTCGCTTAAGAACGTGAAGCTTTGCTAATATAGGTTGTTGGGTGTTTCTTAGAAGCACGTGTTTCATTAGCAGGCCATCGTTTCTGACAAGCATGTCTTTCATAGTGTTGATTATCTCCCACAAATACACATTCAATAACACCGATCGTCTCCAACAAACAACCCAAAAGGACACATTCTCACCATTCTCAGGAATCTCGATCCTATCCATCAGCGCACACCGCACACACGGACATGAACTCCTTCAAGCCAGTCTTCTCGATCTGGATGTTGTACTGCTTCACCATCGAAATGATGTTCGTCTGGTCGATAGCCTTCTCCGCCTACCGATGATCATCACAAGGACGCATCCACCTCCATCTTCTCGATGCGGATGATGAGATTGCGCATGCTCTGCTTCTTCGACGAACTACGCGATGAAACTTCGTTCGATTCCCAACCTGATGGACCCCTCGCTATCAGTCACAGCGTCCTTCACGAGCGTCGCCAAAACAGACTTGCAGAAGTGAATCACGTTGGCAGCAGCAAAGCCATACAGCTTCCTACACGGTGACCCAAACCATGGAAATAGAATACCCGTATTGCTTCCCGGACTCGAAAGCCTCGTCATTCACGCGTTCTCTCCCCTCATTCCACCCCTTCCTGTACGAGTCATTCTCTAAATTCATGCATCCTTCGAGAGCCTTGTCCACTTGGTCATGGGTCATTTCGCTTTCTGGTGCCATATCGGGAACGTCTACGTCAGCGTTAGGATTAGCCATCCTTTTGCAACAAGAGTGGGAGCATACCGATGGGAACGGGAAGAAATGATAACAAACACGGAATCACCATACTTCAGTACGAAAAGCAAAACTAGAACATACGGAACTGCTTGCGGATGTTGGAGAGACCGTTCGTCTTCTGGACCTCGTGCTCAATGACGTTGAATCTCACCGTCTTGGACAGGGGTCTAGCTCTTA
>ERZ780157.2864-NODE-2864-length-15430-cov-10.782764_pt1 | contig 15430 bp, 14 predicted proteins | sample MGYA00511169_ERZ780157 | MGnify/ENA primary metagenome ERZ780157 (study PRJEB29588, sample SAMEA1965149) | human gut metagenome | biome: human gut; feature: human-associated habitat; material: faeces | place: Denmark | collected 2008/2010 ... | reverse complement strand
AGTGTTAGGTGTGATACTTGCAATTGCAGTACCTAAAATATCTAATGTGAGAGATGATTCTTTAAAAAGATCATTTATGATAAGTGTTGAAAATATAATGAAAGAGATTAAAAATCAAAATCAAGATTTGTTAGCCAGTTTGAATGAATCAACTGTAACGTATACTTTTACAAATGGAAAGGTATCACCAGATTTGAAATTAAGTGGAGAATTACCTAATAGTGGAACGATGGAAATAAATAGTAATGGGAAAATTAAAGTAAATGTTTCAAATGATAAGTATTGTGCAGTTAAAGAGTATAATGAGAGTGATATAACTGTAAAAGATATAGATGCTTGTTAGTAATATTTAAATTCTAGTTATCTAGAGTTTTTTTGAATAAATTATTTCTTTTTTACTCATAACAAACATAGAGTGTTATGAAAGGAGATTACTATGTTTAGCAAATTTGATGAGGAAGCACAAAAAGTAATGGTGGAAGCAAAGAGAGAAATGCAAGCTTTGAAGCATCCATATGTGGGAAGTGAGCATTTGATGTTGGCAATTTTAAAGGGTAATAATGATGTTAGTAAAAAGTTAAAAACATTTGGAATCGATTACAAGAAATTTAAAAATGAGATTATAAATATTATAGGTGAGGGTAGTACTGAATCCGATTGGTTTTTATATACACCTCTTTTAAAGAGAACTTTAGAAAGTGCAGTTAATGATGCTAAAGAGGTTGATGGGGTTGTTACTATTTCTAATCTTTTTTATTCTATATTAGAAGAAGGAGAGGGAGTAGCAATCAGAATAATGCTTGGAATGAATGTTGATATGGATAAAATATATAGTTATTTTTCAAGGAAAATGGTTAAAAAGAGTAATAGTAAGAAAAAGTTATTATTAGAAGAATTGGGTACTAATTTGAATAAATTGGCTAGTGATGGAAAGGTTGATCCTGTAATAGGACGTGAAAATGAGATAAATAGGATATTGGAGATATTGTGTAGGAGAACTAAAAATAATCCTATTTTAATTGGAGAAGCGGGTGTTGGTAAAACTGCAATAGTAGAGGAACTTGCTAGTAGAATAGTGAGTGGTGACGTTCCTGATATATTAAAAAATAAAAAAATTATATCTCTTGATATGGCTTCATCTGTAGCGGGTACAAAGTATAGGGGCGAGTTTGAGGATAGGATGAAAAAGATATTAAATGAGTTAGAGGAAAATGAGGATATTATTCTTTTTATTGATGAGATACATACGATAATGGGTGCTGGTGGTGCAGAGGGAGCAATAGATGCATCTAATATATTTAAACCGGCTTTAGCAAGAGGTAAGATGAGATGCATAGGTGCTACTACTAGAGATGAGTATAAGAAGTTTATTGAAAATGATGGTGCACTTGATAGAAGATTTCAGAAAGTAGAGATAAATGAACCGGATGAAGACACAATTAAGGATATACTTATGAAATTGAAAACAATTTATGAGCGTCATCATGAGGTAAGTATTAGTGAAAAAATGATAGATAAAATAATATTTTTGGGGAAGAAGTATATTAAAAATAGGAGAGAACCAGATAGATCAATTGATATATTAGATGAGGTATGTTCTAGGGTATCATTAAAGAAAAATACTGTAGATAAGAAGTTATGTAATCTGAATAATGAGCTTAAGAAAGTGCTAAATGATAAGAAAAATGCAATAATAAATAGTAAGTTTGATGTGGCTCTTTCTTTGAAGGAGAATGAGGAAAAACTTAAAACTGAAATAAATAATATTGAATTAAAGAAAACTAATAAATCGAAGGTTGTAACTCTTCATGATATTATTGATATATTAAAAAATAAGGTTGATATTCCTTTACTTAGTTTAGATTCTTCATATATAAATAAGATGGAGAAAATTTTAAAGGAAACAATAATTGGTCAGGATAAGCAGATTGATGAATTATTGAATATAAGTAAAATAAATTCTCTTAATTATAATAAAAATAAATGTATATCGTTGTTGTTTGCAGGTAGTACTGGCACAGGGAAAACAATGCTTGCTAAAACTTATGGAAAGCTTATTGCTGGTGATATGAATGTAATAAAGCTTGATATGAGTGAATATAGTGAGCCACATTCTATTAGTAAAATTATAGGAGCGCCTCCTGGATATGTTGGTTATTCTGATTCGAGAAATGTATTGGAAGAGATAAAAGATAAACCGACAGCAGTGCTTATATTGGATGAGATAGAAAGATGTAATAAGAGTGTATTAAATTTATTTTTGCAAATATTAGATGAAGGATTTATAACCCTTTCTAATAATGAGAAGGTAATGTTTAATAAATCTATTATTTTTATGACTTCTAATGAAAATATTAGTAGTACAGTAGGTTTTTCTAAAATCACTTTAAATAATCCATACTTAAGCAAAGAGATTGTTAATAGAATTGATGAAGTTATAGTATTTAAGAAATTGACAAAAGAAGTGTTACATGAAATATTAGATAAAATAATTGATAAAAAGAATGGAATTGGGAAATTAAACGCTAATAGAGCTAATAATGCATCCATAAGTATTATAGAAATAGCTGTCATAATTTTCATAGTTTCACCTCAAAGTACTTTATATTATACACATATTTTTATAGAAAGTCAAATGTTTATATAGAATTACTGTGTTTATTCTATGCTATGCAAAAGGAGAATAACTATGATTATACTTTTAGATGCAATGGGTGGAGATAATGCACCCAACGCTAATATTAAAGGAGCCGTCGCAGCAATAAATCAAATTAATGCTGAACTATGGCTTATTGGGAAAGAAGAAGTAATTAAAGCAAAATTAAAAGAATTTTATAACAAAACAGTCGAGGAAATTTCTCCAAGACTAAAAATTTATAATGCTACAGAAACAATAGAAATGGAAGATACACCTACTCTTGCAATAAAACACAAGAAAGATTCTTCTATGGTGGTTGGTTTCAATCTTTTAAAAGAAGGAAAAGGTGACGTGTTTATTTCAGCTGGTAACTCTGGTGCACTTCTTACAGGAGCTACTTTATTAGTTGGCAGAATTAAAGGTGTTGACAGACCTGCACTTGCCGGAATTCTTCCATCATATCACAAGAGATTGGTTTTAATGGATTGCGGTTCTAATACAAATTGTAAGCCTATTAATTTATTACAATTTGCACAAATGTCTACTATTTACATTCGTGATGCCTTAGGAGTTGAAAATCCTGCAATAGGTCTTTTAAACATTGGTACAGAAGAGACTAAAGGAAATGAATTAGTACGTGAAAGCTACAATTTACTAAAAGAAAAATCACCAGAATTAGGAATTAATTTTGTTGGAAATGTTGAAGGAAGAGATGCATTCTCTGGAAAAATCGATGCAATTATAGCCGATGGATTTACTGGAAATATTTTCTTAAAAACTGTTGAAGGAATGGGAAAATTCATAAAAAAATCTTTAAGCGAGAGCCTAAAGAAAAACTTCTTATCCATGTTAGGATCTGTTCCAGCACTCCCTTCACTTAATAGATTTAAGAAAATGATGGATTATAAAGAATACGGTGGTGCATTGTTCTTAGGGGTAAAGAAACCGGTTGTAAAAGCACACGGAAGCAGTGATGCCAAATTGTTTGAATTTACTGTAAAACAAGCAGAACAATTCGTAAATAATAAAACTGTAGAAAAATTAACTACAGAATTTGAAAAAATGTCAAAAGAAAAAATCGCCCAATAAGACGATTTTTTCTTTTTATAATCAATTTATATTTTTTCTGTTACCAAAGTGCATATTTTCTATTTTACTAGTGGTACATATCCGCCAGCACTTACAGCCCTTTTTCCTTCTTCTGTTTTTAGCCAATTCACCAATTTTCTTACATTGCTATTTTGTGCTTCGTCTTTTCTATATACCGCATACACAACTTTTGTTAATGGATAACTCCTATTAGCTATTGTTTCATCTGTTGGTTTTACTCCATTAATAGCTAAAAATTTAACATTATCTTTTACGTATTGTTCTTTAGCATATAAATAAATTGAATATCCAATTGAATTTTTACTATTTGAATATGATGCTATTCCATCTATCAATCCTGACATAGAACCTATCATCAAATTAGTATTTTCAGGCTTCTTCATTTTTAGTCCTTTCATTACCATTTTTTCCATAAGATTTTGACTTCCAGAATTAGCTTCTCTTTGGTAAGCAATAATTTCTGCATCTTCTCCACCAACACTACTCCAATTTGTAATTTCTCCAGTATATATTTTTTGTATTTGTTCTAGTGTTAATGAATCTACTTTATTCTCTTTATTTACCAAAAATACAAATCCATCAAGACCTATTCCAACCATCTCAAACTCAACATTATTATCTTCTGCAGATTTTAAAATATCGTCAGATGGTTCTGAAACAAATATTAAATCTTTTTCTTTGTTTATTAAGCTAGCATATACTTTGGCAGTTTTTCCATGTGTATTGTCATCTAAATATTTTTGAGCTTCCTCATCCGAATAGTTTAAAACAGACTTTGTAATCTCTCCTATCATCGGAAGCATTGCTGTTGCGCCATCTACTTTAGGAAACTCACTTTCAGTCATAGTAAATTCACTAACAGTATTTACTACATTATTATTTTTTGTACTTGAATTATCTATATTTGATATTTCATTATTTATAGGATTGGTAGTTTGTTTATTCATAAAGAATATGCAATACACTATCGCACACATAATAAAAATTATTATAAGTATAATTGGAATTATTACTCCAGCAATAGATTTTCTTTCATTCATAAATATATCCCCCTAGTTATTTTTTCTCTTCATAATGTTTATTTCTAATATAATTAAACAAATTACAATCATTATTCCAATTATTGCTAACACAATAACATCTTTAGTAGTTATACTAAATGATTTCTTTTCTTCTTGTAAATTACTATTAATATCTTCTCCAGAATCATTTTTTATAATCGCATAGTTTATTTCATTTTCAGCATCTGATTTTATTTTTTCATTTTTTAGTTCGTTTATTTTTATTAAGTTTTGTGCTGTATTATCAGCAATTGCTTCCTTTATAGATCCCAAACCATTAGATTTTCCAAACTTAAAAAACTCTATTACATATTTACCATCTTCTTGTATCCTAAAGCCAACACATTGAGCTATAGTTGGTACAAGGCATTTTTCGTTAATAATATCATTTGAAAATAGTTTAGTTGTAACATTATAAAATTGATCACTATAATAATTTTCATCTGTATATTCATCTTTTAATGTTACATACTGTTTAGCCACATTCTTTTGTTTTTCATTATAATAGCCTATCATAATAGGAATATAACCTTCTACAGTTTGCTGAACTTGTTTTCCTTTATCGTCAGTCGTAATATATGTATATGTTGTTTTAGCATTGTCATTAAAAATTACTTTTCTGATATATAAATCTGGGTTTATCATATTTATATATTCAATTTTTTCCTCTTCTGTTGCATCTAATTTTTCTCCAGTTATCCCAATACCAACATAAATAATTTTTTCCCCAGTCTCAGGTCTTTCTGACCAATTTGATTTATCTTTTGTTCTTAATATGTTCCATTCACTTGTTTCTATAGTATCCATCTGCATATTTTCTTCCAATTCGCCTGAAACATTTTTCTTAATATATAATGTTTTATTTCCTTCAGATTCCACATAATCTATACATATCTTTTTATCTTTGAGGGTATAAATTTCATTAGAACTATTCTCTATAATATAATCTTTAGTTAGAACATAATTCCAATCCTCCTCATTATAAAAAGTATAAAAAATAGATGTCTGTAAGTCACTTTCTCCATTTATTAATAACTGTCTATTTAATGTATATTCCATAATCGAGCTAACAACGTTTGAAGTTCCCGATATATTTTCATTAATTTTTAATAAATCTTTAAATATATCTTCTGTACTAACTATTTTGATATTTTTATCCTTTAAGTAATTTGAATTTTCAGTAGTATATTTATTATAATCTAAATAAATTCCATTATTTATCCAATCTTTTGCATTCTTTATTATAGCAATTTCATTATCAGAAAAACTATTTTCTCTTCCATATAGCAAATCTTTATATGTTTCTTTTTCTATAATTACATCTTGAGTTAAAGCGTTAACATTAAAATTATAATATTCCGCAATAATAGTATCATTTTCAAATTCATAGCATTGAGGATAAATATTTTTTACAAGTGGAACATCTTCACTTGGCAATTTTATATTTATTTTAAACGCATTAATTTTTTTCCACTTAGATTTTTGTAAGCTATATTTTATTACTTTTGCCTCATTTAAATTATTGTTAGTTTGATATTTAGCAACAACCTTCTTAGCTTCTCCTGCGGGAATAGTTATATTAAAAATATAATTTCCATTATATTTTCTAAAGTTATTTATATAAGTGTCATTGACATTCACACTTACATTACTAACTGAAATTCCTAAATCTTCATCTTCTAGTTTAATTGCTGCCAAAGTATTTATACTTTCATTTGTGGCGTTCTTTATAATGATGGTATTTTCTACACTAGAATTTCCTACATCAATATTTACTTCGTTTAACAATACTTCTGTTCCATTATAATTTTGTAAATTTAAAATCTCTCCGTAAAAATAAGTTACATCACTTTGCGAATACACATTATGTGTTAACCCACATAAAACTGCAAAAATTATGATAATATATACTAAAATTTTATTTTTCATTTGTCCTCCTCTATTTCCTTTGTATGATTCATATTTTATATTACCACAATTTAAAAGTCAAGATATAGAAATTGTTATATATTATACTATAATTCATATAGTCCAATATAACAATAACTATTTTTTACAAGTTACATGTCACTCATAAAATATTTCATTATATCAATTTAGCCCAAATAATTAGTTTGTACACGACTTTTTATTTATATTTATAATACAAAAAAAACTAAGTGTTAAAATATCACCTAGTTTTTTCATTATATTTATTGAAACAATTATTGTAATTCTACAGTTGCTCCAACTTCAGTAAATTTAGCTTTTAATGCTTCTGCATCATCTTTAGAAACGTTCTCTTTTATTGTTTTTGGAGCTCCGTCAACTAAATCTTTAGCTTCTTTTAATCCTAATCCTGTTGCATCTCTAACAACTTTGATAACTTGGATTTTGTTTGCTCCAGCTTCTTTTAATACTACATTGAATGAAGATTTTTCTTCAGCTGCTGCTGCTCCTGCTCCAGCTGCTGGTGCTGCAACTGCTGCTGCAGATACTCCATATTTTTCTTCTATTCCTTTAACTAATTCAGCAAGTTCTGCTACTGATAAAGCATCAATGCTCTCTAATAATTCATCTATTTTTGCCATTTTAAATTTCCTCCTTATATATTTTTTATTTTCTGAACTTTTCGTTCTTATTTTCACGGCAATGTGAATTTAATTTTGATAAAGATTTTTATCAAATTTCTTTCTAAAATTAATTAGAAACAAGTATAACAAGGCAACCAAGTCAAAAATACCGGAAACGTACTATGTGTACGTTGAGGATTTTTTGATGCAGGTTAACGCAGTTAGACGACGTTTATAATTAATTTTAAGCGTTAGCTTTTTGGTCTTTAACCTGATCCAATGCAACTGCAAGTTTTGTAATATTTCCAAGCAATGCTCCAGCAAGTTTTGCAAGTAATTCTTGTCTTGATGGTAATTTTGCTAGTGTTATTATTTCTTCTGCAGTCATAACTTTACCTTCTATAACTCCACCCTTTATTTTGTAGAAGTCATGATCCTTTGTAAAGTTATATATTACTTTAGATGGTTCTAAGTAATCTTCGTTTCCAATTACTAATGCTACTGGTCCTTCTAAAGCTTCGTCTAATGCTGATTCTCCGTTTGCGTCTAATGCTCTTTTTATAATGTTATTTTTTATAACTTTATATTCTGCATTTGCATTTCTTAAATCAGCTCTTAATTTTGTTACGTCTGTAACTGTAATTCCTCTGTAATCTGTTAATAATACAACTTTAGCATCTTTTAATACTTTTGCTAATTCGTCAACTTGTGCTTGTTTTTTTGCTATTGTTTTCTCATTTGCCATTTTATAATTCACCTCCTAAAAGTAAAATCCAATCCGTATAGCATCTCGAGGCTATAAGAATTGGATTTATTTCCGCTCTTATGCCTCGGTAGGTCTTACTTTATGCCTACTGTCTTTGGCTATATTTCATAAATTATTTTTGGTCAATATACATACTTGGACCCATTGTTGTAGATATTGCTACACTCTTTATATATTGTCCTTTTGCAGCAGCTGGTTTAGCTTTGATTATAGCATTTATAATAACGTCATAGTTTTCAGCCAATTTTTCTGCTCCAAAAGATACTTTACCAAATCCTAAGTGAATTATATTACTCTTATCAAGTCTATATTCAACTTTTCCTGATTTGATTTCTTTGATTGCTTTTGTAACATCCATTGTTACAGTTCCTGATTTAGGGTTTGGCATTAATCCTTTTGGTCCTAATACCTTTCCTAATCTTCCTACAACACCCATCATATCTGGAGTTGCAACGATTACATCATAATCAAACCAATTTTCTTTTTCTATTTTTGGTATTAATTCTTCTGCTCCTACGAAGTCTGCTCCTGCTTTTAAAGCTTCGTCAGCCTTTGGTCCTTTAGCAAATACTAAAACTCTTTGTGTTTTACCTGTTCCATTTGGAAGTACTGTTGTACCTCTAACTTGTTGGTCAGCATGTTTTGAGTCAACACCTAATTTAACATGTAATTCAACTGTTTCGTCAAACTTAGCCTTTGGCATTTTTTCAATAAGTTCTAGTGCTTCTTTTGCAGAATAAAGTTTTGTTCTATCTACTAATTTTGCACTTTCTACGTATCTTTTTCCTTGTGCCATTTTCTTTCCTCCTTTTGGTAATTTCGAATATTTTAAATATTCTCCCAATTTTTATTTTATATTTCTATAAAACTAGTCTGCTACTACTACACCCATAGAACGAGCTGTTCCTTTTACCATACTCATAGCTGCCTCTAATGATGCTGCATTTAAGTCTGGCATTTTTTGTTTAGCAATCTCTTCTACTTGTGCCATTGTTATAGTTGCAACTTTTTCTCTATTTGGCTTTCCTGAAGCCTTTTCAATTTTAGCAGCTTTCTTTATTAATACTGCCATTGGTGGTTCCTTTGTTATGAAAGTATAAGTTTTATCTTTGTATACTGTTATAACAACTGGGATAATTAATCCAGCTTGTTTGGCTGTTCTATCATTGAATTCTTTAACGAATTGCATGATGTTAACACCACTTCCACCTAGAGCTGGTCCTACTGGTGGAGCTGGTGTAGCTTTACCTGCAGGTATTTGTAATTTAATTATTGTTGAGATTTCTTTCTCTGCCATTTTTTGCACCTCCTTTTAGAATGTATATTAACAAAATAATTTATTAAAATGAATTTAAAATAATTTAAATTCTGTTTTAAACTTTTTTATTTGACTTTTTGTACTTGAGATAATTCCAAGTCGACTGGAGTTTCTCTTCCAAACATTGAAATCAATACTTTAACTTTATGTTTTTCCTTGTTTATTTCTTGTACAACGCCAACATAGTCTTTAAATGGTCCATCAATTATTTCGATTGAATCATTTACATCATAATCTACATTTATTTCTGATATTTCGAATCCCATCTTTCTGATTTCATCCTCAGTAAGTGGAATTGGGTCTGTTCCAGAACCAACAAAACCTGTAACGCCTCTGGTATTTCTTACTATATACCAAGTTTGTTCTGTAACAATCATTTTTATCAAAACATATCCAGGGAAGACTTTTTTTAAGTTGGTTTTTCTTTTTCCATCTTTTATTTCTATTTGTTCTTCCATAGGCACAACAATATCAAAGAAATATTCTTCCATTTCTTGATTTTTTACCTTTTGTTCAAGATCTGCTTTTACTTTATTTTCATATCCAGAATATGTATGAATTACATACCACTTTGGTTCTAAGTCTACTTTTTCTTGAGACATGTTCTAGCCTCCTTCATAAAATTATTCAGCATTATCTGAATTATCTGTATTTTCTTCACTTGAAGTATCTTCACTTACTGTTTCAGATTCCTCATTTGAACCTTCTGCTTCACTATTTGTATTTTCTGCATTAGATTCTGTATTTGAATTATCTACAGTGTTTTGGTCAGCTTCTTCATTTTGTGAAGATTGAACAATAGTCTTTAACTTTTCAACTCCAAAAGTATTAATCTTTTCAAAGCAAAGATCTAATAGAAATACTATTACTCCAACTATTAAAACAGAAGCAATAACTGCTAATGTATTATTTAACAATTGCTTTGGAGTAGGCCAAATTACTTTTTTAAGTTCAGCTTTAACATCTTTAAAAAAATGTCTCTTATCTTTATTGCTGGCTTTTTTGTTAGTATTGTCCTTCATCTTTTTTTCTTTCTTTTTTGCTTCTTTAGCCATTGTCTTTCCCCCTTAAGGATTTTTATTTTGTTTCCTTATGTGTAGTACGTTTATGACAGAATTTGCAATATTTTGTAACTTCTAATCTTTCTGTATTGTTCTTCTTATTTTTTTCTGTCATGTATGTTCTTCTTTTACATTCTGTACATTCCAATGTTATTGGTTCTCTTGCTCCCTTTGCAGCCATTTTATACACCTCCAGCCATTATTTAGCTTTATTATAATTCATATAAGCGTATGCTTTCCACATACGCTTAATTATTTTACCATGAATTCTCTTATATGTCAATTGTTTGAAGCTATTTTTTCTTGTTTTTTATAATTTTTTTTATTGACTTTTGTATAATAGAATGATAAAATACAAGAATTGTATAACCATCCAAAAAGGAGGTATTTATTATGACATTGGTAGAAGAGATCCGGAATCAACTGAGTAAGGTCTTTACTCCCAACGGCGATGTTAAAGTGTGTGGGCGTGATGAGTGTCGAAAGGCAATTCAAATTGCTTCCGAGATTTGTCCCGGAGTCGATTTTGGAAATCCTGAAACAGGCATCATGAATATCCAAACTTTTCATGATTGCTTTTTCTGTGATAAAGAGCTGAAAAAGCAGTTGTTTAAGGTTTTCGACACACAAGGAACTTTGTTGCCTATCAACCATGCTGATTGCAGAAAGCTGATTCTCATGGCTGAGTATTTCTATCCGGGTTATTACTTTGGAAGGGAAGAGATTGGTTGTGTCAGCCTTGACGCATTTCACAAACTGTTCTTTGCATACAGAGGCTAAAAAGTTACTATTTTTGCCAGATATTTTACGTATTTGGCTCTTATCCTCTATGTGTTGACACTTAACATTCTCGCCAAAAAGAGCCCTATTCATTGAGTAGGGCTCTTTTTTCTTAGTCATTTATTTAATTTTATTCTTCGTCCTTTTTGCATTAATCTTTGAATTTTTAGCAGTTTTACTCTTTTTCTGTACTGAATATCCAAATTTTCCAATTTTACTCTCTAAAGGGTAATATCCTCCATTCGCATAAGCAATTAAATCACATTTGCTTATATCAAATGCACCTTTTTTGTCTATATATTTTTCATCTGCGTCAATTGCAACAATTTCAGCCACAAACATATCATGACTGCCTAATGGAACTATTTCCTTAACCTTGCATTCTACTGATACAGGACATTCTTTTATAAGAGGTGCCTTTATAATATTTGCTCTTTCTTTTGTTAATTTCATCTCTTTAAATTTATCAACATCTCTACCACTTTTTACACCACACCAATCAGTTGCATAAGCAAGTTGTCTAGTAGTTAAATTTATTGCAAATTCGCCATTTTCTTTAATTATATTATGCGAATATCTCTCTGGTCTTACCGAAATATAGCACATTGCAGGATTTGTATTTAAAATTCCTGTCCACGCAACAGTAATTATATTTGACTCTTCCATTGTTCCGCATGAAACCATCACAGCAGGAATTGGATATATAAAGGTTCCACCCTTCCATTGAACTTTTGACATTTATAATACTTCCTTATATTTTCTATTTAGATTTTTTTACGGTTTTATCTATAAACCATCATTTTCAAAATCAACTGACTCTATCTTCCATCATTGCCATTCTTACTTTGCTGATTGTTCTCTTTTTGATTATCTTTTATTTGTTTTCCATCATGTGAGCTTATTTTTGATTCTTCCTCTATTCTTTTCAAATGTTCTTGCCACTTTTGACATATAGAAATATCATCAACATTAAAATCAACATTTCCGTTTGAATTAAGTATTCCTATATAGGCTGACAAATACCTCATTCCCATATCAATATTACAGTCTGACAATAATTCATTCACTATCATTTTACTATATTCGGGATCATCTTGTAATCTTGCATAATCTATATTCGAGAACACACTGTACTCAACAACTTTACCATCCTGTTTTTGTTTGATAACCTTATATTCTTTTACTTCATTTTCATTAGGAATAATAAATGATCCGTATTCTATAGTTCCAACATGAGATAAACTTATGTTTCTATAATTTTTTTCATTATAATCATAAAAATTAAAAATCCAGGGCTGTTTTCTATCTAATTTAGAAGCTTTTCCAATATCTGATGCTTTTTCTTTTGCACATTGTGCTAATTGGATATATTCACTTTTCCTTTCGGCTTCATTTAAATTCAAATTATATTGTTCTCTATCATTTACCGATTTAATTTTAGAATAGGCCCAATCATACTTTTTCATTCTTAATAATGTTTCCATAAGTTCTTCCAGTGATTTTATATCTGTTTGCTTCATTGCAAGCACATAAGCTGAATATGTATTTTCTGTAATTTTACTGTTTAGTCCATATGTTTCTAATGAATTAACCCCAATAGTTTGATATGCATTTTTCCCATTTTGTCTATTAGCGGAATCAACAGAAATAAGTTCATCATCAATATTAGTTTTATCTGTTAAGTTATATGCTTTTCTTTTCTCTGCATCTATAATTTTCATATATGAAACTATAACTCTAACAGTAGCAGAAACGCCATCTCCTATCTTTTTTACTTTTTCCTCAGTACTAATATCGTTACTATTTATAATTTGATTTATTTGTTCTATACTTGATAGCACAATTGTTTTTACTTTATTCATTATTTTTTCATTTGCAGAATGTTCATCCATTTCATTATCTATATGTGACATTATTCCTAAAATTTGATATGCATTCATTTAAAGTATTAATCTCCTTTTATAATCTTTCATCAATATTTACATATATATTTCATAAAGCTATAAATTGCTTAATAGAAATTTATAAAAAATAGTTGTAATATATGTAATTTAAAATTGCACATATTACAACTATTTTACCACAAATCTATATATAATGTCAAAAAATTGCATAAAAAAAACTGGCGACAACCTATCTTTCCAGCAAGGTAACTCGCAGGTATTGTCGGCACTTGAGAGCTTGACTTCTGTGTTCGGAATGGGAACAGGTATTTCCTCTTAGTAATAATCACCAGAAAAGTAATGTCTGCTTTTCATATTTGATATGATACCATTAAATTTATAATTTGTAAATAGTATTTTCAAATATTTTTTAAATTTATTACTTTTTAATAAACTTTAAAGCACACTCAAAAATACATAGAAGAATTTATTCGTAAACCTCTTTTAATATTAGTGGTTAAGCCCTCGATTTATTAGTATTGGTCAGCTCAATGTATCGCTACACTTACACCTCCAACCTATCAACCACATAGTCTTTATGGAATCTTACTACCTTACGATATGAGATATCTTATCTTAGAGTTGGCTTCACACTTAGATGCTTTCAGCGTTTATCCAATCCATACTTAGCTACTCAGCCGTGCCTCTGGTGAGACAACTGATACACCATTGGTATGTCCATCCTGGTCCTCTCGTACTAAGGACAGCACTCTTCAAATATCTTACGCCTGCGATAGATAAGGACCGAACTGTCTCACGACGTTCTGAACCCAGCTCGCGTACCGCTTTAATGGGCGAACAGCCCAACCCTTGGAACGTACTTCCGCTCCAGGATGCGATGAGCCGACATCGAGGTGCCAAACCTCCCCGTCGATGTGAACTCTTGGGGGAGATAAGCCTGTTATCCCCAGGGTAACTTTTGTCCGTTGAGCGACGGCATTTCCACTCACTACCGCCGGATCACTAAGACCTACTTTCGTATCTGGTCGACTTGTCAGTCTCTCAGTTAAGCTTCCTTCTGCCTTTGCACTCTTTCGCGCGATTTCTGTCCGCGCTGAGGAAACCTTTGGGCGCCTCCGTTACTCTTTAGGAGGCGACCGCCCCAGTCAAACTGCCCGCCTGACATTGTCCCCTGACCAGTTCATGATCACAGGTTAGAATTTCAATAATTTAAGAGTGGTATCCCAACGTCTACTCCACAAAAGCTGGCGCCCTTGCTTCAATGTATCCCACCTATCCTGTACATAAATTACCAAAACCCAGTATCAAGCTGCAGTAAAGCTCCATGGGGTCTTTCTGTCTTGTCGCAGGTAACTAGCATCTTCACTAGTACTACAATTTCGCCGGGTACATTGTCGAGACAGTGCCCAAATCATTACGCCTTTCGTGCGGGTCAGAACTTACCTGACAAGGAATTTCGCTACCTTAGGACCGTTATAGTTACGGCCGCCGTTCACTGGGGCTTTGGTTCTAAGCTTCGACTTACATCTAACTCTTCCCCTTAACCTTCCAGCACTGGGCAGGCGTCAGCTCCTATACTTCATCTTTCGATTTAGCAGAAACCTGTGTTTTTGTTAAACAGTTGCTTGAACCTCTTCACTGCGGCCAAGTGTTACCTTGGCACCCCTTCTCCCTAAGTTACGGGGTCAATTTGCCGAGTTCCTTAACAATGCTTCTCCCGCTCGTCTTAGGATCCTCTCCTCATCTACCTGTGTCGGTTTGCGGTACGGGTATTTATATACAATATCTACAAGCTTTTCTCGTCAGTGTGCTTCTTGATAATTCGTTACTTTATTTTCACTATATCTTGCGATACGAGTCTTTCCTCTTCCTCGCTTATCTTCCACTCCTGCGTCCCTTGCATCTTTTAAGTATATCTATAGTGCAGGAATCTCAACCTGCTATCCATCGGCTACGCTTTTCAGCCTCACCTTAGGTCCCGACTTACCCTGGGCGGACGAACCTTCCCCAGGAAACCTTAGACTTTCGACGGCAAGGATTCTCACCTTGCTCTCGCTACTTATTCCAGCATTCTCTCTTCTGCCTCGTCCACAAATGCTCTCGCTTTTGCTTCTCCCTACTACAGAATGCTCCTCTACCACTTACACTATCTTTCAAGTGTAAATCCGCAATTTCGGTGTATAGCTTAGCCCCGGTAATTTTCCGCGCAACTTCACTCGACCAGTGAGCTATTACGCACT